>ERZ1669248.688-NODE-688-length-15111-cov-15.665383_pt1 | contig 15111 bp, 12 predicted proteins | sample MGYA00579296_ERZ1669248 | MGnify/ENA primary metagenome ERZ1669248 (study PRJEB41166, sample SAMN08046057) | hot springs metagenome | biome: hot spring; feature: neutral hot spring; material: thermophilic sediment; isolation source: thermophilic sediment from...
AACACACTCGCAAAGTATTGACATGGCAGGGCATCGTGCTTATAATTAGAGAGCGGCTCACGGGCACCTTGAAAAGGGCAATACTGTCTGCCAGTGATAGACGCGGGGTAGAGCAGCCAGGTAGCTCGCCGGGCTCATAACCCGGAGGTCGCGGGTTCAAATCCCGCCCCCGCAACCAATTGCAATCATCCATTCGTCATTTGGAGGTTTTGACAAAGACAGCCCTCGGCGGGGAGCCACCCCCTGGGGCTCACCTCCCGATCCACCTGCCTACCTTCCCGCCAAATGCTCCCCGCCATAATCCCTCCCGTTGGTGGGCTGCCCTGCCCACCCCCGCCCCTGCCAGCCTGCGGACTGCCATCGCCCGTGATAAAATTAAGCGCCTGAAGGAGGCGATGGCAATGCGTTCGGCAGGCTGGCTTTTCTTTTTAATGTGCTGCCTTGCAAGTTCAATCGCCGCTCAAAAAGGCGACGCCAAGAAACTCTTAGAATCGCTTGCCCAGCGCTACGACCGAGCAAAGGCACTGGCTCTGGAAGCAACAGTCACAACCTTGACGAAGTCTCCCAGCACCGAAACGAAAATGACGGTGGTCGTCAACTTGATTTTCCAAAAGCCCAACAAATTTCGGGTTGTCACCAAAGACCTCAAAGGACAAGTCCAACAAGTGTTCGTTTCCGACGGCACATTCATGTTCTGGGAGTTCCCCGCTTTGAAACAAGTTTTGAAAATGCCAGCACCCAAAGAAGGCGTCCCTATCACAGGCGGTAACCTCTTGTCGGGTTCTTTCAAGGAACAACTGGAAAAGATCAAAGAAGCCCAAATTGTCGGCGAGGAGAAATTGGGGCAGCGAAAGGCGAAGGTTGTCAAAGTTGTGGCTAAGGATGGGACAACTGCCCTGCTTTGGATTGCAGACAATATGCTTTGGCAGGCGAAAGTGACCTTAGAAGGCAAGCGCCTCGTCAAAGGCGAAGGCTCTAAGGGAGAGCCTAACCCCTTTGCGGAAGCGATGAAGCAGACAACCATCACTCAAACCATCGCTTTCAAAAAAGTGACCTTTGACCCTCCCCTCGCCCCAAATGTCTTTTCCTACAAGCCACCAACTGGTTTCAAAGTTGTGGAGAAGTTGGAATTGCCAACACACGGTCAAGGAACTAAACCAGCGCCATAAAAGTGGATGCGGGCTCACTCCATAGTTTCACGGATGAGGGCGCTTATGGAGCGGTTTTCGTGGATTGTCAAAATCGCTTTCGCCAGCAATGGAGCAACGGATAGAACTTTGAGTCGGTCAAACCGCTTCTCAGGCGGCAACGGTATTGTGTCCGTAACGACCAACTCCTTGATGGGAGATTCCTTCAGCCGCTCAACTGCCGAACCGGACAAGACGGGATGAGTGCAACAAGCGTAAACTTCCGCTGCACCTTCCTCCATCAAAGCGATGGCTGCTTGGGTTATTGTCCCGGCGGTGTCAACGATGTCGTCGACGAGGATTGCCCTTTTGCCCTTAACATCCCCGATGATAGCCACCATCTCGCTCTTGTTCACATCAGGGCGGTGTTTCGCAAAAATTGCCAGCCCGCCTTGAATCATTCTCGCAAAAAGAGTAGCCCTTTCAACCCCACCGACATCGGGAGAGACCACGACGACATCTTCATTGCTTAACCCTTTATCGCGCAAATAACGAGCCAGCAGCGGTCCTGCAGGCAAGTTGTCAACGGGGATATCAAAAAAGCCTTGAATTTGACCTGCGTGGAGGTCAATGGAAAGTATTCGGTCAGCACCTGCAACCGTCAGCAAGTTGGAAACCAGTTTCGCGGAAATCGGTTCCCTCGGTCTGACCTTTCGGTCTTGACGGGCATAACCGTAGTAAGGGATGACCGCCACAACCCTTGCAGCCGATGCCCTCTTGAACGCATCAATCATGATGAGCAGTTCCATCAAATTTTCGTTCACAGGCGGGCATGTTGGCTGGATGATGAAGACATCGGCACCGCGAACATTTTCCTGAATCTGAACTCTAACTTCGCCGTCGCTGAACCTTCCAACGAGGATATCGCCTAAAGGAATGCCAAGTTCGTCAGCAACTGCTTGGGCTAATGCGGGATTGGCGTTCCCCGTAAAAACCTTCAAACTCGGCTCTGGCATCCACCCTTCCGCCTCCTGGGCAAGTTTGTGGTTTGTTCAACTTGAGTTTGGCTGCCACCTACAAAATAGCACCCGTTCACCGCGCTGTCAAGGAAAAAAGCGACGGCACTCGGGAAAACAGACAGGCTTTACTTCCTCACGCTCGCGACCAGCAAAGCCATATTCGCAAATTTATGCGGAGAAGCACCAACCCCGAACTCAGAGTGGTTAAATGAGGAAGGGTTCGCGGCTTACGCCGCTCCTACAGGGTTTAATAGCATCCGTTCGCTCGGTAGGAGCGCCGTAAGGCGCGAATGAATTGACAGGCAAAGGGTTCGCGGCTTACTCCACTCCTACAGCGTTTAAAGGCATCCATCCACTTGGTAGGAGCGCCGTAAGGCGCGAATAAACCGCCATAATGAAAAATTCGCGGCTAACGCCGCTCCTACAATGCTGTTGTGAGAAGGAACAAACCTAAAGGCAGATTTTCAGAACCCGTTCAGGAAAAGCGAGGCAGCCCTGAAAACGCTTTCCCGCTCGTTTCGCTTTCAAGGGTGTCGCAGATGTGAAAGTATCGGCAAACTTTGCTGTGGGCGAAAGTCTTCAAACCCACAACTCTACTGTGGGAGGGTCAAGCATGGAAAGCGGGAAGGAATTAGCAGCATGGTGTCGTGACCTTTTGAAGGCGGTTGAAAGCGAGATTCGGAAAGTCATCGTCGGCATGAACGAAATCGTTGAAGGCGTCCTCGTCGCTCTGGCAGCGGGCGGTCATGTCTTGCTTGAGGGTGTGCCAGGGCTTGGCAAAACGATGTTGGTTCGGACCCTCGCTCAAGCGCTCAACTTGAAGTTCTCTCGGATTCAGTTTACGCCTGATTTGATGCCAGCCGACATAACTGGCACAGACATCTTGACAGAAACCGAGACAGGTCAGCGGACTTTTGAATTTCGCCCCGGACCGATTTTCGCCAACATCGTTCTCGCCGACGAAATCAACAGGGCTACACCGAAAACCCAGTCAGCGCTTTTGGAAGCGATGCAAGAGTTGGCTGTTACAGTTGGCGGCAGAAGATACACCCTTGAACCTCCGTTTTGGGTTATGGCGACCCAAAACCCCATTGAGCAAGAAGGAACTTATCCGCTGCCTGAGGCTCAACTTGACAGGTTTTTCTTCAAACTCCTTGTGCCCTATCCTTCCGTGAACGAACTTCGTGAAATTGTTGACCGAACCACTGGCGCTCAGTTGCCGCAAGTGGAACCGGTCGCCAGCCGTGAAGATTTGCTCAAGTTGCAACGCATCGTCAGGGAAGTTCCTGTTGCCCCTCATGTCCGTGACTATGCGTTAAAACTCGTCGTGGCAACCCATCCGAATTCCGAGTTCGCACCGCCTGAAGTTAACCGCTATGTCCGATACGGCGCTTCGCCGAGAGCGGCTCAGGCTTTGCTCCTGTCCGGTAAGGTCTTCGCCTTGCTTGATGGGCGATACAATGTCTCCCGCGATGACATCAAAAAGGCTGTCAAGCCAGCAATGAGGCACAGGGTCATCTTGAACTTTGAGGCGGAAGCCGACCAAATCACTCCAGACTTGCTCCTTGACAAAGTTGTGGAGCATGTGGAACGAAGGGAACGAGAGCCGATTTCGGTTTGACCGCTAAATTGAGATTTGCTCGTAATCGCCTTGCCAAAGCAAGTGGCGGTTGCCGATGTGGACGGTCGTCAAGCCTGCTTCTTTCGCCGCTTCATAGCACCTGCGCATGTGCTCCCAAGATGTTGTGGGCAAGTCGTCCATCAGGAAATCAGGGTGGAAAGCAAGGAGCGAATATGGGATATTGGGGCTCAACTGGGCAATGAAGCGGGCAATGCTCCGAACCTCGTCAACATCAATGTAACCTGGCACAAGCAAAGTGCTTGCAACCAGCAGCGGGACTTCAGGTCTTTCGCTAATGCGAGCCGCAACTCGCTCAAAGTTCTCCAAAGTCCGACGGTTTGAAATCCCTGTCAAGGCAATGTGGACGCTTTCGCTCCATGCCTTTAGGTCAAACTTGATGCAACCGCCGGAAACGAGTGCAATTTCAACCATGCGGTCAAGCAACTTCGGGTTCATGTTGCCGTTAGTCTCCCAGCAAATTCGCAAAATCCTGTGGCTATTTCGCTCAAGGGCAATTCTGGACGCTTCAATTGAATGGGGCAACTGGGGTGTCGGGTCACCACCAAAATAGCAAATGCAGGCTGTCCTTTCGTCAACGGCGTTGGCTAACTGTTCTGGCGTCACTGTCCGCTTGCGTTGCGGTCCGTAACGGTAGTGCCAGTTCTGGCAGAAAAGGCAGTTAAACGAGCAGGCTTCGTAAAAGACAGCGAGGTTCTTGTAGCCGTATTCAGGACCTGGGCGGTAGGCATAGCGGGGGTAGCCACGACCTGTTCCTGCAGGGCAAACAAAATCGGCAACGCAATTGGTTGGCAGCGGGTCGTAATACCAACTGACAACGGCGGAGCGCTTTCGGTCACCGTGAAGCAAACCGCAATATCCAACCCCGCCCTTGGGGATGCGACAACCTTGAGAGCAAATTGCGCAAATTATTCCGTCGCTTGCGGAAGGCGGTCGCTCCGGCAAACGGAAGGGTCTTCTTGAGCGGGCGTGAACTTCCTTGACAATCCCTTCAACCTCGTCAAAACGGGTTTTCAAGCACTCAACACAAAGGCTAAGCACCCTCGCAATTGTGCGTGAAACTTTCCCGCAAATTTGGCACTCAGCCATAGCCAATTTTTCACCCGCCCCAAGTTGGTAGGGCACGGATTTATCCCGTGCCGACCGATTTTGTCGGTGCAGTGTGAAACTGCGTCCTACCTCATCATCATGACTCCACGAACGAGCATGTAGAAAATCAGCAGGACGGATGCCCCGATGAAGTATAGGGCGTAGTTTCGGACGAAACCAGTTTGCATTCGGCGAACTGCTGAACCAATTTTCGCCGTCAGCCAGCCAACTCCGTTGACAGTTGCATCAATTACGCCCAAATCAAAGTGAGCGGAAATCAATTCGCTCAACCGCCTTCCCGGTCGGGTGATGATGGCTGCGTAAATCTCGTCAACGAAGTATTTGCTGGCGACGAGGCGGTAAAGGAACGGCAACGCTTTCGCGAAAACCCAAAGCGTTCCCGGTCGCCATGCGTAAGCCATAAGTGCGACAATCAGCCCAAGGGATGCCGCACCGATTGCCCAAATTGTTGACTGCAACGCTTCCTGAGGTGAAGGTTCGTGGATTTCGCCGAGAACGGGGCTCAAGTATTCAGGCAAAACCTTCCAATGACCGGGAAGAAACGGCGGCATCCACAAAACGCTAACTGCCAATGTCCCAAGCGCCAGCAAAATCATCGGGATGGTCATTTTATCTGGACTTTCGTGGGCGTGTTCATAAAGTTGTTCGTCTCTCGGTTTGCCGTGAAAGACTTTGACTCCCAGCCTTGTGGTGTAAAATGCCGTCAAGGAAGCGGTGAAGAGACCCAAGCCCCAAAGCACCTTCTGATTTTCAGCGGCGTGCAAAATTGCGTCCTTGCTGAACAAACCACTTGGGATTAAACCTGCAAGCGCCAGACCGCCAATCCAAAATGTCAAAGCCGTTGTCGGCATCTTTTTCGCCAACCCGCCCATCCTGCGAATGTCAAGGACATCGTGCATGGCGTGCATAACCGAACCGGCGCAAAGGAAAAGCAAAGCCTTGAAGAAAGCGTGGGTGACAAGGTGGTAGAAGCCAGCAATGTCCGCGCCGAGCCCGCAAGCAAGGAACATGTAGCCGATTTGACTTATGGTTGAGTAGGCGAGAACTCGCTTGATGTCGTTTTCAACGCAACCCATCGTCGCTGCATACGCAGCAGTGAAAGCACCGATGACAGCAACTACTGTCAAGGCAATTGGGGACTGCTCAAAGAGGAAATTCAACCGGGCAACCATGTAAACGCCTGCAGTCACCATCGTAGCGGCATGAATGAGGGCGCTAACGGGTGTCGGACCTTCCATTGCATCGGGCAACCAAACATAAAGCGGGAACTGAGCCGATTTGCCCACCGCGCCCATGAAGAGCCCCAAGCAAATGAGAGTGCCCAATGTCAAGCCAATGGCTGTCGGTCTGTTGAGGGCATCAAGGGCGCGAACTTCCCCGCCCCACCAAGGCTTGACAATTTCGTTTTCATAGACTGCCCTTGCGATGTCGCCGAAGTCAAGGGTGCCGAAAATCGCCAGCAAGCCCAAAGTTGCCACGAGGAAACCGAAATCGCCGAAACGAGTGACAATGAACGCCTTCCTTCCCGCTTCCGCTGCTCGCTCGCGGGTGAACCAAAAACTGATGAGTTGGAATGAGCAAAGCCCTACTCCCTCCCAGCCAATGAACATCGTCGCCAAATTGCCGGCAAGCACCAGTAGCAGCATGAAGAAAACGAAAAGGTTGAGCAGGGCAAAATAGCGGCTGAATTCCTCATCGTGCGCCATGTAGTCAACGGAGTAGACATGGATGAGGAAACTGACACCAGAAACTGTCAACGCCATTGCAATTGAAAGCGGGTCAAGGAGCAAGGCGAAAGGGATTTTGACAGGACCCGCTTCAAGCCAAGGGTAGACGGTGACTTGAATTGACCTTTGCAACGGCGGAAGGGCAAGGTTCATAGCAAGCAGGTAAAGCGACGAAATGAAAGCACCAAAAATTGAGCCGCAAGCGACGAAACTCACTATGGGTTTTGGCAACCTTCTCCCCCACAAACCGTTGATGATGAACCCTGTCAACGGGAACGCAAGGACGAGCAAAACCGATGACCACTCTTCAACCGAACCTTTGATAACCGACCAAGCCATCTCAACTTGCGCTTCCGCCATATCACACCATCCTTTCCGCTGACTTCATCCTCAGGTTGCGGCGTTTTCTCGGTTGTCGCCACAAACGGCGCTCAAACTCGCATGAAGAGTTTCCCTCGTTACCATTTCAGCAGCGTGGCTCGGTCAACATCAACGGTGCGTCTGATGCGGAACAGGGCGACGATAATTGCGAGCCCTATAGCGACTTCGGCTGCGGCGAGGGTCATTGTAAAGAAGACGACAATTTGACCGTCAAGGTTGCCGTGCGCCCTTGAAAAGGCGACGAGGGCGATGTTGGCAGCGTTCAGCATCAACTCAATGCTCATGAACATGACGATGATGTTGCGCTTTATGAGAACCCCAAGAGCCCCGAGGCTGAACAGGACAGCACTTAGCGCCAAAACCCAGTTGAGCGGGATTGCCGCTTCCAACCTTACGCTCCCCCTTTCGGTCGCTTCGCCAAAACTACAACCCCGACCATCGCAATGAGCAAAATCAGGGACGCAATCTCAAAAGCGAGCAAATATTTCGTGAACAGCAAACGAGCGAGGTCAGGGATTGGAGTTAGAGTTAGCGGGTCTCCCGAAAACCTCAATGCGACCGCAGCACCAGCGACCACCACCAGTGCGATTGCCAAAAGGGCGGTGAAAATTAAGCCCCATGTCCATTGAACTGTCATCGTGTCTGGACCGAACTCATCGCGGCGCAAATCCAGCAACATGATGATGAACAAAAAGAGCACCATGATGGCGCCAGCGTAAACAATGATTTGCACGACTGCCAAAAATTCCGCGCCGAGCAGCAGGTAAATTGCCGCGATGCAAAAAAGCGTCCAGACTAAAAACAAGGCGCTGTGAACGGGCTTGGGCGATACAAGCATTCCTATTGCCCCGACAATCGCACCAAATGCGACCAACAAGAACACCGCTTTCAACAGCATCCTTCAGCCTCCCCCTGAACAAGTTTGTCAACCGCTATCGGTTCCTTTTCACGGTAGCGTTTCGCCTTTAAGATGCTGCTGCATAAGTGTAGCGCAAACTCTGGATTTTGTGCGCAAACTTTGTGATGGAGAGCGCAAGCGGTTGGTTGTTAGGAGGTGACCGTTAATGGCTTCCGCTCAAACAGTTCGCTGTCCTAAATGCGGTCACGAAAATCGTCTTGGTGCAAAGTTTTGCGTCAAGTGCGGGACTTCACTGGCTCAAGAAGGGATGCCAAAACCGCCACCTGCTGATGCGACGCCACCTGCAACGGTCGCCGCTGAAGAAGCGAAAGAGGCAGCGAAGAAAATTTGGGACACGGTGAAGACCATTGTCACCGTCGGCGGTCGGACTGCATGGTTGGAGTTGACAAACCCTGAACCTGCCCTTGAAGGCACGGTCACAGAGAAGTTGAAAATTGAATCCGTCACAACGCCTAACGAGCCAGCGTTTTGGGCGACAGTAGGCGCAGCCTTAGTTTTGCTCGTCTTTGCCTTAACGGGAAGATGGTTCATCCCGTTCCTTGCGACAGTTGCTTTTTTGGTGCTTTCATGGCTTAGGTGGAGGCGACCTTACTTTAGCGCACTTGCCTTAAAAACCCTTGGTGGCATCTTGGGCAAGCAAGTGCCAAGTTGGGATTTGAAAGTCAAGACCCAACAAGGCGAAATCCAAATCTTCCTTTACGGCGAAGCAACGGGCGATGAACCTGAAATCGGCGACCGAGTTAAGGTTTGGGGAATTTACGATGACAAGGCTCAAACGAAACTGCGGGCTTGGAAAATTCAGGCTCTTGACAACACAGGTCAACCAAAAGGTCAACCGCTCACAGCCCCAAGACTTTACCCGTTGATCCCTGTGCTTTTCTTCCTCTCCCTTGCGTTGCTGGTCATAGCGTTGCTTGCAACAATTTAGTCGGCACGGAATAAACCCGTGCCCTACGGTTGATTGGTCGCAACTTTCCAGATACCCTTGCCGCCTATTGACAACCACGCCTTTGTGGGATGGCGATGGCAGTTATGGAAGTGAGAGGGCAAAAAAGCAAATCGGCTGGAGTAGTCATCGCTTTGATTTTGCTCGCCTTAATTCCTCACTGGCGGACAATCTTTTGGGGCGAACTTCCTTTGCCTGAGGGCTACTTGGCTTTGCTCGCTCCAGAGTTGAAACCGCAACTTCGCCAAACCCCGTGGAACGCTCTTTGGTGGGACAGCGTTGGTCAGTTTTGGGCTTGGCGGACTGAAGCAATGAGGCAAATGTATCAAGGTCGCATCCCGCTCTGGACGAACCGAGTTGGCTGCGGTTTTCCCTTCCTCGCCAACCCGCAAACCCAGAGTTTGTATCCGCCAGCGTTTCTCGGCAGTTGGATGTTAACCCAAACTTCGTTCTTCTCCGTCCCCCGTCCCGCGCCCCCCATCCCAATCCGCTCAGCGAAACTGATGGCTTGGTTGGCGTTCTTTCACACCTTGCTCGCTTTGGTGGGCGCTTACCTTCTCATCCGCTCATATGGCATCTCAAGGTTGCCAAGCCTCATTGGCGCTTCCGCTTACGGGCTGGGTTCGTTTCAGATTGCTTGGGCTTTACTCCCGACACTCCCCGCAACCGCTGCTTGGTTGCCGTTGACAATTTGGCTCTTGAGGAAGTTGATGGCTGCAACTGACAGCGGCGATTTCAAAGCCGCCAGCAAGTTCGGCATCGGTTTCTCATTTTCGTCGGCGATGATGTTGCTTGCCGGTCACGGGCAAATTGCCATTTATTCGCTGCTCGCTTTGATTTTGTTTGCGTTTTTGGAACTCATCCCGATGGACCGCAAAGTCAAGTTCTTCGCTTTGCTCGCCATCGCTTTGCCTCTTGCCTTTTCGTTCCTTTTGGCTGCCGCACAACTTTTGCCGACGATAGAACTGACACCGTTCACGCACCGACACGGCGCACCGACTTGGGAAGGTTACAAAGCATTTGCTCAAAGAGGCTTGACAGTTGTTGATTGGGCTACAATGGCTCTTCCGTTCCTGTTCGGCAATCCGATTGATGGCAGTTACTTCGGCAAAGAGAGTTTTGCCGACTATTGCGCTTACGCAGGTTTCGGGATTTTGGTTTTTGCAATTTTAGGCGTTTTGCGGCTCGGCGGGAGCCTCGCCCTCCCAACCCCGCGTAAACGCTTGCACATTTCAACACCAGCGCCGTTGCACGCTTTTTCGCTCTTCCTTCTCGGAGCATTGCTCGCTTCTGGCTCAACCTTCAACTTGCCCCTCTACTTTTTGCTCCCCGGCTTCTCTCAACTTGGCACGCCGAGCCGAGCGATTTTCCTGTGCCAATTGGCTTTGGGTTTGATGGCAGCGTGGGCTTTGGACGGGACATGGAGCACAGGGCACGGGACAAGGAAAAAGCAAGAGCAGAGTGTGGCTACGGCAATTTTGCTGACAGCAAGCATGTTGGTTTTGGCAGTCGGATATGTTGGTTGGTGGCTCAATGCCAATTTGCCGAATTTCTCTTGGAACGAGTGGATTGCGCTTTTGACCGAGCAAAACATCGGCATCGTCGCCGGGTTTCTCGCCGTTGTCATTTTCGCTTTAAGCCAGTCCCAAGTCCCCAATCCCAAGTCCCGGTTTCTCCGCTATGGCATCGCGGTTTTGCTTGTCGGTGAACTTCTCTGGTTTGCAGGGCAACAGGTTCCGACCGCTCGCCCATTGATGGTTCAAAAAGCGCTGCAAACATCTGAGCAGAATTTGAGCAAATTGCTCAAACCAATCCACAGCCCAAAGTTCCGAGCACCCATTCGCCTTTTGCCCATTGGCGGTGATTGGAGTTTAGCCCGCTACCCGAACTCTTTACTGCCGCCAAACAGCATCTTGCTTTTAATCGGGGTTCAAGTTTCCGACGCCCGCAACTATGATTCGCTTCTGCTTCGTCACCACAAGGCGGTCATGGGGCTTTTCAGCAACGGCAACCCTTGCCCGCTTGAAAACGGCAATTTGATTTTGATGCCGATGGGACAGACGAGTTTGCAGGATGCGAAGGAGTTGGCTCAAATTTTGGGTGCTGATTTGGTTGTCAAGGCATTCGGAGAGCGACTTGAAATTGCCGATGCGGTTTCGGCTTCGCCCAAATCACCGAGACTCGACAAAGTTTCCCGCGCCTTTGTCCCGATGAAGGTCAGATATGTCGGAAGTGCCGATGAAGCCATTAGCCAACTTCTCAGTTGTCCTGAAGACACAACCTTGCTGGTCGCAAGCCCGCAGAAACATTGGACTGAGGTTGGTGACTTCGCTTCGGTTACCCTTGACAAAGATGTTTTCGTTCGGGTTGTGGTAAGTGGACGAAGGATGAACTACGGCGTTCGCCCAATTTGGCTTGTCCTCGCCGACACTGCCTACCCCGGCTGGAGAGCGTTTTTGCGGGAACGGGAAGGTTCGTGGCGGAATTTGACAACGGCAGTGGCGAACGGGGCATTTAGGGCTTGCCATGTCCCCGATGTTTCAACCGAAGTCGTCTGGGTTTACTTTCCGTCAAGTTTCGCCATCGGGGCGTTTTTGAGTTGCGTTGGAGTATTCTTTGCCGTTGCGCTTTTGTCTTGGTCGCTAAGCCCGTTTGCAAAGTCGTCCCGAAAAAGCCACAATTGACTTGCAAGTCGGTGAAAGGGGGAGACACGAAATGAAGTTGGGGTTGGTGACCTACAATTTGGCGAGGGATTGGGATTTGGAGACACTCATCCGAGTTTGTGAGACCGTTGGGCTTGACGGCGTTGAGTTGAGGACAACCCACAAGCACGGTGTTGAGCCGTCGCTCCCATCGCAGCAACGAGAACAAGTTCGTAAAAGGTTTGAGCGAACTGGGGTGAAACTGGTCGGATTGGGGACAGTTTGCGAATTTCATTCGCCTGACCCAAACGAAGTCAAGCGAAACATTGACGAAGCGAAAAGTTTCGTCGTCCTCGCCCATGACATTGGGGCGATGGGAGTTAAAGTTCGCCCAAACGCCTTGCCACCAGAAGTGCCAACGGAAAAAACCATCCGTCAAATTGGCGAGGCTTTGAGAGAAGTGGGGGAGTTCGCCCAAGGCTATGGCGTTGAGATTTGGCTTGAGGTTCACGGTCGCGGGACGAGCGACCTCAAAGTCATCAAGGCGATTATGGAGGTTGCCAACCACCCGCAAGTTGGAGTTTGCTGGAACTCAAATCGGGAGGATGTGGTGGACGGCTCTGTGAAGCCAACTTTCTCGTTAGTGCAAAATTGGGTTCGCCATGTTCACATCACCGATTTATGGCGAGACGATTACCCTTGGCGCGAACTTTTCTCCCTGCTCCGACAGGCAGGTTACGGGCGGTTCACCATGATTGAATTGCCTTATGCGATGAGCACTGTAGAGGACGCAGTCAAGTTGCTTCGTTACTACCGAGCGTTATGGCGTGAATTGAGTTCACCTTCCATTGACGGGCAATCACAACGATGATGCTGTCAATGTGTCAAAATTGGTGAGGGCGAGGGGGCAAGCCACCGCGTTAAGGCTCAAGTGGGGAGGTGCCTTTCGTGCATGTGCGTAAAGGAATTTGCGTCGCTGTCTTAGCAGTTGTGAGTTTGTGGGGACTTTCGCGGGGGCAAGCCCCAGCGTGGCAATGGCACACTGTCCAAAAAGGCGAAACTTTGTATGGCTTGGCACGACAATATCAGACGACGGTCCCGCACCTTGTCCAGTTGAACGGATGGAAATCCATTCGTCCGTTGAAAATCGGCGAGAGGATTAAAGTGCCAGTTCAAAAATCTGCCGCTCCACTACACGAGCCCGCAAAATCGCCTCAGCAGCAGGCTCAAAGTTCGGTGCAGAAGAAATCCCCACCTTCTCTCCCCCCTTCCCGTTTGCAGGTCATTCAAGTTCAGATTGGGAAAGCCGTTGTCTTGACAATTCGCAATTTGAGGTCGGTGAGCGTCGCCAACCCGGAAGTCGCTGATGTCCAAATTTTGAGCCCAGACCATTTGGGTGTGCTTGGGAAAAGTGTTGGCTCCACGACACTCATCGTCATCGCCGACGGTCGCACTTTCACCCTTGATGTGCAAGTTGTCCCCGAACCGTTTTTGAGGGAGCGCTTGTTGGCTTTGATTGGTGTCCCGACGGTGCAAGTGGAAATTGTCAAGGGAGCAATCGTCCTCTCCGGCACTGTCCCCACCCAGCAGGACAAAGAGAGAATTGCCGCCCTCGCTCGGCTTTTCGCCACAACCGTCATAGATTTGCTCAGGGTTGAGGAAGTTAAGCCCGTTACCGTTGAGGAAAAAGAGGTTAAACCAGCCCTGCCCTCACCAGAAGAAATTGAGCGCGGAATTGGGATAGAGGGTGTGAAGGTGAGAATCGTCGGGGACAGCGTCGTTTTGGAGGGTGAGGTGAAATCACCAGAAGAAGCCTCACGAGCGGAAAAGATTGCGGTTTTGCTGGCACCGAAAGTTGTCAACCTTCTTAAAGTTCGCCCGATGACTGCCGAGGAAGTTCAGGCACTGATTTCAATTCCGACAGTGAAAGTTCGGTCAACACCCGAAGCAATCGTTGTAGAGGGAGAAGTCTCTTCGGCAGAGGAACTGCAAAAACTCAACGAAGTTCTCGCTCAAGTTCGGGGTAAGGTTGTCAACTGGGTTAAAGTCTCTGCCCCTCCACCGACGCTGCCGCAACCGAGTTTCGCTGAAAGGGTGAAGGAAGCCATCGGGATTGCAACCATTGAAGTCAAAGGGGACGAAAAAGGTTTGGTTTTGATGGGGACAGTTCCAACGCAAGCGGATAAGGAAAAGGCACTTCGCATTGCTCGGTTCATGCTCGGTCTACCTCCCGTGCCCCCTACACCCGTCACGCCTTCAGGCACAGTAACCGTATCACCAATCACCGTTGGGACACCAAGTATGGGAGTGAGCCCAACCGCCGTTAATCCTGCTGCACCTGCTCAACCGCAGCCACAAATCCTTGACCTCATTGAAGTCAAGGGCGGAAAACAAATTCGGGTTGAGTTGCAAGTCGTTGAAATCAACCGAACAGCGTTGCGAAACTTAGGGATTGAGTATCCAGCGTTGAGCAGCCCTGAACCACTTCAAGCGCCAGGCATCGTTTTTGGGCAAATTGAAAACCCTGCAACTGGAGGCGTAACTGGATTTGCCCAAAGGACGCCCATCAAAGCGGTCTTGCAAGCGATGGAGAGGAAAGACCTCGCACGAACTTTATCAGCGCCCAGCGCTGTTGTTTTGAGTGGACAAGAAGCGAGGTTCAATGTCGGTGGGGAAATCCCCATCCCCATCGCCACCGTCGCACCCGGTGTCGGCACAACAACGGCTGTGGAGTTTCGCCCGTTCGGTTTGGTGCTCAGCGTTATCCCAACCGTTGAACCAAACGGAAAAATCAAGTTGACAGTGAGCACGGAAGTCAGCGAACTTGATACAACTATCGCTGTCAATATCGGTGGCGCTTTGATTCCCGGCACGAGAATTCGCAAAGCCAGCACGCAAGTTGAACTGGCTTCGGGTGAAACGCTGGTCATGAGCGGATTGGTGCAACGAATCCATCAGGAAATTGTCAACCGAGTTCCTTTCTTGAGCAAAATCCCGATTTTGGGCGAATTGTTCACGAGCCGAAAGTTCCAACAAGGCGAAACGGAATTGGCAATTTTGGTCACGCCCGTTTTGATAGAGCCACCTGAGGGGCAATGATTCTCGGTTTGGGGGCGACGGAAGTTGAAGTCCAGCCTTAATGGCAAAATTCATTGCGGTGAACTGCGATGGGGCGAATCATTAAGCGGATTGAGATTGAAGGGCAATCGGCAGTGGCGCTTTTTGACACGGGCGCTAACTACACCTATGTGCGGGCGGATTTGATTCAAAATGTGCCGAGAAGACGAGTCGCTCAACCCGTCAGGGTTGCGATTGGAGGGCAGGAGATTGAAATCACCGAAGTTTGCTTGATTGAAGGAGCAATTGAGGGGCTAAACTTCTTCACTGATGCACTCCCCGTCCCTGAACTGGGTGAGGCTGACGGTCACGAATTAGATGCCATTATCGGGGCAAGGACGATGGAGCAATGGGAAATCCGCCTTGACCCATCAACGGGCGAACTGGACTTAGAAGGGTTGCGGAGACGAGAGTTCAAAGAATGGTGAGCGTGAGTGTTTTCAAGATCAATTCCCGATTGGGAGGGCGAACCTCCTGGTGAGCC
>ERZ1669248.692-NODE-692-length-15076-cov-21.088010_pt1 | contig 15076 bp, 14 predicted proteins | sample MGYA00579296_ERZ1669248 | MGnify/ENA primary metagenome ERZ1669248 (study PRJEB41166, sample SAMN08046057) | hot springs metagenome | biome: hot spring; feature: neutral hot spring; material: thermophilic sediment; isolation source: thermophilic sediment from...
TTTCTGTTTCTTCTGGTTTCTTTGTATTAACAAACTTCCATCTGTTAAAAATTCTATGAACATGAGTATCAACAGCTATAGCTTCTTTATTAAAAGCGTAAGACAGAACAATGTTAGCAGTTTTTCTTCCAACGCCTGGCAATTCCAAAAGTTCTTCCATATTATCAGGAACCTTTGAATTGTACTTCTCTATTAAAACTTTTGCTAGTTTTAAGAGAAGTTTCGCTTTATTCCTATAAAAACCAATTGGATAAATCTCTTTAGCTAATTCTTCTTGAGAAAATCTTAAAATATCTTTAGGCTCTTTAACTTTTTCAAACAATTTTCTAGAAATTTTCTCACTCATCTCATCTTTAGTTCTAGCACTTAGTATGGTAGCTATTAGAATTTGAAAAGGATTAAGGTTTTCGTCGACGAACTTTTCAATCATCGACTTTTCCTTTAGGAAATTTTCCAAAATCTCAAATACCTTTTCTATGTTGGTTTCATCAATCATAAATCAATTTTAGCATGCTATTTATTGATTTTTAATATCTGCTAGTCTTTAAGTAAAAAAACCATGCATTGTAAAAAAGTATAAACAGTTGATTTCATTTATATATTTTTGTATAAAAATTATAACACGAAGATTAAAAAGAGCTTCTCAAAAAATTTAATATTGAAAAAGGAAAAAATATTTGGTGAGAAAATGGCAAAAGGATGCAAAAAGAAAAAGTAGTTAACCTATCTCCTTTTTAATTTTTTCTTTCAGCTTCTCAAAATATTCTTTTACATTAACTTTTCTAATTCCATCTTTAATTTCCCTTCTCCAAGCCTCTAAAAAGAAATTATCTAATCCTAGAAATTCTGCAGCAGTTAAAATATTTTTCTTTTTTTCTTTTGCAGCATCAAAAACGTCTTTCATTTTTTCCTTATAATTTAAATCTCTAACAATATGGTGGTCTAAAATTATTTCCTTAACTTTTGTTTCATTCAAAAAAGCTTTCAAATTTTCTTTTGAGGCTAAAAAATTCTTCTCACTCATTTTCCAACCAACAAAAATAGTAGGATAACCGTCAATTATTGCAATATCTGGATTTTTTTCTATCGCCCATTCAAGAGCTTTAGGATCAGCTAAGCTTTGGGCATCACTTCCAAACAAAAAACTTTTTTTCTCTTTTATGAAAACCATTATAACCTTTCCAACTTTACTACCAACATCGCCATGCCAAACAGCTGGAGAAAATTCTATATGGGTTTTTCCAAAATCAAAAGATTTACCATCAACAAATTCTAAATTTGAAATATTCTTGATTTTACTTTCAAATATTTTTCCTCTCTTCTTTCCAGAAGGATTTATATCTTTATTGATATCTTTTGCAAAGACTTTTTTGCCTTTAAAAATTGAGTAAAGCTTATCATCATCTGGATAAGGATGATGATCATAATGATAATGAGTTACAATTAAAACATCAGCTTTTTTGCCAATTTCAATAATTTGTTTTTTAGAAAGTTCTAAAGCCTCATATTCTTCTTTTGTTGGTTTTAAACCATATCTGTTTGGACCTAGCGCCGCAGCTCCATCTATTAATACTTTTAGATTATCTGTTTCGACAAAAGTTGCCATGCTTCTAACTCCAAAAGAATCAAAAGCAATTGGAATAACTTTCATTCTTTGAATTGTAAATGAAACTTAAAAATAGAAAACAGAAATTTTTAAGCAAATTTCTGCTATCGAACATCTTCACATTTTTATTATTCTTGATTTATTTATTTTATGGGACTTTTTGGTCCATACACTTACAAAGCCAAAAATGGGAAGAAATATTACTTACATGCAAAGGTAAGAGGAAAAGCAACCATTTATTACTTTTCTGAAGATCCAACTGATGCTCTTTGGGAAATTCCGGCTGGTTATGAAGTTGTTGAAAATCCTAAAACAGGTTTGCCATTTTTAAGGAAAAAGAAATCTTTTGGGATATTTGGAATTTTTGGAAAGAAAGAAGAATCAACTAAAGAATGAAGAAATTAAGGAACCAATGAAGTTTGATAGAAAAATAACTAATATTGCTAAAAACAAATGCTCGAAAACAACTTTATACCATTTTTCATTTTCTTCCTTAGCAAGAAAATAGCTAAGTAACGATAACAAGAACAATCCCCAAATAATATTCAATATTATTGCTTTTGAAAGCTCCAAAAGTAAAATAGCTGGTAGAAAGCTTAGACCAAAAATTAGTTTAAAGAAAAATGTTGAAAAAGTTGACTCCCAAATTTCTTTTTTAGAATGTTTTGTCTCAGACTCTTCAGAAAGGTGAATTCCTAAAGCGTCAGAAAATGCATCGCAAAAAGCAATAGTTAATATTCCAGCTATTACTGCAAGTTTTGAATGAGTTCCTGATGTTAGTCCAACCATTAAACCCAAAGTTGTTATTATCGCTGAGGTTAAACCAAAACTTAAGCCAACTTTTAAAGAGTGCTTAATTCCCATATAAAGTTAAATTTATTGCCAGAAAATATAAATTAGAGGAAGATGGCTAGAATAATTAGCATTTTTTCTAGTAAAGGTGGTGTTGGAAAGACAACTTTAACAACAAACCTTGGATTAGCTCTATCTTCCAAATTTAATAAAAAAGTTACATTGATAGATTGCAATCTAACATCTTCCCATCTTTCTTTATATTTAGGTATTTTTTACTCACCAATAACATTAAACAAGGTTTTAAGAGGAGAATATAGGATAGAAGAAGCAATTCAAACATACCAAAATATGCAAATTATACCAGCCTCCCTTTCTGCTTTTGATTTAGAGGGTGTGGATATGGTTAAACTTCCACAGATTATTTCAGGTTTAGATAACTTAAATGATTTTATAATTCTTGACTCGGCTCCTGGTTTAGGAAGGGAAGCCTTATCAGCTTTAAAAGCATCTAGAGAAGTTTTATTTGTAACCATGCCTTTAGTTTCTTCAGTTTTAGATATTGTGAGAGCACAAGAAGTTTTAAGAGAAAGTGGCATAAAACAGTTAGGAATTGTTTTAAATATGGTTAGAAATGCAAGCTATGAAATGAGAAAAGAAGAAATAGAACAATTAACTGGCTTGAAAGTCCTTGCGAGCATTCCATATGACAATGAAGTTTATAGAAGCGCTGCTCTAAAGCAGCCAATAGTTGCATTAAATCCGAAATCAAAAGTTAGTAAAGAGATTTTTAGACTAGCTGCTTTTATTGCAGGTATTGAATATTTAGAAAAGAAAAGTTTTATAGAGAGGATTGGGGATAAATTCAAAATTATTAGAGCATTTAGATTTTAGATTGTAGAAACAATCTAAAGTTATCATAAAGCAAGAAAAGCCAATATTCTAAACCTGTTTTTTTCTCAATTCTAAAATTTAAAATTGAGTAAGTATTCGAATTAAAACTGTATACAAAAAATTCAACGTTTCTTTCTCTAAAACCCTCTGTTTCAAAATTCATTTTTATTAAATTCTTCCCTTTTTTAACTTTTGCAATACTTTCTTCTATAATCCAGTTTTCTGGATAGTTATATGGCATAACTAAAATCTTACCTTCTTCCTTAGAAAATATTTCCAATGTTAAAAACTTATCATAGGCTCTAGCAGCTAAGGCTTCAAAATTTTCTGTTTTATTTGCATAGAAACTGCTAACATTAATATCCTTTTCTAAAATCTTGTTGCAAAAAAATATCTTTAAATTAGTTTTGTTAGAAGGCAAAAAATACAAATCTATCTTTTTTATTTCTCCCGGATTAGAAAAAATCTTAGGACTCCAAACCCTTGTTTCTCCATCAACTTGAACTCTGAAATAATAAGGTAAGCTTCCTGAATTGTAAATTTCTGAGCTAATTTTTGGAATTTGTTTTTCTTCAATTTTTAAACTTTTAATATCCGCTTGACATACATCTTTAACTTCAACGCTTATAATTAAGGCTAAAGAAATTGGTAAAAATAAAATTGGTAAAAAGAGAAAAAATTTTTTCACAATATCACCATAAAATTTTCTCAAAGAAATAGGAAAAATCATACTTAGCTTTTTTAACAATAATATCAATTTCTCCTTCAAAATATCCTTCAATAGTTTGATTTGTGAAGAAAAATATTGTTACTCTTTTTGTTTCATTTGGAAAAAGCCAAAAATTATTTTCGCTAAAATTAACTTTTTGAGAAATGTTTCCATATACCTTTAACTCAATCTTCACTTTTTTATCGTTCAAGTTTTGAAGGTCAACATACCTTCTTACAAAACTTCCTTTTCCAGGAACTTCACCAAAAGCCAAATTCCAAGGATCGTTGACTACTCCTATGCTGATATTTTTTCCCGGCTCCACATTTAAAATTCTTGCATAAGTTGGATATTTGCTAATTTCATATTCAAAAAGCAATCCGCTTTTTTTCTCAAAAGTATAATTTGAAACAAAATATGGCTTTTGAAAAAGATTATTAGAATATATGATCATAGCTATTGAGAGAATTATCAAAAAAGCTATTGCTATTTTTTCAATTTTAAACTTTTTCCTATACTTTCTCATAAAACCACTTTGCCAAAATAATAATTATTATTCCGATTAGAAGATAAATTAGAAAAGAAAAATCAATGGGCTTTTGAATTTGAACTGGCTTATAGGCAAAGTTTATTATAAGTTTCTTTTCTATTTTTTCACTTGTATAATCAGCAAAAATTTTAGCTTCATAACTTCCTTCAAAATCTTTTGGAAGAAATGCTATAAACTCTTTCATCTCATCTGGCTTAACAATGCTAATAGGAGAAGAAAAGGAATAAGTATTATTACCATCATAAATTTCCCCATTTATTCTAACGCTCATGCTAACATTTCCTGTGTTTTTAAAATAAACTTTTACTTTGTTGCCTTCTCCTAAAACTTCCAGAATTTCTCCTTTTCTTAAAACTTCTCCAGGAATCCTAAATATAACATTAACCTTAGTTAGAGCTACTATACCAACGCTTACTTGACCTCTTGCCTGAGAAACAAATTGAGGCTCTGGTAAAATGGCAAAAGAATGATAACCAGGTTCTGCGTTTTTTGGTATTGAAAGTAAAAATTCTATTTCTCTCCAATTTGAAACTTTTCCTATTGGCGTATTTAAAGGCTCTAATTGGGGCTTTAAAACTACTGGGTTAGAAAAATATCTTACCCATTTGCTTGCATCTTCTTCAGAATAGTTTGAAATTGTTTGAGGATATCTTGAAAGAATGAAATCTAAGCTTCCAGGTTCTTCTTTCAAATTGACTAAAATTTCTTCGTTAGAAGGAGAAACTATGTAAAATTTAACTCTTTGAGTATTTCCAGGCTCTATAGTTCCTAGATCTATAATGCTTGGGGAGACACCTATTGAATACTGAGAAAATGATGGTCTTGCAATAAAAAGAAGAAAGAATAGGATTATTAAAATTTTCTTCATAAGATTTACTTTATGTTTTTTGCTTTTATTTTTAGAGACAAAATTAAAAAAGAAAATTTAGCTTGACTTTTTCTTCAGCCTTTCTATCAGTTCTTTTTCTTTTATTGTTTCTATTGCTTTTTCTTTAGGAAATAAAATTCTGTAAGCCCCTATTCTTTTCTGATATATCTTTCCTTCTCCTAAAAGCTCATGAACATAAATACTTGCTGTAATTCTGCTTACATTCGCTTTTTTAGCAACTTCTTGAACTGTTAAACCGTCGGGATTTTCCTTAATTACTTTATAGATTTTGTCCTTTGTATCTTCTCCCCTCATATTTTTTATTGATTTTTAAATATTTAACATTAATGTTTAGCATTAATTGTTAAGAGTAAAATATATTTTAGAATTAATCAATAAAGTTTATAAATACTGTTAACAATATTTCTTATGATAAGTATGTCTCTTAAAATTGTTTTTCTACTTCTAGTAGCTTTAGTGAGTTTAGCAATTCCATCCTTTGCAGCAAATGACACTGTAACAGTTAATGTAACAGTTGCTCAAGTTACAGAAATTACAGTAGTTCCCGAATCTTTAAACTGGACTGGATTAAATCCAGGAAGTGTTGGAACTGCTCAATATATTGACATTAAAAATTCTGGATCTACAAGTGTTACAAATATTTACATATATGCAAGCACTTTAGATGATGAAACAGTAAGACCATATGGTTCTAGTGATCCTTCAAAATATTCAGCAGCTGGCTTAATAGTAATAAAAAACGAAACTGATCCAGTTCCTCAATTTGTAGGAAGAGTAGAATGGAACTGGACAGATGACATAAGTGGAGCAACATTTAATGGTATAAACAGCCCAAAAGCTTGGGGATTTTATAAAAATACAAGCTTTGAATATGTTTGGGTTGTAGGTAATGGAACTGGTGGCTTTTGTAATAATACAGGAGCACAATTTGGTATATCAGATTATCCAGATGCAGGTACAACAGCAACGAGAACAACAAGCACTCCAATAGCGATTAGCGGTGGAGATAAAAATTTTGGATACTTTAGTGTATCAGGTAAAGCAGCCTTTGGTGGTGATAGTGTTTGTGTTGCAGTAGCTGCAGATTGTACCAAGATATACATTTACAAGTATGATAAGCGTTCAGGTTTTGGTAGCTGCACAAACTCACAATTTTTAACAACAAGACAATTAGCTCCAGGAGACATCTTAAGGCTAAACTATTTAAACGCATACGTTCCAAAAGGAATTCCAGCTGGTAATTTAAAGCAAGGAACTCTAACAATCGTTGCAAGCTCAAGCTAACTTTTTTCTTTTTTTATTTTTATGATAACTTTCTTTCTATTTTTTCTAATTTTTCTTCCAAAGCTTTTTTCATAGCTTTATAAGCACTTTCAGTTATTAAACCTTCAGCTCTGCTTTTCTCTAAAACTTTAAGAGACCTTAAAATCTTATCTTTTTCAGCAATTAACTCTTCTTTACTTGGCTTTTTCCTTACTAATTCAGCAATTCTTGTTATTGGTAATAAAACAGAAAGCCTAACAACTTGCTTTCTTCTCTTAGCTAAAAATATAGTAACGCTTGTTAAAAGTATTGCTATTCCTGCAATAGAAACAATTAGCCAAATTGGAATTACAAAAGCTTTTACCTTTACTTCAAGCTTTGAAAGCAAGTCTTTTGCTCTTTCAATCATAAGCTTTGCATTCTCAATATTTTTCAGAGCATCTTCATATTTTTCAGAGTTTAGATTAGCTCTAGCATTTTTAATTTCCTTTTCTATGTCAGTTATCAAAGATTTAACAACTGAAACATCTTTACCTTCTTTTTCTGCAATTTTTGTGTTTAAAACTAATTCTGCAAATTCATCTTCAACCTTAGAAATCTCTTCTTCTAGCAATTCTTTCATAGACCTATAAATTGTTATTGTAACATCTTTTTGGTCTCCTATCAAATTTGAAGATGCTACTAAAGATGCAGGAAAGCTTCCTAAGTTTGCGTTAGAAGGAATGTTAAAGTTTATTGCAAAAACTGCTGTTTGATTAGGCTTTAAAGAGAAATAGTTAGAAGGGGTAATGTTAAACCAGCTTAAAGGAATTCCGACTAAAAGCAAAGTAACATTGTTCAATTCTAATGAACCAGTATTTCTTACAGTAACTAGTTCTACTTTAAAAGAGTTTCTAGCAACTGAAATGTTTTTGTTATATCTTTCTATTATTAGGCCTGCTGTTAAATTGCTAGTAACTATTGGAATTGGAGCTGGAGTAACAATTCTTCCAGTGGGTATTGGAATTTCAACTATTGGTTTTGAAACAACTTTAAAGCTTGCGTTTGCTATTATTGAAGGTTTAACATTGCTATAAGTCATTTTTACATTAATTAAATAATCTCCCAAAGGTTGATCGTTATAAATATAGGCAGTTCTTAAGAAGTTTTTAGTAGTGGAATAAGGAGAATAAACAGCTTCTGAAGCATAAAAATATGTTTTATTAGTTTCATTTAAAGAAGAAACCCAGTATTCTAGAAAAACATCTTGAGAAACTTCTCCCATGTTTATTACTGTTATTGTAAAGTCTAAGTAACCACCTTGAGGAACTTCATATTCTAAAGGAGTTACCTTAACGTCAAAGGGTCCTCCCTCAGAAACTCTGAAAGAAGCTAGTTTCATTGTCCAAAAATCTCCTTTTGAAACGTTTAAAACTGCTAAATACATGCCGCTTGCAGTACTAGCTGGCATTGCATATTTATAAGTATAAAAGCCTTGAGATTCTCTTTTTATTTGGCTTGAATCTACAGAAAAGTAAATATTGCCAGCTGGGTCATAAACTGTTAGATTTATATAATCTGCATCTACAGGCTTTCCTTCTCCATTGTAAACTAGTATTCCAAATTTCATTATATTATCAGGATACCAAACAACTGAAGTTGTTAAGTCTGCAAATAAGCCAACAACTGTTACAGCTCTTGAAAGAACAGAAAAAGTAAAATTGTTTTGCTTTTGCGTTAATACTCCAGAAATGTTGTAAGAAGAGTTTGCTATTAAAGTATAATTACCAACTAAAGCATCAGAAGGAATGAAGAAAGTTGGCAATGGTAAAATTGTTCCATCCTTGTTTGTTAGGAAATGTGAAGAATAAAGAATAGTTTTATTTGGATTTAAAATTAAGAAATCTACGCTTACATTTTCCAAAGGATTTCCTTCAAAGTCTTTTACAGAATAATAAATAGAACCAGTATCTCCTTGATAATATTTATCTGAATATGTTGAGAGAAAAACAACAAAACTTTTCCTTACTTTAAAAGATGAATAGTTTATTCCTAAATTTCCTAAATTGTCTTCAGAATAAACTGAAACATTATAAATTCCAACTTCATAGGTGCTTCCAATATCTTGAGGGTATTCTATGTAAAATGTGTACGTTAAATTTTCTGAATAAAGTAAGTTCATTCTGAAATTGTCCACAATATTGTTTGGTCTTGTAACGCTAACGTTTGCATATTTTATTCCACTGCCAGTTTTATCAGTTATGTTAGCAAATATTTTTAATGTCTGATTTTGCTCTATTTCATCTTTATCAAACCAAATTTTTATGAATGGTGGAGTATAAGGTAAAAGGGTTACCAAAATTGTTTTGTTTTGAGGAGTAGCATCTTCTAGAGCAGAAACGGTAAATGTTGAATTGTAAATTTTTTCTTCAACTCCAGTAACGTTATAAAGTATTGAAAAAACGTAAGTAGAATTTGGTAAAACTGTAAAGTCTGTTATATTTGGTTTTGTATAGTTTCCTTCAGTTGGCGAAATTTGAAATGTTATGTTTGCATTTCCTAAATTATCTACATAAATCTCGCAAGCTATTCCTTCGCTTGGATATTCAGAATGTTTACAGTAAGTTGGATGTAAGTCCCATGTTCTATTTTCAGAAATGTTTATTTGAATTGTTAACAAATCAAAACCATTATTAGTTGTCGATACGTTTATTGTTGCATTATAAGAGCCAGCTAAATAGTTAAACGGTATTGTTATGTTCACTTTTATTGAATAGTTAGAAGCAGCATCTAAATAAACAAGGGAAGAAGGATAGAATGAAAATTGAAAGTCTTTACATGCTATTCCTTGAGAACAGTTAAAAGCTATTCCTTCAACCCTATAATTCCCTGAAGAAAGTATTGTAAAGTTTGTAGAGATAGTCGTACTTGGCGATGTTTTAACAGAAATGAATTTCTCTATAACTGAAATTCTTGGGTTTGGAGTAACATTTACTTTTATAATTGTTGAATTTGAAGAAATTGAACCATCCAAATTTACCCAGCTTACATTTACTTTAACATCATAAATTCCAGCCAATGTTCCACTTGCAATTGTTACGTTAAAAGATTTTGAACAGTTTTGCCCACTAGTTAAATTCCCACAATATTCTTGAGTAGAATTTGAAATCCAAGAAGATGGTAAAATTAAAGATATGTTGACATTTTTTGCACTGCTATTTAAAATGTTTTTAGCAATAGTCACAAAAGAAAATGATTCGTTTGTATACAATGTAATGTTTTTTGCTGTATAAGTTTGAGGAATAGCGTCAATTGAAAGAGAAGTATTTGGTTGTATGATTATGCTTAAAGTAAAAACATCGAAGTTTGTTGAAGATGAAGCATTAATCGTTAAATTGTATGAACCTGGAGAATAGTCTAAAGGAATAAAGGCAAAAACTTCTATACTGCTATTTTCTCCTTTTTGTAAGGATTGAATTGAGGGAGGAGAAAATGTTAGGTTAAAAATGCAATTTGAAATGCAAGAGAAGCTTATGTTAGTTGCATTTGTGTTTCCTATTGAAAGAACAGTAAAGCTTGTTATTGAAGAATTTAAACCATCTTTTCCTATTCCAATAACATAATCTTCCAAAACCTCTATTAAAGGATTTGGCAAAACTGTTACGTTAAAAGAAGTAAAGTTTGAAGAAAGAGAGGAATCTGGGTTTTTCCAAGTTACGTTAGAAATGAAAGTAAAGTTTCCCAAAATATCTGGAGGTGAAATTACTGTAAAGTTTCTTTGACAAAAGCTTTCTATTTCAATATCTCCGCAAGAAAAATTCCCAGAAATTTTCCAATCCGATGAAAAGTTAAAAGAAATCGAAACATTATAGGCTTTTCCTTTTCCTGTGTTTGAAACGTTAACAGATATGTTAAAGGCTTCTCCACTTTTTAACGTAACATTCTTTAGCTCTATGTATGAAGGAAATACTTCTACTTTTAAAGAAGTTGTTGCAGCTTGAGAAAAGAAAGAATCATAACCTTGACCAAAGTTATTATCCTTGCTTGCATTACAAGTTAAGTTATGAGAACCATAAGATGGGGCAGTAAAATTTGTAAAGTAAGTACCATTTCCTAAATCAACAACAGAAATTAAAGAAGAATCTACGCTACAATTAACGCTTGCGTTTGGAATAAAAGAATCTTCTCTGTAATTTTTAACTGTTATGCTTGCATTAACTTGAGTCCCTTCTATTGGCATTTTGTTTTCAACGCTAACATAAACCTTTAATATGTCAGTAACGTTAAATGCATAAATTGTTGAATTAAGCAAGTTATAATAATCATCATAAACAGTTACATTAATTTTCCATTCTCCAGTATTTGCAGAAGCTGGTATAGTAAAAGTATTTTGAAATATGTTTTCAGAAATGTTTGTAAGAGAAATTGTAATGTCATCAGATTTATCTAAAGTGCCAAAATCAAATGTTGCGTTTGCATATCTAGCAAGCTTATATGGGTCATAAGTTATGTTTAAACTTATAAGCAAAGTTTCATTTCTATTGTAAATAGTTGCATTAGTTGAAACTTGCATATGAACTTGCAAAACTTCTGGCTTAGCTATATCAATAGTTTCTGGATTGCTAGTCGCTATTCTTACATTCTCAAATTCTGATAGTGGATCTGTAAAAGCACCGAAGTAAACTAAAGATTTTTCAAAAAGAAAAGAGTTAGGAGGAATGGAAGCTTGATCTAAATGAATTCCTATTCTTCCTAATGTTTCAGTTTCATTTTTTGCGAAATATGTTTCATTTCCTTCCAGATTTATCAAAGCTCCAAGGTAGTTTCCATACTGTGTTGCTGCCCCGTAATAAGAAAATGGATTTGTAGAATTTCCAAAAACAAGAGAAGAATCAATAGACAATAGAAAGCTTCTGTTTAAATCTAAAGCGAGAGCTCCAGCTGGCGTAGAAGCTCTTTGAATGTAATAATCTTTTGGATTTAAAATTTTTTGCTCTATTTTTAAAAATGAACCTACGGAAGAAGGTCCTGCAAGATTGTAAAAGTAATATTTTTTAACTATGCTGGCTTCTCCAAAATAATTAACATCACCTTCTAAAACTTCATTACCGCTTTGCACAATAGTAAGCCTTACTGGTCCTGGAATTATAGTAAAGTTATATCTTAAATCAAAAGTAAAATTGTGAGTCGAATTTGTTAATTCAATGTATTCAACTGGTTTTTCATCTTCACCAACATTAACAATTACTGCTTCATCACTTTTTCTAACAACCTTATAAATTCCAGAAATGTTAAGACCTCTATTAGTATCGATATAAACTGCTAAAGAAGTTGTGTTTACGTTTATAGTTTTATTTAGAGAGTCAAACCAGTATGTTATATTTGTTTCATAATTAGGTTTTGCTTTGGCTCCATTTTCAAGAATATCATAATAAACGTAAAAAGTTCTATTTGTGTTTGCTGATGTATTTCCATTCAAAATAAAAACCAAAGTTCCTATAGCATTTGTAGATGCATCATAGTTTTCATCTTTATCAAATTGGCTAGGAACTTCTTGAATTATTTTGCCATAAGAATCATATTCTATAACTCTTATTGAATTTTCATCAAAAGTTCCAGAAGGAATCAAATCGGAAAAATTCAGCCTTATTTCTATTGGCCAGTTAACTCTATCCGTTGGAGAAAAAATTACTATCTTTAGCCTGTAATGCCAAGATGTATTAAACCAAGTTGCGTTTGTTGGTTGGCCAAAACCTATAAAAAAACCTGTTATTCTTGGTTTTACAAAATAAACTAGGAAGATTAGAAAGATTAAAATTAAAATTGCAACCGTTGACTTTTCCATAATTATTAATTGCTGTGAAAAAATTAATAACATGAGAAAAAGGAGCTTAAAGCTCTTTATAATTTATTCAAAGATTTTAGCATATTTTATTTTTTTGACTCTTCTTCTCTGTTTTTCAACAATAATATTGCACGAACTGGGGCATTTCTTTTTTGGTTTATATGCTGGTTGCTATGGAGAAAGAATAGTTTTATTCGATATAAACATTTTTACAACATATACTGAAATGCAATGTCCGCCAAACATTAACATTTTTCTTCTAGGTCTTTCTGGATTTTTTGTTGTAATTCCTTTTTCTTTAATTATTATTCTCTTCTTAAAAGGACCGGAAAGATATTTTGGGCTAATAATGATTGGCTTTAATTTTGTTATAGCTACTTGGGATTTTGAAACTTACTTAAATTTTCATTATTCAGAAGCTATTGCAACAATTGGAATTTTGATAACTATTTTGGGAGAAATATTATTAATACAAAAATCAATTGAATAAATGAGATTTATCCAAATTTATCCAATTTGCTATTATATTTTGGCAATCATTTTAATTACCATAGCTTCTTTCGGTATTGCTCTTCTTAGAAGAAAGAAGAAACAATTAATATTTATCTCTCCCCCTTCTTTAACACCAAAAATCCAAAGCTTTACAAATGGGATAAAAAATTTTGACATTGTTGAATATGGCGATGAAAAAATTCTGATGAAAAGCTATAGAGCTGCTGTTTTCATTTTTGACCCAACAAAAAATCTTGAAAAACAAATAGAATTTTTTAACAAAACTAAAGATTTTTTTGAGATTTACAAACCAATAATACTGACTGAAAATGTAGATGGATTGGCAAATATAAAGCTAGAAAATGCTAGCTTTGTTAAACCTAAAGATATTGGTAAAATTTGGGAAATTTCTAATGAACTTCTAAAAGGCGAAAGTGAGAAAGAAAAATGGAAATAAAAAAAGTATTGCAAGAAAACTTATAGATTGATAGTAATAGAGTAAAACATCTAAAACAATAAAGAAAAATGAGAAAATTATTGCAAGAAATGAAATTCTCTTATCATCTAGAAAATAAAAAAAGAGAGAAATGAGTAAAAATGATAAAAAAACTAGGAAGCTGCTAAAGAAATAGAATAGAGAAGAGGAACAAGTAAAAAAAGAAGAATAAAAAAATTTTGAATCTAAAAGAATTGATTTGGCATAAGAGCAAGATAAAAATTGAGAAGAAGAAACTTTAACTATTTCTCTAAGTACAAAAAAGGAGGGAATCAAAAGCAATATTATGAAATTGCTTACCTTCATTAAGGAAATAGAATGGAAAAGGATTTAAACTTATCTAAAGCCAAAAAATCTTTTTATTTTTTCTAAGAAACCTTCTTTTTCGACATAAACTTCTTCGCTAATTTCGGCTGCTATTTTCTTAAATGCTCTTGAAGCTCTTGCTCTTCCATCTAATAAAACAACTGGGGTCATTTTCGAAACAGCTTCCAAAATTTTTTTATCAAATGGTATTTCTCCAATTATATTTGCTTCTGTTAATTCTTCTACTTGCTTAACTGACATTTCGTGTTTTTTTCTTTCAACCTTATTTAAAACTAATCCTTTAACAGAAACGTTTAAGGCATGAACAATCTTTTTAGCTTTTAATGCTGATATTACAGCTGTCATGTCTGGATTTGAAACCAAAAGAATTTGGTCGCTCGCCTTTATAGTACCAATAACTTCTCTTCCTATTCCGGCAGCTCCATCAATCAAAACAAAATCGTAGTTATCTTTTATTTTGTCAATTTTTTCTTTTAGTTTCATAACATCTGGATATTCAATAGTTGCTGACAAACTTGCCGGTAATAAATGAACTCCTGAAGGATGAATGTATATCGCTTCGCTAACATCTATACTATCATTTAAGACATCTATCAAAGTTTTTTCTTGAGATAGCATTCCAAAATGAATTCCCAAATTAGGAGTTGTTATATTGCCATCAACAGCCAAAACTTTTTTTCCAAAAAATTTAACCAGAGATGCAGCTAAATTTGAAGTAACAGTAGTTTTCCCAGCTCCACCTTTAGCGCTTATTATTCCTATTACAACCATTAAATCTCCTCTTTAACTTTTTTCAAAATTTTAAACAAACTTTTTTCATCTTTAATCTTAGCTGGCTCAATAAATTTTGGCTCAAGTTTTTTTGCTTCCTTTTTTTCTTCACTTTTTTCTTTACTCATCTCTTCTTTTCTTTCCTTTTCAACATAAACCTCTTCTGTTTTTTCAGTTTGTGAAATAATTGTAGTTTCTTTTTTAGTATTTTGAACCTCACTTTCTATCTTCTCTTCTTTTTTCTCACTTTCTACTTCTTTCTTTTCTTCAAAAGGTAAAGCTTCTAATCCACCACTTTCCAAAAACTTTTCAACTTTTTTCCATTCTTCTATAAGCTCTTCATCAATTTTCCTCAACTTCTCAATAGCCTTCCTTTTTGACTTTTCATAATCCCCAACGCTAATTCTACCAGTTTGCAAATCGCTTTCTAGTGTTTTAATTAGTAGCAAAATATTCTCTTTTT
>ERZ1669248.693-NODE-693-length-15055-cov-5.819867_pt1 | contig 15055 bp, 19 predicted proteins | sample MGYA00579296_ERZ1669248 | MGnify/ENA primary metagenome ERZ1669248 (study PRJEB41166, sample SAMN08046057) | hot springs metagenome | biome: hot spring; feature: neutral hot spring; material: thermophilic sediment; isolation source: thermophilic sediment from...
TTATGCAAAAGTCATAAGAAGTGTCAAAAGAGAAAAAGACAAGTGGATAGATTTTATTTGGAGACTAACACAAGCAGAACTAACAAACAATTGGTTTCCATACATAGTAGAGCTAAAGCTAAAGGACGGTAAAGTTTATGCCTTTATAAGCTTTGAAGAGGAATTACCTGAAATAGCTTTAACCAAAGATTATGGAGTTATAGGCATAGACCTAAACGCAAGTCTTTTGGAGGCTGTTTGAAAAATAGCAAATTATGTGGTTAATTTCTCACTCAAGTTATGCTATAATAATCCAAGGAAAAATAATTTTTAGGGGTGTAAAGATGAAAAAGTATCTCCTCTATTCAGTAGCCTTAATGTCCTTTTCTTATCCAGTTTTAACGCATGCTATAGGCATAGAGGCTTCAATAGGAATTTGGAATCAAGATCCAAGCGGATACATAGGATATAAAGTCCAAAACGAAGCTGATAGGATTGACGTAAATCAAAACTTAGGTTACGGTAAAAAAACGAGACCTATTGGAAGAGTAAAAATAGACCTTCCCTTCTTTCTACCTAACATATACGTTATGGCAACACCTATGAAGTTTGAAGGAACTGGTAGAAAAGGTACAGATTTTAAATTTGGTGATAAAACATACCGTGCAAACCAAACATTTTACTCAGAGGTGAAAGCAGACCACTATGATATTGCACTTTATTACAGAGTTCCTTTCTTGAAAGGATTAACTAAAGGAGTTTTAAATGTAGAGTTTGGACCTAACATAAGGGTTTTGGACTTAAGTTTAAAAGTTCAGCAAGAAAACATCACAGAATCAAAAAAGCTTACAGTTCCTGTACCTATGCTTTACGTTGGGATACAACTTCAACCTACAAAGTTTCTTAAAGCAGAGGGAGAGCTTAGGGGTATTTCTTACAGTTCAAACCATTACTATGATTTTATAGGAAGGTTAAAAATCTATCCACACAAAGCTCTATTCTTAGCGGGTGGTTATAGATATCAAGAGCTAAAGGTAAAGGAATCTAGCGTGGATACAAAACTGAAGCTTAAAGGTCCTTTTGTAGAAGCTGGTTTTGAATTTTAATGTAAAAATTGGAATTTTCAAACAGCCTTAGGAAAACTTGACAACAAAGCATAATGGTAGTATGCAATACACGAGCGTAAAGGGTAAAAGGCTAAGGCTTATAATAAGCGAGGAAGAGATTAAAAAAAGGGTGGAAGAACTTGCCAAAGCCATAGAGCGCGATTTTGGAGGACCTTTTATTGCTATAGGACTCCTTAAAGGGTCTTTCGTGTTTTTAGCGGACTTGGTAAGATACATAAACACCCTTGTAAAGATAGACTTTATGTGGGTGTCTAGCTATGGCTCTGGCACTTTTAGCGAAGGCCATGTGAAGATCGTAAAGGACTTGAGTATGGATATAGAAGGACAGAAAGTGCTTTTGGTGGACGATATCTTGGACACGGGCTATACGCTCAAGGAGATAAAAAGCATCCTGAGTATGCGAGAACCCAAGATGTTAAAAACGTGTGTCCTTCTTGATAAGTACGAAAGGAGAAAGGTAGATGTTGAAGTGGAGTATGTGGGATTTAAAGTGCCAGATGCATTTCTTGTGGGTTATGGACTTGATTGGGACGAAGAAGGTAGAAACCTAAGGGGCATTTACGCTGTAGAGGGAGTCTAACCTTTTTGTTGCAACACTGTTGCAACATGCAACACATTTTTTAGATCCCAAGAGGTTAGCACATGCGCAGTAGGGGAGGAGGACACCATCATCTCCAAAAACCCTGCGGTAGTAAAAGCCATAGAATTGGCAAAAACTATAGCGGAGTATGACACCAATGTGTTAATAGAGGGAGAGACAGGCACAGGTAAAAGCTTACTTGCTAAGTACATATCACCGCGCAGGGATAAACCCTTTGTAAAGATAAACTGCAGTGCCATACCAGAGGGTCTGTTGGAGGCAGAACTATTTGGCTATGCAAAAGGAGCTTTCACAGGAGCAGTAAAGGACAAACTCGGCAGGGTAGAAATAGCAGATGGTGGTACTATACTCCTTGATGAGATAGGTGATATGCCCCTTCCTCTTCAGGCAAAGATACTACACCTTGTGCAGGACAAAGAGTTTGAAAGACTTGGAGACACCAAAACCAGAAAAGCTAATGTGCGCATAATAGCTACCACCAACAAAAACCTTAAGGAGCTTGTCAAAAAGGGACAGTTCCGTGAAGACCTATATATAGACTAAATGTAGTAAAAATATGGCTTCCACCTCAGCGGTAAAGATCTTGCTGTCCTACGACTTTCCGGGAAATATAAGAGAGCTTGAAAACATCATAGAGCGAGCGGTCATCACCTGCAGAGGAAGCATCATAAAACCCGAAGACATACAAATAGAGACGCAAGAAAGTTCCCATGTGGAAGAAGACAAAGAGAGGATAAGGCGTGTGCTTGAGCAGACAGGCTGGAACAAAAGCCTTGCAGCAAAAGTTTTAGGTATGCACAGGACCACTCTCTGGAGAAAGATGAAAGAGTTAGGCATAGGTAAGTGAGCCTTTCTCAGGTTAAAATTAGATGTCGGAGGTAACCCTATGATCCCCTACGAAGAAGCACTTTCTATAGTCCTTGAACACACAAAGGTAATAGATACAGAGAGGGTGTTTATAAACCAAGCTTTGGGAAGGGTACTTGCAGAAGATATCCTTTCTGATACAGACAAGCCACCTTTTGATAACTCCGCTATGGATGGGTATGCGGTCAGGCACGAAGACATAAAGTCAGCTTCCGAAGATAAACCAGTAAAACTTAAGGTGGTAGGAGAGCTGTCTGCAGGAGAGGATAAAAGCATAGTTGTTGAAAAAGGCAGTGCAGTAGTTATATTCACAGGAGCACCCATCCCACAGGGTGCAGACACAGTAATTCCCTTTGAGATGGTTCAGAAAGAAGGCGATCACATACTCATAAAACGTCCTTTAGAGGCTTGGAGCAACATAAGAAAGAGGGGAGAGGAAGTAAAACAGGGAGAACTTCTTATAAAAAAAGGCACACTCATAAGGCCCTACGAAGTGGGCATAATGGCATCGGTAAACAAGGTTCTCGTTTCCGTCTATAGAAAACCAAGGATAGCTATATTAGTAACGGGTGATGAGATAAAGGATGTGGGAGAGAGCATAGAGAAACCCACCCAAATAAGAAGTTCCAACAGTTATGTGCTTATCTCACAAGTCATAAGAAGCGGTGGAGAACCCCATTACTTGGGTATAGTCAAGGATGATCAAGAAGAGATCGCTCGTGCATTAGCCAATTTGAAAGACTATGACATATTTATAACCACCGGTGGTGTGTCTATGGGAGGTAAGGACTATGTTCAGTATCTGGTTAAAGAGTGCGGAGTAGATGTAAAGTTTCACAAAGTACGCATAAAGCCGGCAAAACCAGTTCTTTTTGGCACTTATGGAGAAAGAGGCTTGTTCTTTGGACTTCCTGGTAATCCAGTATCTTGCAGTATGGCTTTTGACCTCATAGTGCATCCCGCTTTGCTCAAAATGTCAGGAAGAAGCGATTACACACCCAAGACCTTCAAAGCCATCCTCAAAGAGGACTTCTCAAGGAAGGACGCAGAAAGGAGAGAATTCGTAAGGTCTTATGTGTGGTTTGAAGAAGACAAAGCTTACTGCCTGTTCTCTCCCAAGACCCAATCTCATATGCTAACTTCCTACATAGATATGAACGCGTACATGGTAGTTTACGAAGGCGTAAAAGAGATAAAAAAAGGTAGCCTTGTTGATGTGATACTATTTCCCTAACATGCTGTACTTACTTTTGTTAATCACTTTATTAAACTACTTCCTTCACTTGGGATTACCTCAGGTTTGGATGCCCAACGAGTCTTTTTATGCGGATGCATCAAAACACATGATAAACACAGGAAACTTTATAACACCTTACTATAACGGTGATCTAAGGCTTGAAAAGCCTCCCATGACCTACTGGATAGTTTCTTTGGGATACTATCTTTTTGGTATTAACGAGTTTGGACTCAGGTTCTTTCACGCACTCCTTGGCTTGCTCACAGGTCTTATCACCTTCCTTTTAGCTTGGGAAGTTTTAAAAGACCTAAAAGTTTCCCTTTTATCCGCTCTTATACTTGTGTCTTCCTTTCAATTTTTTGCCAACTCAAGGTATGCATCTCCCGAAATACCCTTCACCTTTTTCATAACCCTCTCCCTTTACCTGTGGCTAAAGGCTTACAAAAAAGACAACATCTTCTTACTATCCCTTGCCTTTTTCTCTTCCTCCTTAGCCATTATGACAAAGGGTCCTGCAGGCTTTGTAATCCCCGCAGGTATTGCCTTTATCTACCTCCTTTTGGAAAACCCGAAGGAACTGCTAAAAAAACGCTATTATTTGCTGACGCTTCTCTTTTTACCCTTTGGTCTTTGGTGGCACTTTTACGAACTTTTTACTCACAAAGAGGAGTTTTTTAGGGTGTTTTACCAAGAAAACATCAAAAGAATACATCAAGGCACAGATCCCTTTTACTTTTACCTTTCTGATACACTAATTAGCTTCCTGCCTTACTCCTTTTTAGTGTTTTTTGCCTTCTTTTGGTCCATCATTAAGTTAAGAAGAGAACTTTCCTTCTTCATGGTTTGGTTTTTATTTGTTTTTACAGTTTTTAGTATAGTAAAGTCCAAAATACCTGTCTATGTGCTTCCTGCCTATCCTGCCATGTCAGTGCTTACCGCAAGCTTTTTGTTAAACACAACTTGGAAAAGGCTCATTGCGAGTTCTTCTCTCTTTTTAACCACCCTTTTATCCTTAACCATAGTTATAGCGGTTTTCTACTTTGGACTAAATAAGCTTTTCCTCCTTTTGGCTTTATTGCCTTTTCTTGTACTTCCCAAAAATTATGCACTTTCTCCTTTGGTGGGAGGTATAGCTTTCCTTGTGTTTGTGAATGCAGGCTTAGTGGAATATCTTGAGAAATTCAGGCATTACAGAGAGGTGGGGAATTACATAAAAGCCCTTGACCCAAAAGGCGGTCTAAAAGTTTATGAACTTGGCTACTTCCACCATAACCTTCCCTTTTATGCAGACAGAAAGGTGCTAAGAGATGAAAAACCAGAAAAACCCTCCATAGTCCTATTCAAGATGGGATCTTTTAATGACTGTAAGCCTTTGCAGGTATGGAAGTTATACACATCTTCTGAATCAAGGTTTTTGGTGTTTTTACTGGATACCAAAAGGAGAAAGAGGTTTGAGGATTTTGGCATATGTGTTTATAAATAGCATATATACGCTGAGCGAGAAATTAGTTATATGCCAAGACCTCCACTAAGTTTTTTGTCAAGTTTTAATGTTTAACAAAGTTTTAGGTTTTTGGTATTGGCAATCCTCCACGAACCAGCAGGCTATGTCTGGGTTCTCTATAAATAAGCCATGTAGCCCGTTCTTTCGTCCTTACTCCTCAATTTCATACTCAATCCTCTCAAAATCTCCTTGTATTTGTAGCTTGCAAACTTCTTGCAAGATTCTTTTTTCTTTAGCACGCTATAGATGATCCTTGCTATCTTATGCGCTATTACTATGAGCGCTTCTCTGTAGCTCTTGCCTCTTCTCCTTAGTTACCAATAAGTCTCAAAGTATTCCATGAGCGTAGCCAATTAAAGCAAAACCTCCTCTATGCTGTTCCCTATACTTATCAAATACTCCTCTATCCAACTAAGGAACGCTTCAAACTTCTGTTTATAAGCTCTGCATACTTCAAAAGTCTTTGAGCGCATTCTTTTTTTACCTCTCCATCTCTTTACCTGCTCTCCAAAAAACTCAATATTTCACATCCTTTAACGAGAGCATAAGGCACGGTGTTTTCAATGTCTTCTATGAGTTGTTGCATGTCCTGTTTGATGATATTGAGCCTATCAAAAAGTAATGGTATGGGAATACATTTAACCTTTCCATTAAGAGAAAACCATTGTTTTCTAAAAGTTCTAAAGCTTTATCCTCTGAAATTCTCTCTTCTATAGGTGGTCCTGTGGGAGATGGTACGGGATGCCAGTCTATAAGGATTATTTGGGCGTTGGGTTTGGAGATTCTTTTAACTTCACTTAGAAACTCAGAAGGGTAAAGAAGCTCATGTAAGAGGTTTGCCATGAGCACTCTCTCTGCGATACTGTCGGGAAGAGGTATTTCTTTCTTACTACACTTAACAAATTCTACTTTCTCTTCTAATCCTGACTCTTTTACCCTCTGTTTGCATATTTCAAATTCCTTGTGAAGATGTTCTATAAAACTCTTTTTATATCTCAATCCTGCCCTTTTCGTCATATATGTAAAGCTTTCCTTCCTCTTCGTCCTTTGCCCTTTTGTGAGATCCATCGCAAAAGGGTTTGTTCTTAGAAAGCCCGCACTGGCATATAAAGTAGGTTTCTTCTCCAGCCTGAAGCTTATAAGGACCTTTCTCTGTGTGCTTTACAAGTCTTGCCATGTCTTACACTCCTTGCCTCATTATCTTATCTTTGCTTATGAGTTAGTCAAGAAGGACTAAAAACCGCTCTTCCAAAAGCCCTTTCCCTCTTCCCTTGCCCTTCCTTGAGCAGACAGTAAGACATCTTGGTATTTAACATTTGGTGGGATAGTATATACCTGAGCGTAGCCTTCTCTTACGAGAACTTCATTTAGCATGCGACCATCGGGTAGCCAAACATAAGCCAGTATCCTGCCGTATTTGTCAGTAAGTTGTACATCTGTCTCTAAATACACAGTAGTGCCCTCTGGTATTAGTCTTTTTGTAAACTCATATGCCTTTTTGCCCATCTTAATAATGTCCTCCACTGGCATGCCCGTTTTCTCTGCATCTCTAAGTGCCTTTTGGTTTTTGTGGCTTTCTGGAGTATCCACGCCTATGAGTCTTACCTTTATTTCTTCTCCGTTGGCTATACAGTGGAAAGTATCACCATCAACCACCTTACTCACTTTGCAAGGTATATTTTTGGAATTTGGAGCTATAACTACCTTCTCCTGAGACAAACACGAAAAAGAAAAGATCAAAAGAATAAAAACAAAGAGTTTTCTCATGATTCATAAACTCTCTCTTGAGCTCTACTATTTCTATAGCCGTACATAAGGTAAATGATAATTCCAAGAGCGTTCCAAACTAAAAACCTTATCCAAGTCTCTTTGGGAAGACCTGCCATGATAAAAGCCAAAAGGAAAAGATTTATGGGAAGTAAAAGCTTTGCGTACGGTACCCTAAAGGTAGGTACAACATCACCGCTTCTTCTGAGAAGTATCACGCCTATGCCTACCATGAAGTATGCAAGCAGTGTGCCTATATTAACAAGCTCTGCCAATACCTTAAGAGGCACAAAGCCAGCAAGCAAAGACAGTATAACACCACCTGTTAGTGTGGAAATGTAAGGAGTCTTAAACTTACTGTGAATCTCAGAGAGCTTTTTGGGAAGTAGTCCATCTCTGGATAAGGCATAGATTATACGAGTAAAACCAAGTCCCATAACGAGCATCACGCTTGTTATTGTTATAACCGCTCCCGTAGCTATAATATTGGCTACTTCTTTGTTTCCCACCTTGAACATGGCAAAAGCCAAGGCATCTGGAACATTGAGCTCTTTGTAATTGACCATACCAACAAGGACAAAGCTAACAGACATATAAAGCAAAGTGCTTATACCCAAAGACAGAATGAGACCCAAAGGAACGTTTCTTGTGGGATTTTTGGTCTCTTCCGCAACAGTAGATACCGCATCAAAACCAAGATAAGCAAATATAATAAGAGAAGCTGCATGCCAAACGCCCGTCCATCCATAAGGAAGAAAGTTCTCAAAGTTCTTAAAGTCAATATACTTTATACCAAAAAAGAGAAAAGTAAGAAGAGTGGCTATCTTTAGGATCACTATTAGGGTATTTACCGTAGCGCTTTCTTTGATGCCTATGGTTAGAAGGATAAATACCGCCACCACACCCAACAAAGCAAAGAGGTCTACCACCGTGCCTTTTGCAGGATCATAAGCACCTGTTAGAAACACAGGCAGAGTAAAGCCAAAGTTCTGTTCAAGAAAAGTGCGCAGATATCCAGACCATCCTGTGGCAACCGCAGCGGTAGCAACTCCATACTCCACAAGCAAGTTCCAGCCTACAAGCCACGCAACTATCTCACCTATCGTTGCGTATGTATAGCTGTAAGCACTACCAGATATGGGATAAGCGGAGCTAAGTTCCGCATAAACCAATGCGCTAATACCTATAGCAATAGCACCCAAAAGAAAGGAAAGCACTATACCCGGACCCGCATAAAGAGCAGATGCCTGCCCAGTTATTACAAATATACCTGCGCCTATTATAGCACCTATGCCTAAAAAGGTAAGGTCTAAAAGTCCAAGCTTTCTTGGAAACCTCCCTTCATCTACCGCATAACACTTTTTCCTGAAAAAATCCCTCCACAACATCTTTTTAGATTATACCATGCATTGGAAATGATCCTATGCAGGTAGGTTGCAAAAGGGAAGAGGAAGGGGAAGGATTAGGGGCAGGATTGTAAGGCTTGTATTGTTTGGATGATGGATTGGGCTATTTTTCCAAATGGTTGTTGTTGATTGACTTGAGGCGGGCACTCTGGTTGTTTTTTGTTAAATATTTTGCAAAAATCATTATGGTTAAAAATAAAGTATTCTATACACTTCGCTTGATCTTTTTTATATGTATAAAATACGAGTAAACACATTTTCATTGATTGGAAATTTGATAACTTTCTTAAATGTTCATGAAGTTTACCACCAAATACATGTGGAAATCTCATACCACTCCAAAGAGATAATATAAATTCATTATATCTCTTAGGAAAATTACCGGTTGATCCGACATATAAAGGAAAGTAATTCTTATAAAGGTAAAGAGGTAGTTGAGCCGAGTAAGAATAATTACCAAACAAACAAGTAAATGTTTGAATATATACCAAAAATAAATAAGTAGCTGGTTCTGAAGGTAAATAATCCTTATGTTCTAAGCAAGTAGTGTTCAATACGTTAGCAAAATAGCATCCTCTTATATTATTCACCTCCACCTCCAAACAACAAACATTCTTGATTATACTTCCATACTGATTTAATAAATCTCCAAACGACTGACAACTCATTCCCACACCCCAAAGAAATTTGTTCAAAAAATCATAACACATCAAAAGATTTCATGCTTTTTCCGTTATAATGGCACTCATGAGAGAGCTTATGCTCTTCCTTCATATAGTTCTTGCTATGCTGTGGGTGGGAGGTATGCTCTTTCTTGTGTTGGTGCTTGCTCCCTTTATTAGAAAGCTACCCATAAGGGATCAGGCTTTTCAGGAGGTGGGCAGGCGTTTTAGTTTTTATGGCACTCTTTTGGCTCTTTTGGGACTCTTTATTACAGGTCTTTTTAATGTGCATTACATACTGGGATTTTCCAATATCTTTAACTTCTCAAACCCTTATACCCTAACTCTCTGGCACAAAATAGCTCTCTTTGTTCTAATAGTCATAGTCTCTTTGGTGCATGACCTTTACTTTGGAAAAAGAGCTGTGGAAAGCAGTTTTCACAGAGGAATGGCACGTTTTTTGGGTCTTTTAAACCTTATTTTGAGTCTTGCTGTTGTGTATTTTGCGGTGCGTCTTAGGTTTGGTGGATGAGCCTTTCCAGGTCCTTGTAAAATTCAGGGTAAGATACAGACACACACTCGGGATGATCTATGATGGTCTCTCCTTCAGCTACCAAGCCCGCTATGGAAAAGGTCATGGCTATACGATGATCTTTGTAGGTTTTTATGTGAGCACCTCTTAGTTTTTCAACGCCCTCTATGTAAAAGCCATCTTCGTATTCTTCTATCTTTGCACCCATGCTTCTGAGGTTTTCTACAATCGCCTTGATCCTATCGCTTTCTTTAATTCTTAGCTCGTGAGCTCCTCTAACGGAAGATGTGCCTTCAGCCAATGCCATAATCAGCGCCAAAATGGGAAGCTCATCTATGAGAGATGGAACATCTTCTTCCCTAATGTCTATACCCTTTAGTCTTCCTTCTCCTTTGACCCATATGTCCGCTATAGGTTCTCCAGAGATCTCCCTTAGGTTTATATACTCTAAACGCGCTCCCATCTGTTTCAGCTTCCTAAAAAAGCCATCTCTGGTTGGGTTTACAAGGACATCTTTTAGGATAAGTTCAGAGCCTTCTGTAAGAACAGCAAGCGCCACAAAGAAGGCAGAAGAAGAGGGATCTGCAGGACAGTATATTTCACAAGCGTGGAGCTTCTGTCCACCTTTTAGCTTAACTATGTGTCCATCTTTGCCTTCCAGTTGGGTTATTTCCGCTCCAAAAAGTCTAAGCATTCTTTCTGTGTGATCCCTTGAAAGGTAGGGTTCTGTTATCTCAGTAATACCATCTGCCTTTAAAGAAGCCAAAAGGAGTGCAGACTTTACCTGAGCGGATGCCTTTTTGTTAAAGAAAGAAATGCCCTTTAATTTGCCACCTCTTATTGCTACAGGAAGTTTGTTTCCCTTTTCCCTACCATCAAGCCACGCTCCCATCTGCCTGAGGGGTTCTACTACCCTCAGCATGGGTCTGTTTCTTAGGCTTTCATCTCCTGTAATGACACTGAAAAATTCTTGAGTTGAAAGCACACCCATAAGAAGCCTTGCGGTAGTGCCTGAGTTTTTAGCATCGATGATGTCTGAGGGCTCACTAAATAGGTAGTTTCTTCCCTCCACTATCACTTCATTACCTTTTATGTGTGCTTGGACACCCAACTGAAGCACAGCGTTAAAGGTTGCCTTTGTGTCTTCAGAGACAAGCCAGTTTTTTATGACGCTTTTACCTTCTGCAATGGAGGATATAAGAATGGCTCTGTGGGATATGGACTTGTCAGAAGGTACTCTAATTTCACCTTTTACTGTTTTTATCTTTTTTAGGGTTAGCATTTTATTAAAGTATTATATATGCTAATTAGGTACATAACCAAAACCTTCTTTTTTCTAAAGAAGCTATATCCCCAAGCATAAGTATCCAAAAAAGCTTTAGGAGTTGTTATTTGGGTATTGTAAACTTTTGGCTTTCTTCCTGCCTTAGTTTTTCTCTCGTTTTCTTCTATATGTTTATAAGCAATTATTTGACGGTCTAGAATTTCTCACTTAGCTTATTTGACATATAATTTTACGATGTAATTGGATACGAGGTGCTAAATTACCTAAGCTTAATAACCGTAAGGATAAGTGGGCTTTCTATACCTGCCGGCATTTACTTTATAAAGACAGGCAGAAGAGAAATGCACAAAAAGGCTATGATAAACGCATCCTTATTTGCTCTTATTTTTGTAGCTCTTTATCTTCTGAAAAACGCACTCTTTCCAACTCCTAAGTACGAAGGTCCCTACAGAAGCCTTTTTTTGTTTATACTCTGATCGCATACCACTTAAAAGGCGTTTTTGATAAGCACAAAAAGATAGTACCCATCACCGCAGAAGTTTGGCTTTACTTCATGCAGTGGTTAAACCGCTGAGGCACACTCTTTACACAAACCAAATATTTCAAGACGATGATTTATAGGAGTAAAGTTATACTCTTCACAAACTCTGTCTTGCAATTCCTCTATCTCCTCTTTATAGAACTCTATAATTTTACCGCACTTTACACATATGAGATGTTCGTGGTGTGGCTTACCTGCAATAAACTCGTATATGGTCCTGTTGCCAAGCTTTATAACCTCCCGTATGGCACCAAATTCCTGAAGAAGTTTGATAGTTCTGTATACGGTAGACCTTGAAGCAACACTTTTATCCTGATTGCTCACCCAAACAACGAGCTGTTCTATCTCAAAGTGAGAGCCATACTTTGCTATCTTGTCTATAAGTTCCAATCTGCTCTTAGTAACCTTATAACCTTTCTGTTTGAGAAATTGCTCAAACTCTTTCTTTAGCTCGCTGAGTTCCATAACCATTAATATACCTCAAATGAATTTCATTTGCAACAACTTTTTTGGTGTTATAATCTTTTTTATGAAATTTCTTATATTATTGTTTTTGGAGGTGCTTATGGTAAGTGCAGTTTTGGGAAAAGAGCTCTACACATACAAGCTACCCAACGGTGCGCATCTGATAGTGAAAAGGAGAGATGACACTGAAGCGGTTGCCCTTCATGTTTGGTTCAAGGTAGGTTCCATATACGAAAACTACCAAGAAAAAGGTATGGCACATTTTTTGGAGCACATGCTTTTTAATGGCTCTGAAAAGTACCCATACGGAGAGATAGATAAACTTGTGGAAAGTATGGGAGGAAACATAAACGCAGGTACTTCTAAGGAATACACTTTCTATCATATAGAAATAGCAAAACCTTACTGGAAGCCCGCTTTGGAAATTTTGTACCAACTTACCCAAAAACCACTCCTATCTGAGGATATGATAGAGAAGGAAAAACCCATAGTTATAGAAGAACTAAGAAGAGGTAAGGATAATCCTTCCACTGTTTTGTGGGAGGAGTTTGAAAAATTAGCTTATAAGGTTTCACCTTACAGATTTCCCATTATAGGCTACGAAGAGACCATACGGAACTTTACCAGAGATGCCCTTTTGAGGTTTTACAGGAACTTCTATCAACCCAAGAACATGTATGTGGTGGTAGTGGGAGACGTGAACCCTCAGGAGGTAAAAGAGGAGGTGAGCAAAACCTTTGGCAGGGAAGAAGGAAGACCTGTTGAAAGACCACAGGTCCCGCCAGAACCTGAACAGATGGAAGCCCGCTTCAAAAAGATAGAGGACAGCAGGCTAGAAAAGGCTTACTGGATTATAGGTTGGAGAGTACCACCTATAGGGTCAAAGGAGTATTACGCTTTGGTGGTGTTGGATCAGATCTTGGGTGGAGGAAGGACATCTCTGCTCTACAGAGAGCTAAAAGAAAAAGGCTTAGTCTATAGCGTATATACAGGAGATTTGGCAAGGCCTCAGGATAACATGTATGTAATAAGTGCTACTCTTGATCCAGAAAAGTACAAACAGGTCAAAGAAAGACTCAAGGAGATACTGACTAATCTTAGCAAGGAACTAACAGAAGAGGAAATCAAAAAAGCCAAGGAGCGCATTATAAACTCTGAAATATTCTCCCAAGAGAAGGTATCCAGCGATGCTTATTATATAGGATACTCCATTACTGTTGTGGGTCTCTTGGATTACTACAAGTACTTTGAAAACAACATAAGGTCTGTCAGGAAGCAAGATGTGATCAGGGTTTTAGAGAACTACCTGCAGAAAGAAATTTATAACGAAGTGCTTATGCTACCGAAAAAATGAGCGTTATTCTCTTTGTGCTTATACTTCTTACTCTCTCTTTTGGAGGTGAAAAGGTGCGTGAGGTCAAGCTTGATAACGGTGTTAAGATGATCATAAAAGAGACGCACGGGAAGGGCATAGTAGCTGGTGTGATATTTATCAAGTCTGGTGTTCATGGAGAGGTCAGAAGAGGTATCACAAATCTTATTACCACACTCCTCACAAAAGGCACGAAAAAGTACAGCTCTTATGAGATAGCCAGCGCCTTTGAAGATTATGGTGGTAGTATAACTGCCACCACTACAGATGATTATGTGGAGATAGCCTTTGCCACTAAGGTGGAGGGTCTGAGTAGGGGACTTGAGGTGATAAGGAGCATGCTTTACGAACCAGCTTTTGACGAGAAGGACATAGACAGAGAAAAAACAAACGTGATAACCGCCATTAGGTCCAAAAGGGAAAGAGGATACGAGCTGGCTATGGAACACCTCAGGGCACTGACTTTCAAAGGCACGGACTATGAGGTATCACCCCTTGGAAAAGAAGAAGACATAAAAAGCATAACAAGAGAGGACATGCTAAAAAGGTGGAAAGATATCCTCAAAGGTGGAAATGTAGTGGTTAGCGTAGTGGGAGACATGAATATTCAGGAGCTTGAGGAGATGTTCAAACCCATTTTTCTGGAAATGCCCGCAGGCACTCTGGAACTTCCTAAAAAGGACATCTACATACAGTCGGATCAAATCCAAAGGATAAAAAGACCGGGTGCTCAGGCAACAATCGTCTGTGCCTTTAACGCTCCAAAGATAGAAGATAAGGATTATTACAGCTTTAAGGTGCTTGTGAGCGCTCTGGGAAACGGTATGACTTCAAAGCTTTTCCAAGAGCTAAGAGAAAAAAGAGGATATGCGTATGCCACCTACGCTTACTATCCTACTCGCTACTTCTCTCCGAGGATGTTTGCCTATGTGGGGACCTCTCCCGAAAAAAGTCAGTCCGCTTTAGAAGATCTTATTAAAGTAGTTCAATCTTCGGAGATTACTCAGGAAGATGTACAGCTTGCCAAAAGCAAGCTAATAGGAGACTTCCTTCTTGATCATCAAACAAGGCTCAAGCAGGCGTGGTATTTGGGATTTTACGAAATTATGGGTTTGGGTTGGAAGCTGGACAAGCTTTATCCCGATAAGATAAATAGTGTGGATTATCACCAAGTCCTTGAAGTTCAAAAAAAATACTTAGATAGGTATCAGTGCGTTGTGGTAGAACCTTAGAAGCTGAGCTCTTTCTTTAATTTTTCCACATCCTTTACTATTATCTCATCTCTTCTTAACTCAACTATCTCGCTTCTTTCCAAGTCCTTAAGAAGTCTTGACACAACCTCTCTTGCAGTTCCTATATCCTTAGTTATATCCTCATGCGTGAGCTTGATAATCTTTTTTATCTACCCTTTTTGATAAGAGTTCGTTGAGCACAACAAAAAGCTCGTAAAGGTTTTTGGCTATCATCTCAAGGAAAAAGTTCCTCCAGTAAGAGTATTTCTCAAAAAATTCTCTCACTGTGTGCACATCCAAGAGAAGCCCTGTTGTATCCACCTCAGCCACTGCATAAGCAGGGTAAGGAATGTTTTTTAGTATGGAGATGTTGGTAAATATACAAGTCTCGCCTTGGCCTATACGATAAAGTAGGATCTCCTTAGTTATACCGCTTTGAGAAGCTCAGACAGTTTAAAGATGGAATAAAGTTCCAGTC
>ERZ1669248.695-NODE-695-length-15020-cov-46.032543_pt1 | contig 15020 bp, 16 predicted proteins | sample MGYA00579296_ERZ1669248 | MGnify/ENA primary metagenome ERZ1669248 (study PRJEB41166, sample SAMN08046057) | hot springs metagenome | biome: hot spring; feature: neutral hot spring; material: thermophilic sediment; isolation source: thermophilic sediment from...
CGTGTTGGAGGTGTAAAATCGTATGGTAGTGGAATTGAAGGAGTATGCTTCGGCTGAAGACATAGCCGAAACCTTGGAAAAGCAGATCGCCGAAACTAAGAGCACTTTGGGCGAGTACCTACGCCGCTTAGATGAGATTAGGGCTTTGGCTGAAAAGTCTAAGAAAATCCGCGAAGTGGTTATGAAGTTGGCTGGGAAGAAGGCGGCTGCCGAAAGCCTAGGCGAAATAACAGTTGGAAGCCTAAGCATAGTGCTGGATGCAAACCCCTTCCATGAACTGACAGCCATTGAGCAGGTGGTTCGCAGCTATCAGGAGAGGCTTTTGGTTTTGCAGAAAGCCAGAGAAGCCCTAAAATGGCTTGACCAGCTTGGCGACACTGAAGGCTTAAAATACATTGTTGTTGAAAACGACGGCGTTCCAGAGCGCATCCTATTCAAGATAACATAGCCTATTCCCTCCTCTTTCAAGTGGTGGAAAATGGTGGAAGAAGACGTATACGCAATTGCACTACAAAATGCCCTAAACGAGATGCGGAACACTTGCCCAGACATACAGCACGCCTTCATCTTCAAAGAAACAGGCGAAATAATCGCTGGAGACGCTGAAACTCCACAAAAGGTCATGGTTCGAGTTTTGGACGCCTTCAATGGCATCTTTAACAGGGCTAAAGCCATAGGAGGAATTGAGGCTATAACCCTAAAATGTGGCGGCGGCACTGTGGCACTCCACAGTTTCGGCGAGCATAACCTTGTCATGGTTACATCCGCAACTGCAGACTTAAACTACATAAAAACTTTAACCCGCATCCTAATCCCAACAGTTCTTAGGTTGCTGGAGAAAATCAGCCCTACCCCCCTCAAAAACATACTAGTCCAGCAAACACCGCCAACCCCCACACCAACACCAACATTTAGCGAACCTGAAACCATGACAGTTGGCGAAGTTCTAGAGGGGGAGGTTGCCGAAGAGCCAAAGGAGCCAATTATAGAAAAGCCGAGGGAAGAGGAAATTAAGGCTGAAGTGCCATCCCTCGAAGTGCCAGCAACCCAACTAATAGTGGAAAATATTGGAGGCTTACTGGTGCCATCAGACACCGTCCGCATAGACAACGAAACCCTAACCCAATGGGAAGAAATGTTTGAAGGCAAGAAAGTGGAATACGTTGAAATAGAAACCTTCGACGGAAAAACAACAAAATGCAAGGTCAAACCGATAAAGGACTCAAAATACCTTGGCAAGGGAGTTGTGCAAATCCCAGAAAAAATGCAGCTAACCCTAGAAATAAAGAAGGGCGAACTTGTCAGGGTTAGACCCATAATAGAGTAAAATGGAGGAAAAACCATGACAAAGAAGAAGAAAGCTTTGGAAGAGACAGCAACCGCCGAGGCGCTAACCCATCCAATAGCCATAGAAACAGCCACACCAGAAGACCTAAAAACCCTCCTAGAAGAGATTAGGGGCTACGACGGCGTTATAGGTTATATAATGCGAAACGCCACATCAGCCACAATAGACCTAAAAGACCCAACAAAACTAATAGAATACGCCATCCTCTCCTCATCAGCCCTAGACGCCGCAGAAGAACTATCAGAACTTTTCAACCTGGGAAACTTCGAAAACATCCTCGTAGAAGGAAAAGACATTAAAATCCTCTCATTAAAAATAGGCGAAAACAGAGTAAGCATTTTTCTCGATAAAAAAGCCGACATAGAAAAACCCCTCAAAAACTCCACACGTTTTAAAGGGGCTTTTAGGGCTTAATCCCTCATTTTCAAATTTAACTTCCCTTTTTCAGAACCCTTAAATTTCTCTACACAACTATTTCTATTGGGAGAAAGGCTCTTTTAAGCCTCCAAAAGGAGGCAAATTATTGAACCCAAAGCCAACAAGCGGTAAGAGACACAGCGGTAAACATCGAGGAAGCCTAGACATAATTGCAGACATTCTAGAGGCTTCAAAGGTGAAAGCGAGAAAAACATATCTCATGTACCGCTGCAACCTAAGCTTCAAACAACTGGAAAACTACTTGAACCTTCTCCTAAAAAGGGGACTCATAAGCACTGTTGAAGACAACGATAACAATGCAAGCCTGTTCAAGATTACGGAGAAAGGCGAATACTTCCTAGAAACCTATAGGGGCTTACAGGGACTTATGAAGTAAAGTTTTTAGGAAGATTTCGCTAAGCCTCACCCTTTCGCCACCTTCATCCACAACTAAAAATTCATATTTGATTAGAAATTCTAATGCTTTCTTAAAGGCTCGGCGGCTAAGTCCCGTTTTCTGCCTTATCTCCTCTGCTAAGTGCCATTCACCATCCTCCAGCAGCTCAAGAATTTTTGCAATAGACGTTTTCGTTGAATGTGTCCCCCACCGTACTTGCAATTTTGCCAGACTTTGTTTAAATGCCTTCTGAAGTTTTCTTTTAGAAATATTTTCCAGAACAAAAACCCGGAGTTAGCCGCCAATCTGCTTTCTTAAAACCTCCTCAACCTTTTCAAGGGCCTCTTTAAGCTTTTCTGGGCGTGTACCTCCACCCTGGGCAAAGTTTGGTCTTCCACCGCCCCCACCGCCTATTATTGCCGAGGCTTCTCGGACTATTTCAGCCGCGTCCACACCCTTCTCGACAGCCTTCCTCCCAGCCATAACCATTAACCGTGCAGTCTTACCATCAGAACCATAAAACAAAGCGACAGCCGCATCATCCTTCATTATTATTTCGTTGGCTGTCTGAACCATCACATCAACGTTCAACTCGTCCTTAAAATCGCGGATCACAAGCCTAACGCCGCCAATTTCGCGAACCGCCTCAACACCTTTTTCGGCTCCAACACCCACAACAGCCTGTTTAGCCAGTTTCTCGACGAGCTTTTTTCTCTCCGCCTTCACCTCCTTCAGTTCCTTAACAAGCCTTTCAGCTGTTTTGTCCAGCTTTTCTAATGGGGCATTTAGGATTTCTGAAACCCGCCAAAGAAGCTCCTCACTCTTCTGCACAGCCCTTAAGGCTTGGATTCCGACGGCATAAACAAGCCTCTCAACACCATCTTGGATTCTCTCTGAACGGATGATTTTTATAAAGCCTATTTCGCCAGTGTTCCGAACATGGGTTCCAGCGCATGCCTCAACATCCCAGTCTCCAACCTTCACAACACGAATTTCCTTGCCCGGAACAGCCCCGCCCTGGTAAAGCCTAAAACCGTATTGGCTCTCGGCTTCTGACCTTGGAAGCCACATGGTCTCAACGGGTATGCCCCTAAAAACAGCCTCGTTGGCTAAAGCCTCTATTTTCTGCACTTCATCCCTTGATAACCTACGATAATGAGTGATGTCAAGTCTTGAACTTTCAACACCCTTTTGTGTTCCGAACTGCCAAACATGCTGCCCCAAAACGCGTCTTGCCGCACCATTAACGATGTGGGTGGCTGTGTGCGCCTTCATGAGGGCATACCGCCTATCCCAGTTGATGACACCTTTAACAGTGGCACCTTCTCTGGGAGCCTTCTTGCCGTCAATCTTGTGGATGATAACTTTGCCAACCTTCTGTACGTCTAAAACTTCAGTCTTGCCATCGTCAAAAATCAGCCAACCAATATCTGATGGTTGCCCACCACCCTCCGGGTAGAAGCATGTCTTGTCAAGAACGACGTATTCGCCGCCGACAACCCTTAAAACCTTAGCCTCAAACTCCCGCATATACTGGTCCTCATAGTAGAGCGCTTCTGTTTCTGGAAGACCAGCCACTTTATCCCTAAGCCACTTTTCAGCTTTAGCCTCCTCTTCGGTCGGCTTCTGGATTTGCATGTGCCTCTCAGCAACCAAAGCATAGAAGTTCTCCGGGACAGGTGCCTCCAAACCCTCGCTTTCAGCCACCTCTTTAACAATTTCTGGCGGGACACCATGCGAGTCATAAAGCTCAATCATAGTTTCAACTGGAACATACGCCACGCCCTTAGCCTTAAACTCGCCGGCAAGCCTCCTTATTAAGCGCTCGCCCCTAGTGATGGTCTCCTTATACTTCTCCTCCTCAACCGCCAAAATCTCCATTATTTCGTCGCGCATCTCCATGAGATGCGGATAATCCATAGACCAATAATTGATCTGCAAATCAAAAATGTCATAAAGCCTATCCGGGATGCCCATCATCCTTAGTAGGCGGTAGATTCTGCGAAACAGAAGCCTAGCCAAATAGCCCTCCTGAACATTGGATGGCACAACACCCTCAGAGAGGATGAAGGTTAGGCATTTTGTGTGGTCTGTAACCGCAAAGGCGTTCTCAACTGGAAGCAAAACCTCATCCAGCTTTTTGGCGTCAACGCCAACGGCTTCGGCTATTTTACGCCTAGCCTCAACCCTACCAACATTCTTGTCTAGGCTCATTAGGGCTGAAAACTTTGCAACCCCCGCCAACAAATCATAATCAACGTTTACCCCAGCCATTTTGAAGACTTTATCGAGCAACTCGCCATATATGGCGTGGAAGGCGCTCACCGAGCCCTGCGAAAGCCAAGCGTACCTGTCCAACCCGTAACCAGTGTCAACTGTGCGTATGGGCAACCTAACAAACTGGTTGCCAACAACCTTAAACTGCATAAAAACTAGTGTGGCAACCTCCAAACCACGAACAATGCATTCTAGGCATGGACCGGCATTTCCGCCTCCAGACCAAACCTCCTCTTTGTAGGTTACCTCCTCTGGTTTTACGCCCAAATCCCGTATGAACTCGTCATGATAGCGAACCGTCTGGTCCTTCCAGTAAACCTCCCTGTCGGGATAGTTGAAGGCGTGATGCCCACCCATCTCAAAAATTGTCACGTACTTGCCGAAGGTTGGACCGGTGTTGGTTATGTCCACAAGGCGGATGCAAGGCTGGGCAACAACAAGCGGATTTGCCGGTGGTGGAGCAATCCCCTCTGTGACGTAGGGTTGGAAGTCAATTATGCTTGCATGCGTCAAGTATATGTCGTCCCGCCACCTAGCCACAACAGGGTAGGGCTTTATCCTCGTGTGCCCCCGCTTTTCGAAAAAGGATAGGAAAAATTCCCGCATCTCGCGTAGGTTGTAGCTCCGCTTTGTCGGCGGGTTCCCAATAAAAGTGTAGTGGGCGCATCCTTCTGGTCTGGCTTCCCCGCATGTTTCTTGTTCAGAGTTTAAGGTCCAATAGTATGTGCCGCATTTTGGGCAGAGTTTCCTAACATAGCCCTTTTCCTTGAAGAATGGGAGGGCGTACTCCTCGGCTGGAAATCTTTCCAACATAGACGCCTCAGACAACCCTTTTAGGCGGTTTCCATTGGATTAACTTGAATCTCCCATTTAAACTATTTTGCTATCCGAGTTTTAAGCCCAGAAGGAAGCCAGCTATGAAGCTTCCAGTGAAGGGCAGCAAAGCCACCACATGGGTTAGCCATGATATGGCGAAGCCAGCCCACCCTAAAAAGTCGCTTATAGCCTTAAACAATGCGTCATAGTTTATGCTTACGTTTATGATTCTCTTCATGCCCAAATAAAGGAGAACAACAATAAACAAGCCTATTAAGAGCAGTATGAGCTTGCTCAACTTTTTAAGGGTGAAGCCCAAAATGAAGCCACCTATCCCGCCGACGCCGAGCTGAAAAATTATTGATGGGAAAATCTCGCTCATTTAGTGGGTTTCTCCAGGTTTTCTGCTAACTGTTAAATTTATCGCTTTACTTTATAAAAACCTTCTACATTATCTTAGCGTTAAGTGGAGGTGGATGGGCTGGAACTACTTGAAATATACATGTTAAATTTGGCTTTAACCTTGGGCATGTTTGTCGTTTTGATTTTTAGGGCTTGGATTGAGCTTAAAAACTATAAGCTAATGTGGAAGGAGCTGGAGTGGAGGCAAACTTATCAGGCTGTGGGGCGCATACTTAAGGCTGAGAAGGAAATATTCTCAAGAGTTGAAGGCGGAGAAGAGCTCTATAGGCTGTTGTGCGAAATTTTCAAGGTTAAAGAAGACTAGAAAACAACAGATGCCTTTCAAGGATAATGCCAACCGTCAATCAACTCTCCAACGGATGCATGGCGCTTTTCCATTCCGTAGCGGATGGAAGGCTTTGTTAGATGCCTCTGGGAACGGGGTGAAGTGATATATAATCCTCTCTGGACTTCACGCTTAACTTTAACCGCAACCTTCTCCAGACCAGTGTAGCGTCTTCCACATTTTTCACACTTGAAGCCTTTACCCTTCCCCATAGATTTCAAACGTTTACCACAATGCGGGCAAAGCGGGTTCCGGTAAACAATTTTCGGTGCAAGCCTCAACACTCGCAGTTTTTCAAGGTTAATTGTTAATGGACGGTTTTTGGATGGTGGCCGGACGCCGCCATAAACCTCCACAAAGTCGCCAACCATAAGTTTACTCGCCACTTTTCTTAAAGCGCCGGTAGGCTCATATGCAGCACAGTCAATGCAAGCAGTTTCGTCTTTAATTTGGAAAATAACATGCCTCCTTGGAATTATCCGCGGGGCTGTGGCAACAGCCCCTCTCGCTATGACTGGGTGGTATGGTTTTACCTCGCTTAATGTTTTGACCCGTTTTAAGTGAGAGTCAGTTCCATGATTTGTGCGGAATATCACCCAACGCTCCACAGGCTCGAGGGGTTTAACCATTTCGAAAGCCTTCTTGACAATTTCTGGGGTTTCGCCCCTTATACCGAAGAGTATGGGGTCTGGTCCTCTGGGTGTTATTAGAATTCTGCCAGTTTCCGGGTCGATATTGTTGAATGTGTAGGGGGTTGTCGCCTTATCCATTTCAAAAACAGAAGCCACATCTATCTTCCTTTTCAAGCCATAATTTTCCGGAACGCGATATGCAATAACTTCGAAGGTGTGGTCTCCAGAGAGGTTTTCGCCTACAGCGGCTAAACCGCCAATTATTCCGCGTCCACTTTTGAAGCCTAATGCTTCAGCTCTAAAACGCTTTAGGATTTTTAGGGCTGTTTTCATGTTCACAATGCCTGTTATGGCGTTTTTCGCAAAGGCTTTAACCTCCCCTGGAATTTTCGCCTTCTGGAAGAAGACTATTCCGGGCTCTGTGCCTTTGTATTTTAGGTCGGAGTTTTCCTCAACTGTTTCTATGACTGTTTCCTTAACCATGTTAATGAGGCTTTCTTCGCATTTTATTCTTAGGCAGAGGGCTCCATTGCCCCTTGTTTTCCATGGAACGTTTGGGTTTAGCCTAACAAGGTTCGGATAGTCTAAGAATTTTACGCCTAATTTTTGCAGTTTCTCCACTAAGAGTGCTGCAATGTAGGTGGTGCATCCTTTCCTCGGAGAGTCTGTGTCGTCGAAGCCTATATGCATATGCTGGAGAGTCATTCACCCGCCTACAAGCATTACCTCTATGAAGGCTTAAAAATGGTGTGCTTGAGCTTTGAAAATAAAAGGAAGGAGAGTTAGGCTATTTTGCTGATTCTTCAACTATTATCATTGTCAGGGTTGACCTAACCTTGTCCAATCTTCGGATGCGCCAAGTGACAATCTCTTTAAGCTTGTCCATGGTCTCCGCACTGACTTTTGCAATTATGTCGTAGACGCCGTAGACAGAATGCGCCTCTTCGACGCCTTCAATTTTTCTAAGGTCTTTTAGGACGTCTGCCTCTGAGCCTATTTCCGTGTTGATTAGGACAAATGCTTTTGGCATTTAAACCTCCTCGTAATATTGTCTATCCCCCAATCCATTAAAATATTTTGTTGTTAGAAATGTGGGACGTGGCAACTTAAGTGGACAAAAATGGTAATAATTCCTCTTTTTAATTAAGGTGAGGTTTTTAGCCTTCTTTAGCATTACTCAGAGGAAATACCGGGTTGAGAGGTTTCTGCATCAGAGCTGTTTTGCTCAAAATTACCTTTAAATTTATTAAAAGCAGATAAAATAAACAGAAAAGATCAGATGCCGTAAAACGAATAAACATCATTTTTCAGCTTAAGTTGCCACGTCCAGAAATGGGCAGTTTAGCGGACTGTTTTGAAAATGTTATTATCCCTAATATGTGATATTAGCTGTTAGGTTCAAGGTATGAGTGCTGAAAGTGTTGGGGGCGAAGGCATTACCAGCCGTGAAATGCGGGCCATAGAGTTGAACGCCGAATATTTTGGGATTTCACTGCTTCAGCTCATGGAAAATGCTGGGAGAAACGTAGCCCAGGAAATAGCCAGAAGATTCACACCAGAAAAGAAAGTGGCAATTTTCTGTGGTTTAGGCGGCAACGGTGGAGACGGCTTTGTTGCTGCAAGGCACTTGTCCGCCCTAGGCTTTAAAGTAACCGTTATCTTAGCTGGAAAAGCGAAGGAAATCTCCCATAAAGCGGCTTTGGAGAACTGGAAGGCTCTGCAATTCCTGAGGGAAAGCGTCACCATCCACGAGGTTTACGACAGCGCCCAGATGCCAAACATAGAGGCAGACGTGATTGTGGACGCACTGCTCGGAACAGGCACAAAGGGGAGATTGAAACCGCCAATACAGCAGCTTGTTGAGAAAATTAACTTGTTAAACGCCTTCAAAGTGGCTGTTGACGTGCCAACGGGCATAGACTCGGACACTGGAGAAGTTTTAGGAACAGCCGTAAAGGCAAATTTGACGATAACCTTTTACAAGGTTAAGGCGGGCTTGGAGAAAGCCAAAGACTATGTTGGCGAACTGCTGGTTAAGGATATAGGCTTGCCAAAAGAGCTGGAAAACTATGCTGGACCCGGAGACGTCAGCCTCGTCCTTAAAACGCGTGCTCCAGAGTCTCATAAGGGAGATTTTGGCAAACTGCTTGTGGTTGGTGGAAGCGAAACCTTCTCAGGCGCCCCAGCCCTTGTGGCGCTTGCAGCCCTAAGAACTGGAGTTGATTTAGCTTATGTTGCAGCGCCAAGCAAAACAGCCCACGACATCGCCTCCATGATGCCAGACCTTATAACGGTAAAGCTTGACGGAGACCACTTGAATTTGGGAAACATTCCAGCCCTAAAAACTCTTGTGGAGAAAGCTGATGCTATTGTTATCGGACCCGGATTGGGGCTCCACACTGAAACAAAGGACGCTGTCAAAGCCTTACTGGAGGTTGTTGAAGGCGATGGCAAACCACTTTTGTTGGATGCCGACGGCTTGAAGGCTTTCGCGGAATTCAAAAGAAGGCTTAAGGTGCCAGCAGTGCTCACACCCCATGCTGGAGAATACGCCATACTCGCTGGAAAGGGGCTGCCCAAAAACCTAAAGGAGAAAACCCTAGAAGTGCAGAAGACAGCCGCAGAGCTGGACGCAGTTCTGCTTCTTAAAGGCGCAATAGACATAATCGCAGACGAAAAACGCTTCAAACTCAATTTTACTGGCAACCCGGGCATGACTGTTGGCGGAACTGGAGACGTGCTTTCAGGAATTGTGGGCGCTTTCTTGGCGCAAGGCGCAGACCCCTTCGAGGCGGCTGTTGCCGGAGCCTTTGTTAATGGTGCTGCCGGAGACTTTGTTTTTGAGGAGAAGGGCTACCACATGGTGGCTTCAGACCTCCTAAAATGGATTCCGAAGGTTTTGGACAACCCAATGAGCCACTTGAAGGTGCAAAAGCCTAGTGCGGCAAAAACCAATTAGAATAGTTGTCTACCATGCCGGGCAATGCGACCCCAAAAAATGCACAGCCCTAAAACTTAAACGCCACGGGCTAATACAGCTTGTGCGCCAAATAAAACACTTGCCAAAAAGAGCAGTCGTCCTAAACCCATACTCGAAAAGGGCTTTCTCACCAGCAGACAAAGAGCGCATAGCAAATTTTGGCTTGGCAGCCCTAGACTTCAGCTGGGAACACGCAGAAAAACCCCTACTAAAAAATGTAAGGGGCACGTCACGGTGCCTACCATACCTAATCGCCGGAAACCCAGTTAATTTTGGCTACCCCACAAAGCTTAGCACAGCTGAAGCCCTAGCAGCAGCCCTATACATAGCAGGATACCGCCAAGAAGCCCTTAGGCTTCTGTCCATATTCAAGTGGGGACACACCTTCCTAGAACTGAACAAAGAGATGCTCGAAAGCTATGCGAAAGCAAAAAACAGCAGCGAAATAGTGGAAATGCAAAAACAATGGATAAAACAGCCTAAAGCGCTTTAGACTTTTTCCATGGTTATAGTTTCGGGATTTTCCAAAAACTCCTTGATGGAGGCTAGGAATTTTGCCGCCGGTGCGCCGTCAACAACCCTATGGTCGAAAACTAGGGTTAGATAGCCAACCTTCCACGGTTCCACACGCCCATCCTCTTTTATGTGTGGTTCAGTTTCTATGCTTCCAACAGCCAGTATCGCTGGGTCTGGCGGATTAATTATTGGCGTAAAATATTGTATTCCCAGTGCTCCAAGATTCGTCACAGTAAAGCTGTGGTTTGACTGTTCTTCAAGGGTTATTTCGCCCCTTAAACCCCTCTCCTGAAAAGTGTTAATCTGCATTGTTATCTCTTGGATGGATAGCTTATCCGCACCTTTTATGACTGGTGCCATTAAGCCCTTAGGCGTGTCCACAGCCACAGCAATATTGACCTCATCATGATAAACGAGTTCTCCGCCCTCCAGTGTCACGTTTAGGTTCTTGTGCTTTTGGAGGGCTAGGGCAACAGCCTTAACAGCATAAGCCGTAAAAGAACCGCCAGTCTTCTCCCTATGCTTGACAAGTTTTTCTGCGGCAAATTTTGTTGTTAGGGCGACCGGCAAAGCCTCATGGAAACCAGCACTAAGCCTCTGTGTAATGGCTTTTCTTATGCCAGCGAAGGGCACTCTGCGCTTAACAGCCTCAACCTCGGTCTTCACCTCAATTTCTGGAATGGTGATGCTCCGTTCTCGGGCTGCCAGCATAACATCCTCTTTCGTTATTCGCCCATCCGGACCAGTGCCCCTAATCTCGTGTAGGGGTATGCCAAGCTGGGCTGCCAGCTTCCTGGCTAGTGGGGAAGCCTTCACCTCAACAGCCACTTTTGGCGCTTTCTCCTCTTCGCTTTCGATTTGGCATATAGGCTGCCCAACTTTAACAACTTCGCCAGCCTTGCACAATATTTTTGCCATTCGCCCACTGTAGGGTGAGCGCACCTCAAAAGTGGTTTTCTCACCCTCAGCTATTGCTATAACCTCATCCACTTGAACCATGTCGCCTTCCCGTTTTAGCCATTCGGCGATTATGCCCTCAGTCATTACTGGGTCTACTCTTGGAAAAACAACGAAGGGCATTAGCTCACCATCCTCCTAGCCGCCTCGCATATCTTGTCGGCATTAACCAAATACTGGTTTTCTAGTGGTTGGGCAAAGGGTACCGGAAGGTCTGGCGAATTAACCCGGACTGGCGGTGTGTCTAAATAGTCGAAGGCTTCCTCCACAACGCGGCTTATTATTTCGGCTGAAATCCCACCAGTCTTTGTGCTGTCATCTGCAACCAGAAGCCTATTCGTCTTCTTAACTGAATTCACCAATGTTTTCACATCCATGGGATTGAGTGTCATTAAATCCACAACCTCAGCGTCTATGCCTTCGGCTGTAAGCCTATCCGCAGCGGCTAAAGCCTCCCTAACAGTTCTGGAGAAAGCCACAATCGTCAAATCTGAACCCTCCCTCTTTACATCAGCCCGCCCAATCGGAACAAGGTATTCGCCTTCCGGCACTGGACCCTTCCAACTGTAAAGCACGCCAGACTCCACAAACAGCACTGGGTCGTCGCCCCTTATGGCGGATTTCAACAAGCCCTTAGCGTCTTTCGGAGTTCCGGGAAGCACCACTTTCAATCCTGGAACGTTTAGGAACCATGAAGCCAAGAACTGGCTGTGCTGACAACCATGAACTCTCCCAAGACTGTACTGGGTTCTAACAACCATTGGTAGGCTGACCTGCCCACCGCTCATAAACCTTATTTTTGCCGCGTGGGTAACCAGCTGGTCCATGGCTATGGTTATGAAATCCATATACATTATTTCCGCAACTGGTCTTAACCCCGCGAGGGCGGCCCCTATGGCTGCGCCGACTATGGCGGCTTCCGATATGGGCGTGTCCCTAACCCTTTTCGGTCCAAATTTTTCAAGCAACCCCTTTGTGACTTTGTAGACTCCGCCGAAGACGCCTACATCTTCGCCAAAGACAATTATGCGGTCGTCCCGTTCCATTTCCTCTCGCAGTGCCTCGTTTAGGGCTTCGGCGTAGCTTATCTCCCTAACCATAAAACGGCACCTCTTCTATGTAGACTAGTTTCCAAAGCTCGCCGAAATCAAGGTAGGGCGCAGCCTTCGCCTTCTCCACACAGACATCCAAAGCCTTTTCTATTTCGGCGTTTAAGGCTTCAAACTCTTCCTTTGTTATCATTCCAAGCCTTATGAGGTTGTTGGCAAACCTTTCTATCGGATCCTTTTTCATCCACTCTTGAACCTCCTCTTTTGGACGGTATTCCGCCTTATCGTAGACGCCATGACCCTTCTTTCGGTATGTTCTGCATTCTATAAAGGCTGGACCATTACCGCTTCGAATATGGTTTATGGCGGCTTTTCCACTTGTGTAGACGGCTACAACGTCATTTCCATCAGCCAAATAGGATTTTATTCCATACGCAGAAGCGCGTGCAGCTATGCTTTCCCCAGCAAAAGACTCCTTATGTGGAACTGAAAAGGCGTAAAAGTTGTTTTCACAAACGAACAAGACTGGAAGTTTCCAAATAGCCGCCAAGTTTAGGGCTTCGTGGAATGCGCCGGTGTTCACGGCGCCGTCGCCGAAGAAGACAGCCACAATTCTGCTGCTCCTCCGATATTGCAGTGCCAGTCCCACGCCTACAGCTATAGGTATGCCCCCGCCAACAATCGCCGAAGCAAGCAATATGTTATGCTCAACACTCATGGAAGAGTGCATGGAACCACCCAAACCCTTGCAAGTGCCAGTTTTTCTGCCAAACAACTCAGCCATCAAAGCCTCTAATGGAACGCCGCGGGCTATGGCGTGACCATGCCCCCTATAAGTGGAGATTATGAAGTCTTCCCTGTCCAAAGCCTTAACGATGCCGGCGGCAACAGCCTCCTGCCCAAGATATAGGTGGCATGGACCAATAAGCTGCCCCTCAAAAAACAGTTTTTCAACCCGCTCTTCGAAATTTCGCATTTCACACATTTTCCTTAAAAGCCAAAGGAAATCTTCGTATGTCAAGCCCAGCGACTGGTATTTTTCTGCTGGAATTTCGCTGATGGATTCAACGCTCATGACGGCGTCACCCTTTCCAGAGTTTAGAAGGGTTTAGCATTTATAAAGGTTGGACACCTTAAAATCAGCATTCAAGGATGAAATGGTGAAGAGCGCATGTTTGAAAGGGAGCTTCTCATGATTCCGGGTCCAACGAATGTGGCTCCCTCGGTTTTGCGTGCCATGTGCAAGCCTCCCATGTCGCATACAAGCCAAGAATTCGCCGGCATATTCAAGGAAGCCCTAAACAGCTTGAAACGCGTTTTCATTACTGAAAGTGATGTTTTTGTGGTTGCTGGTTCTGGAACTTTAGCCCTAGAGATGGCGGTAGCCAACATTGTAGAACCTGGCGACAAAGTGCTGAATGCTGTTTCCGGGTTTTTTGGGCAGTATTTTGTTGAAATGTGTAAGGTTTACGGTGCGGTTCCCCGCGTCTTGGAAGCGCCGTATGGCAAGGCTGTAAAGCCAGAACAAGTCAAGGAGGCGTTGGAGGATGGTAGTTTTAAGGCTGTCACTGTTACTCATGTAGAAACTTCAACAGGGGTTGCGAACCCGATTAGGGAGATAGGCAAAATAGTGCGGAAACATAGCGAAGCCTTCTACATAGTTGACACTGTTTGCTCGCTTGGCGGAATGGAAGTCCGTGTAGACGACTGGGGCATAGACGTTTGTGTTTCAGGCTCGCAGAAGTGTATAGGTGTTCCGCCAGGCTTGGCTTTGGTTGCCATCAGCCAAAAAGCCTTGGAATATTTGGAAAGGCGGAAAACATCTGTTGGCTCGTGGTATGGCAGCTTCAAGAACTGGCTTCCAGTTATGCGGGACCCAACAAAGTATTTTGCAACTCCGCCGGTGAACATGATTTACGCTTTACACGAAGCCTTGAAACTTGTGATTGATGAGGGATTAGAAAATCGTTTTAGGAGACATCATGTTTTGGCTAAGGCTTTTAGAGCCGCTATGAACGCATTAAACCTTAAAATCGTGGCGGAAAAGGGGTACGAGGCGGACACTGTCACAGCCATCTACTATCCGGAAGGCATAGACGACAACAAGTTTAGAAGCGAAATGAAGAATCGTGGGATAGTTGTTGCCCCAACCCTTGGACCTTTAAAGGGGAAGGGCTTCCGGGTTGGACACATGGGAAACGTGAATCAAAATGACATAGCAGCCACGATATCAGCAATAGAAACAACGCTGAAACGCCTCGGATACAATACTAGTCTCGGAAGCGGAACGAAAGCCGCAGAAGAGAAAATCCTTTCAGTCTAAGCGGCTAAAACCATGGAGCCTATAACGGATTTTTACCTTTTCTTGGCTTCCGTGGTTTTCATATCCCTCTCAGGGGTTATGATGCCGGGACCAGTATTCGCCGTAACAATTGCAAAGGGTTATAGGAGCAAAATTGCTGGTGTCTTAATAGCCTTTGGACATGGGGCTGTAGAGTTCCCGCTAATCCTTCTCCTATATTTTGGGCTTTCATGTTTTTTCGCATCCACCCTTGTGCAGAAGGTTATAGGCTTTGTTGGCGGAGCGGTGATGATTTACATGGGCTTCCAAACCTTCAAAACAAGGAAGGAAGCCATTGCAGAGACAAGCCATGCTGGGCACGCCTCCTTCATTGCAGGTTTGGTTGCAACCGGTGCAAACCCATACTTCTTCTTTTGGTGGGCAACCGTTGGCGTAGCCCTCATTCTGCAAGCCTCCACATTCGGCGCAGCAGGGTTGTTGGCTTTCGCCATTGTGCATTGGCTATGCGACCTAGCATGGGACACATTTGTTTCTGTAACAGTTTTCAAATCGAGGCGCTTCTGGAATGAGAAAGTTTTCAC
>ERZ1669248.700-NODE-700-length-14903-cov-14.950498_pt1 | contig 14903 bp, 13 predicted proteins | sample MGYA00579296_ERZ1669248 | MGnify/ENA primary metagenome ERZ1669248 (study PRJEB41166, sample SAMN08046057) | hot springs metagenome | biome: hot spring; feature: neutral hot spring; material: thermophilic sediment; isolation source: thermophilic sediment from...
GACGCCGAAATGACGGAGCGACAGGGCGGTGACGGGAATGCGCCCACTGCTTTGCACTTTAGGTTTGCTGTTCCTAACAGCATTGACAGTTCAACCACAAGCGAGTTCAACTTACCGTTTATACACCGCAAGGGAAGGCGAAACCCCGTCAGAAATTGCCAAGCGCTTCAATGTCAATGTCCAAGACATACTTCGTTCCAACCCCGATATGGTCGCTGACCAGCCCCTTCGTCAAGGTGAAGTTGTCTTAGTGCCCGTGAAGGAAGCGAGTCAAAAAGCACCAGTTCTCAGCAAGCCGAAGCCGACCGGCTCGTCCCAGAAGCAGCAACCGTCCCATTCCACGACTGCCCCTCTCGCTCGCGCATACTGGGTTTACACAGTTCAAGTCGGCGACACTCTTGCTAACATCGCCCAACGGTTCGGCATACCCACTTCCGCACTTGCCCATGCCAACAACTTGTCAATCAATTCGTCCTTGACACCCGGTCAAGTTTTGATGGTGCCTGTTTTGGAGCAAAGGGTTGAGACGAAAACCGCTGAATCAAAAAGTGCCTCAACGCCCCAGTCAAAGACATCTGTTACTCACGAGACGGTTTCAATGCATCGTCCTCCAGTTCTTCCTGCCCCACGCGTCTTCGGTTATGTCGGAACCGTTATCGCTTCGGTAGCAAGCATCCGTAGTGCTCCGAGCAGGAACGCTCCCGTGTGGAGTCGCATTGTGCGAGGCACTCAGGTGATTATCACGACGGAGCGCCCCGGATGGTATGGGGTGTTGATGATTAACGGCTCAACGGGTTGGGTGGTTCAAAACGCCCTCAGGAAGGAAGACAGGACAATCTTCTGGGACGACATAATGAGAGCGTTTGGCGGTCAAGCGGGAAGAGACAACAGCATCGTCGTGGCTGAAGCGATGAGGTATCTTGGTGTGCCGTATAAGTATGGGGGGACATCGCCTGTTAAGGGGCTGGATTGCTCTGCTTTCGTGCAAAGGGTTTTCGCCTCTCGTGGCATAAAGTTGCCCCGAACTGCTGCGGAGCAAGCGAAAGTTGGGATTCCTGTCTCCCCCTACGATTTGCGCCCCGGCGATCGCCTTTACTTCGCCGTCAAAGGTAACCGAATTGACCATTGCGGAATTTACATAGGCAACGGGTTGTTCATTCACGCCTCTGGAAGACACGATGCCGTAGTCATAAGCAGCCTATCTGAACCCCTTTACGCTCGCTCCCTCGTTGCCATCCGTCGTTGAGTTCTCCTGTCGTCCCAAACCTCTCAACCCCGATGCAGAGAGGCTGCTGTTGCAATTGGGGTTGACAAATTAATTGGCTGGGGCGCCTGGCTTCGAACCAGGGACCTCGGGATCCAGAGTCCCGCGTGCTACCAACTGCACCACGCCCCAGCCTTTCCGCCGATGCAAAATTATAGCAAGGCTTTCAGCGAAAGTGAAGCAAAAACTCATCCAAGAGAACTCAGGAAAGGTGACGAGATTGCAGCAAGAAAGGTGGGTCTTGCTTGGCTTTGCTGTTTTGCTCGTTTTGCTCCTAATAGCGTGGTGGGTGGCTGCGACGCTCAACAAGGGCGGTCAATCAGCGCCTCAAGTTCGTCCCCTCCAACCGAATGAAGAGCCAAAGGAAGTTAAGATTTTCAGCGGTCAATTGGTTGCGGAAATCCCTGAGCGGAAAGAGAGGTGGATTTTGCAATTTTCGTCAAGCCATTACGACCCTGAGGGGCAAATCGCTACCACGAAGGATGGAGTTTGCCAAGTCACTAAAAACGGGAGACTTGTCACAGTTTTTCATGCTCCAACCATTGTCGTCCGCTTCAAGGACCGCGTGATGGAAATGCAAGGTGGCGTCACGGTCGTGGCAATGTTGCCACGATTGAAAGTCAATTTGGAAACCTTGCGATGGCATTGGGAAAGCGGGGAACTGGTTGGGACTGGGAAGGTCAAACTTGAAGGGGAGCAAATTAGCGCAGTTGCCGACAGGTTGGAAGGTGACACTACCTTGCAGCGAATTTCCTTGATAGGAAATATCCACACCAATGTGGTTGAAGCGGAAAGTGGTGAGCGAAGATGAGTTCGGTCACCTTACTGGAAGGACGAGATTTGAGAAAGCGCTACGGTCAAAGATGGGTGGTCAATGGGGTGACTGTCCAAGTCCGCCAAGGTGAAGTGGTGGGGCTGCTCGGCCCCAACGGCGCTGGCAAAACGACGACTTTCTACATGCTGACCGGGTTCGTGCTCCCCAACAGCGGTAAAGTTTTTCTTGACGGTCAGGAGATCACCAACCTCCCCATGTATCTTCGCGCTCGCATGGGCATAAGTTACTTGCCCCAAGAACCTTCTGTGTTCCGAAAGTTGACCGTTGAGGAAAACATACTGCTCGTTTTGGAGATGCAAGGTGTCCCGCCAAAACAGAGGCGCGAAATCGCTGAGAGGCTTATGGAAGAGTTGAACTTGACAAAAGTTCGCCGAAACTTGGGACAAACTTTGTCTGGGGGAGAAAGAAGGCGAGTTGAAATTGCGAGGGCGCTGGCGACGAACCCGAAATTCCTTCTCCTTGACGAACCCTTCACAGGTGTTGACCCGCTCGCCGTTGAAGACTTACAACGCATCATCGCTCAACTGAAACAGCGAGGCATCGGCATCTTGATTACCGACCACAATGTCCGAGAAACGCTGAAAATCACTGACCGAAGTTACATCATCTCCGAGGGCATCATCCGAACTCACGGAACGCCACAAGAAATTGTCAACGACCCGATCGCCCGCCGCTACTACTTGGGCGAAAGTTTTGAACTTTGATGGCTCAAACTTGGAGGGTTGAACAGGCGATGACCATCCTTGACCGCTACCTATTGCGTGAACTGGCGGGAGCGTGGTTAATTGGTCTGGCTGTTTTCTCGGGTTTTTTGATGGTTGGAGAGGTGCTTCGCAAAAGCATTGAATTGCTCTTTGAACTCCACGCACCGGCAAGCGAGGTTTTTCGGTGGGTTCTCTTGGCTTTACCGTATATCGTCGTCTGGAGCATTCCCATCACAACCTTGTTTTCCGTCGTCATGACCATCGGTCGGATGAGCCACGATTTGGAAATCACGGCTTTACTTGCAACGGGAATAAGTTTCCAAAGGTTGCTTTTTCCCATAGGCGGGTTATCGTTGCTCGTCTCTTTCCTTTCGTTTTGGCTCAACGCCTTCGTCGTCCCGCCAACTTACGGTGCTGCCGACGCATTGCTTTGGAAATACAGGGAAAGGGTTGGGGTGACAACAGGGCTCTTCATCGCTGAACCACCTAAATCCCCCCGTTTAATTTTGAGCGCCAACAGGTTTGACCCAGAGAAAGGCGAACTGCAGGATTTGTGGCTTTTGGAAACGATGGAAAAGGGCGAAAGGGTTTACTTGGAAGCAAGGAAGGCAGTTTGGAAGGGAAACCGTTGGGAGTTCTACAACGGTTTTGTCCAAATTATCGCCCCTGACAAACCGATGGTTCGTGAGCGATTTGAAAACCTTTCAAGACCAACCTCATTGAGACCTCCGACAGAGTTGAGCGCTGACAAAAAACGACTTGCCCCCAATCGTCTCACCTTGACTGCTTTGTCAGCGGAAATTGAGCGGATGAAAAAATGGGATGTCCCGCGTGAGGTTCTTACCGAGTATGTAGTTGAGTGGCACAACCGATTTTCCATGTCGCTAAGTTGTTTTGTTTTGGCTATGCTCGGAGCACCAATCGCTTTAAAGTTGCGACGAGGTGGCGGGATTGCTGTGGGAGTTAGCGTCGTCTTCTTCCTGCTTTATTACTTGGTCTGGAACATCGGCTGTCAACTCGGCGAATCTGGGAAAGTCCCAGCGGCAATCGGAAGCCACTTGCCCAACATAATTGGGCTAATCAGCGTTTGCGTGATATTGGTGAAGTTGCGATGATTATGCCTTCGCTTGAAGCCTCACCGCACCGCCTTTGTTGCGGTGGTCTCTGAACGGTGGACTTTAATGACGCTACCCCTTATCGCCCTGTGGGGGATGACAATTAAAGTCCCTCCGTCAGTTCGCAAGTAAACAGCAAACCAACTTATGCGCTCCACCACGCCTTCGCCCAACGGTGAGGAGATTTGGTCTCCTTCCGCCAAAGCATCGTCTAAAACCAAAGAGTAGCCAGCGGTCAAGTCGGAAAGAAGATGTCGCATCGCCCAAAGGACTGCGGCAACAACGATTGTCAACGCCCAAAGGATGACTTCACGGGGGACACCGAACCGCTCAAAAATCATCCAACCTGCCAAAACAGTGAGAACAATACGGGTCAAAGTCCTCGGCAGCGCAAGGATGCGGACTTGGCGCCAGACCGATTGGCTTGCGCTTCTATCGCGAGCCGAAATGAGGACTGAACGAAGCCAACTGTGCCAGCGCCCGTCAAGCCAACGAGCAAGCAGGTAAGCGACGAAAGCGATGACCGCTGCTGACCAAAGTCTTGGCAAGAACCAGAATCTAAACCAGCCTAAAATGTTCGTCAAAAGCAACTGCAGTTCAGGCGGCATTTTTCAACCCCCTGAGGCAATTTTCCGAGTTCAAGTGATGTGGACATCGCCAGATTGCTCTTGAGCCAGTTGTTGAAGTTTGCGGATGAAAGAAGGCATACCCTCAAATCCGGTCTCAACCAACATCCCTTCACCGTCGTTGATGCGAACCGTTCGGATGCCGGTGTCGTGTTCGCTTCCCCTCATCTTCACAACGGTCATCACTTTTCGGACATGGTCGTGAAGGAGCACATATCGGAGCATCAAGATGCAGTCCAGCCCTCTCGCCAAATCGGGGTCAATGGGCGAATGTTCAGCACTATTAGCAGCGGAGACACTAAGGGTGAAAACAGAAGTCACACCGTGCAGGGTGAACAACTCAACGAAGGCTTGCAAGTATTGGGGCATGTATGTGGGGTCAGGGAAGTTTGATGCAAGGTCGGACAAACTGTCTATAGCGGCTCGCTTGATTGGTTTTCCTTCCTTCTCGGACTGTTCCAGCAGGGTCTTGACCTCCCAGAAAAGTTTGTAAGCGTCAACATCCCCTGCGACATAGTGGATGATGAGGTTGCCTTTCTCTAACGCCGGCAGCAGGTCAATTCCGATGGTTTTGGCGCTTTGCAGGATTCTTTGAGGGTCTTCCCGCAAACTCACATACAACCCGTTCTCGCCGTTTAAGACACCGTGAGCGATGAACTGGCGAACTAAAGTTGATTTGCCAGTCCCAGTCTCCCCAGCCACGAGGATAGCGAACCCTTCCAAAAAGCCTCCACCCAACATGCGGTCTAAGCCGGGGACACCTGTTGCCACTCTGTTCATGCTCAACTCCCGCTCATGTCCGCGAGGGAGAGGAATTGGGTAAACTTTGATGCCCTCGTTTGAAATCTCCATGCTGTGGCGACCTGACTGAAAAGATTGCCCGCGAGCCTTGAGAACTTCAAGGAACCGACGACGCTGAACTCGGTTGACCGGTTCAAAGAAAAGTTGCACAACAGTGTCAACAGCATACTGCTCCAACGAGACCTCACCTTCGCTCCAGCGAATTTCCTGAGTTAGCAACGAGGTCACTTGAGATTGCCTCAGTCGGTTCAGCAAACTGTTCAAAATTTCCCTCAGTTCAACGGGGTCATTGGTCAGCCGTTGGAAGTGACTCAAACTGTCAATCAACACTCGTTGGATTTTGCCTTGCCCAAGGACTTGGTTCAATTCGCTGTTCGGGTCGCGAATTTGTTGGTAGAAGGCTTGGGGTGAGGAGGCAATGATTTTGACTTTCCCCGACTGAATCAAAGGTTCAAAGTCCCAACCGAAGTTGCGGGCATCGCGAAGCATTTGTGTTGGGAACTCCTCAAAACTAACTATCAGTCCCGCTTCGTCAAATTGCGTTGCGCCGTAGTAGATGAACTGAAGCCCAAAAGTGGTCTTCCCAGCACCAGGCAACCCCTGAACCAAGACGGTAGCGCCTCGCAAAAAACCGCCGTCAAGCACGATGTCCAAGCCAGAAATTCCCGTTTTGACTCGTTCTGCCAACATGGCTTCCACCTCTTCACTTTTGAGGGAGGGCGTTCAAGCATTCAACTACAATTTTAGGTCAATGACCGCCGAAACACCGACATTGTAGACACGCTGCATCTCGGTGACATTGAGGCTAACTTTGTCAACGGGAATGAGGACTTTCGCTCGCGCTCTGCCCGGCAAATTGAGTTCAAGTTGGGCGACAGCCTCAACTTTCTTGACTTCCTCCTCATCGCCGATAACCTGTGCCGCACCAACATATGCTCCGCTGCCGATGCTCACGATGGGCACGACTTTTGTTGCCTGTTTGTGTTCCCACTTTCGGTTCATCAAAGCCGTGTTAATGCCCTCGTTGATTTGCTTCCCGAACTGCTTGACCAAGAACACGACGGCGCCGCCTTTGAGGATTTGCCCCAATTGGGCGTAGAGGGAGACGGATGTGGCGGCGACGACAAAGGCGAGACCAATCCAAATCAATTTGCGCATTGCAGACACCTCCTTGAAGTTTTTCACTGCCTCAATAAGATAGACACGGAAAAACCGCAAAGGTTCATTCGTAACGCAGGCACTCAACGGGCTCAAGGCGAGCGGCTCGGATTGCTGGGTAAATGCCGAAAATCAGCCCAACCGCAAGGGCGAAACTGAAAGCCAACAAAACTGTCCAGAGGGGCACATAGGTTGGCAACCGTTCTTTCATAACCGTTCCAATCAGCCAACTGAGTCCCCAACCGAACCCCATCCCGAACAACCCGCCAACTCCACTTAGTGTCATGGACTCAACGAGGAATTGCCTTTGAATATCGCTGTTTTTTGCCCCTATGGCTTTCCTGACCCCGATTTCCCTGATGCGTTCTGTGACGGAGACAAGCATGATGTTCATTATTCCGATGCCTCCGACCAAAAGCGCCAATGCTCCGATGCCTCCGAGGACGATGGAGAAAACTGCGAGGATTCGCCCCACCGATTGCAAGATGTTGCGCTGGGTGTCAACCCTCAAGCCCCTCAAGTCGCCGTAACGGTTCCTCAATGCCGACCAAATTTCGTCTGCCGCTTGCTCAATTTTCTCTGGCGATTCCGCCTTTGCGAGGATTGCGTGGATGTATCTGTTGCCCATCAAATACTGCTGGACAACTGGGAGCGGGACATAAACGAAATCATCCCTCTGCTCTCCGAGAACCCTGCCCATCTTCGTCAAAACACCGACAACCGTCAAGCGAAGCCTTTGGACTCGGATTTCCTTGCCCAATGGGTCTTCGCCGGGGAAAAGTTTTTCCGCAACTTTCCAACCGATGATGCAAACCCGCCTCCACTGCAGGACATCGCTTTCTGTCAACAAACGACCGCGAGCCAAGTCAAAATTGAGGACGAAATTTGCTTCGTGAGTGATTCCGACGAGTTGAACGGTTTTCTCCTCGCCCATCCTGTAAGCCTTTGCGGGGAAGCGAACTTCAGGGGAAACATAAGCAACTGAAGGGCAACAGCGGCGAATGGCATCCACATCTTCAGTGCGGAAGGCAACGAAATACTCCTGCCGTTTCCCCTCCTCTTGAGCCTTGCTTCGGTCGTAAACGACGAAAATCAAGTTTGAACCGATTTGCTCAAACTCATGGACGACCCTGTGCCTTGCGCCCTCAATTATGGAAATCATGACAATCACTGAGCCGACGCCAATTGTCACACCAAGAACGCTCAAAAACGACCTCAACTTGTGAGTGCGAATGTTTATCAAGGCTTCACGAACACTTTCCCACAGCATCCGCTCCACTCGCTTTCATCTGTTGTCCCCGATAGTGAAGGGTTTCGTTATCCCGTAGCGTTGACACACAGAGGTTAACTCGTTGTCTGCAATGCTCAATGCTGTGTCAATTTGCTTCTGTGCCGTCAAACCGGAGAGAGCGGCACCAGCCAAATCCTTGAGGACAATGCGTTGCTTGAGTGAGTTGATCGTTCTAATGTGAGCCAGCAAGGCTTGGTCATAAGACTGATGCAATTGTTGACATTCTGGTGGCGGACGAAGTTGGTGAAGCCACTGGCGGAGCATAAGGAAACGCTGCAGATAGGCATCATAGGTCTGTAAGGTTCTCTGCGGGTTGTATTCTGGTGCGTCCAAAATGTCGCCCGTTGATGCCACGCCTTGTAAGGCTTTCAGCAAATCGCCAAGGGCACTGACGGCGAGCCAGTAATTGTTCGCCTCTCGCTTCCGCTGCATCTCAATCTTTTTCAACTGCTCCAAGTAATCCAAAAGTTCCGCAGGGACGGTCGGGCGTTGAATCTGCATGGGAGGTTGCTGCATCGGAGGAGGTTGAGGTTGGGGTCTTTGAGGCTGTGCCAAAAGCGATTGCGACGGGACGCTCGGTTGAACCCCTTGAACTGGCATCGGAACTGGAGGAAGGGGAGGGGCTTGAAGAAGCCCAGTTGATGGAGTTTCCCCTTGCTGCGGGAGTTGGACAATGTTTGCTTCAGATGGAACTTGCTGATGTGTAGGCACTTGAGCCAAACTTGGTGTCGGCTCCTCGCGGGGCGCAGGGGTTTGAACGAGACCTTGTTGATAATTCCGCACAAGCAAAAAAGCGATGCCCCCAACCGCCGCAAGGAAAAGGAAAGCGATTACGCCAATCGTGATGGCTAACCGTTGGCGGGCACGAATCAACGCCAGTTCCGTCTCAGGTGCGACTATGAACTTCTGTTCCTTGCGCTGCTCCTTTGAAACATTCCCTTCAGGTTTCATGGCTTATCGCCTCGCTTTTTCGTTCGCCCCTGTCAGTTTGCCACCGAGCCGAAGAGAAAGCAATAGGTCGGGAAATTTCTCTGGGCATCACGGTTGGAGTTTGATGACTCGCTTAGTGGTCTTCCGCTCAATCCTCGGCTCGCCCCAAGATGCCCAATCGGCAACTGAGTTGTCCTTTGGTCCGACATCGGCGATCAAACGCAGCCAGATTTTCCGTCCAGCAAAGTTTGTCAAGTCGGCGACTAACTCACGCCATTCTCGCTGGACACCGTGCAATTCAGCCAACCGATGTCGCTGCCCACTTTCATCAACGACTTCCACGATGAACATTGCTCCGTCGCTTGGGTCGCCACCGTCCATCAATCCAACCCACGAGCGAAACTCACAAGGTTCATCGGGCAAACTCAGCGGACCAAATTGCGCCCAGACATAACCGACGCCACCGATGTATGGCGGGTGGCTGAAAAAGCCTGACTTGACAACTCCACCAACTGGCATCCCCGCATGGTGGTGGAAAGTCGCCCCACTCTTTCCGTCATCAGGTCGCTCCGCTTCATTGCGCCTGCAAATTCCCCAGAAGAACGGAACTCGGTCTGTGTCAAGTCGGGCAACGGTGCTCGGCTCTTGGGCGACTTGAATTTGCCATCTCGCCTCGTGGCGGTGTTTGCCCACTTGCGTCGCAACTGTTAAAGTCCCTTCAGCGCCCACATCCGCATCAACCTTAATCAGCGTCCGCAACTCCGCTGAGCCTTTGACGGGAGGGCGAGGCTTCTGCCGAGCCCCTAAACTAGCGATTTCCCAAGCGAACTTCGTTTGCGTCGCACTTACCCACGAAGGCAGGTGAAGCGTCACGGTCACTTCATCGCCCTCAATCCCATGCAAGCACCATCGTGGGCGAAGGGTTAATTCCGAGATGCCATCACCAACCGCCCGCAAACTCAACTGCCATCGCACCATCGGCACAACGGTTATGTCCCACCAGCGAACTTTCCCGTTCAGTTCCGCACGAACCCAAATTCGCTTGCCAATGGGTGCATCCTCTGGGACGCGGAGAACCCAGCCTTCTTCGGTTTTGTCAAGTGATGCCCCTTCGCAGGTTACTTTCGCGGCTAACGCCGCTCCTACCTTGCCCCGTGTCCCTTGTCCCGTGCCCTTCAGTCTTATGACCAGCCTCGCTCCCGGCGCTGCCTCATGCGTTTCCGCCTCAACCCACCAATCGCCACTTTTGTCCTGCGTCCCTCGTCCCGCGTCCCTCGCCCCATAACTCACGACATACCGATGCCCTTCGGGTTTTCCGATAACCCAAGCGAAGTCCCGCGTTAGGCGAATTTCCGCTTCGCCTAACGGTTTGCCGTCAATGTCAAAAACCTCGCACCTGACAGGAACTCCCTTAACTCCCAGCGGGTTTTTTAAGCCGAACTCGCCAGTTCGCGAAATGTCAATGACTTCAAGTTGCCGTTGGCTAATGCGCCTGACCGCAATTGCGCCTTTAGTCGCAACTTCATCAAACCTTGTCAACTCGCCGCGACCGTCGGCGTAAAGCAATGGCGGTTCATCGCCGTCCCCTTTGGCATCTCGCATGTAGTCAACTTTGCGACCTTCAACTGAGGCGGAGAAAGTCAAAAACTCTCGCCCCTGAACCGCCAGCCATCCAGCGGGCGGAATCTCGTAAACTTTGCCGTCAACTTCAACCTGCCAAATTCCTTCGTCCCCCGTCCCGCGTCCCTCGCCCCAGTCGTTAAGCCAAATTCGTAGTCCGTTCGGGTAAGCGATGAAAAGTTGTCGGCGCTCCTTCGGCAAGTTGAGGGCGAGCGCTTCGGAAACGCTGACCAACCGCTTCCCGTCCCAGTAAGCGATTTGTTTCGGTGGGAGCAAGCCATAGCGATTTTGCAATCGCTGCAGCATGTAATAACTTCGGCAAACTCGTTCCATGCCGAAGCGCTCCTCAACGAGCCAACCGATGTTGCCATAGGCGATGGTGTGCAGCAAGAACCTGTCAATGGCTTTGTCAACATCTTTTTGCCAGTCGGGAACGCCTTGCAAAAACCAATCCGTCCAAGCCATTCCGATGCCGCATTCTTTCGTGTGAATTTCCCGCAAGTAAAAAACTGGCAGCAACGCTTCTTTTGCAATTGGGCGACCGTTGTAAGTGAGTGCGTAGTTTCCGTCAGCCAAGCCAGCGTAGAGCCACTGGAAAGTCCCCTCGGAGAAAATTGGTCCGCCATAAATTCGGCTGTCGTTGCGCAAAAGTTCGCCGTAGCAGTAAAAAGTTTGGGCGAATGTTCCCGCACCCGGAACGCGAGCGTCGTAATCGCAGTAGTGCCAAGGCGCAACCGCCGTGTGGACATCAGTATAGGCAGAAATTTGCGCAAACTTTGTCCCTTGCCCCTTGCCCCCTGTCCCGTGAAACTTCTCCTTGATGATGGGAGCAAGTTGCTCGTGGAACATCACTGCCGCCGCAGGTTTTAGGGCGTAGCACCTTGGCCACGCTGGTCGCCACTCGCCGTTTGAAGTTCGCTGAACGAAATCTGGGTTCCAAAACTCGTTGACAGGTGCGAAATCGCAATAGTTGGTGTAAAGACCTGCAAACCAACCGAGTGACTTTTGATGCTGCAAGTAGCGTTTGAGCGCCTCATCGCCGCCTTTGCCCGGCGCAGCCCTCGTCCGCAAGGTGAAACTTTCGCCTCCGTCGCGCCATGTGATTTCGTGGTTGCACTGAATCAACTTGACAATCCCGTAGGCACGCAACTTTCGGCTTCGTTGCATCTCCTGCTCGTAGTTCGCCGGTCCCCAAGTTTCCTGCCACAATCGGTCAACAGCCAAGTGGGCGTGAAGCCCTTTCGGGTTTGGGATGACGGGCAAAACTTCTTCAAAAGTTGGCGAAACGGTGACGAAAATGCGCTCAAAAAGGTCGTTGCGCTTGCCATCGGTCTTGGGATGGTAGCGGACACCGCCGTTGATTTTCAAACCCGTTTGCGTGAGTTGTCCTTCAGGGAAAGCGTAAGGCTCGCTCCCGTTGCTCCGATACCAATCCAGCCAAACGCTCACAAACACCTGTCCCGTTCCCCATGTCCCGTGTTCCACCATCGCCACGACAGGATTACTGTTCCCGCCGTAAGTGATGAAAGGCACATAGATGGGTCGGATTGTTGAGTGCGGGTTGCGATGTTCGGGCAAGCGGATTTCGCCGAAGGAAAGTTCAACGGCTTCGGTATTTTGCGTTCGCCCCTCGTTGCGGCAAATGGCGTCAATCACCAACGACTTTTGCCAAATCCGCAAGCGATAAGTCACGCCATTTTCATAACGGGCAATCACAACACCGTTTTTCAATTCGGCACGAACAAGTTTGCCTTCACCGCTCCCGTCGGCAAATTTGACACCTGCGCCCACAAGCGGTTGAACAAGCAGCCTTGCCTTGCCACTTATCCCTTGTCCCTTGTCCCGTGTCCCTTGTCCCACAACCGCCGTTATCCCAGACAAACCTTCCGTTGGGTCAAATCGGTAAGTGACGGAGCAATCGTTGCCGATGTAGCAGAAGACAAAGGCACTGCCTTCACGCCTCACTTCCGTTCGGAAGTTTTTCGTCAAGTTGACGGGCAAAATCGTCTCCTCCCTCGTCGGAAACTCTAACCTGTCTCGGCTAATTCCGCCTTGCCCTTGTCCCTTGTCCCGTGCCCCGTGTCCCGTATTTAGCCCTGGAGATTGACCATCAAAAAGCGTCAAGGGACGCTTGGGTCGCTGCGGAAACTTGAGGGGTGGCAAAGGTTCAGAGTAGAAGGTCAAACTGTCAAGATAGATTGTTCGGTCTTGCGGTTGCCAGCCACCAGCGATTTCAAGCGCTGCAAATTGCCACCCTCTCGTCCCGCCACCTTGCGGGAGCGGGAACAACCTGCGATGGGCGAGCCACCATTCCTTCCAGTTCACCGTTGTCAAGTGAACCCTTTGCGTTTGCCCTTTATCGTCGCGAAGGTGCAGGAAGATTTGGACGGGCGTAGTGTCAGGCGGATTTTCCCATCCCCATCGGTTGCCGTAAATCCAAGCGTCAACGCAATCGCTGCCGTCAGGAATTGGAATCGGCTGTGGTGGATAGAGCAAAATCGTCGGGCGCGAATTTGGGTCGCCGTTGCCTCGGTAGGTGAGTTTGCCGACAGGGCGATTCCAGACATTTTGTTCGCGACTCGGTCTGAAAGTTGCAGTCGCGCCTCCTGAAATTTCCATCCGCCAGCCTCGCAAATTGTCAAAGGTGATTGTCGGCGGTCGTGGCTCTTTTCGGTTCGCCCACTCCATCTCATACGGTCGCTGTCCGATTGGCTCGTTCGGGTCAAACTCTGCAACAACCTGCCCCATCACCATCACCCCACCAACGAAGGTGAACGCAAACAGCAGGGTAAGAAGGAAGTTCCTGCCGGACTTTTTACCACCAGCCTGACGCCGCTTCATTGCTCATCATCCCTCGCTGTTGGGCTAAATTTCGCTTGCCCCAAACTTTCGCAGAATTTGTCTGACCCTCAAACGAGATGACCGTCTCGGTAATCTGCAGCGAGGTAGGTCAGGTGTTGTCGCATCGCCCTGAGTTTTTGTCGCAAGTTTTTTCGCTCCGTTTCGTCCATCGGCTCAAAAGCCAAAGCGAGGCGGTAATTGGTCTCAAGAATTGTCAAGCCTGTCATGCCGATGACGGCGACGGAAATCGGTGCACTCCAAGCGTAACGAATCAAAGCAGGGGCATCAGCGCTTTTCAGCAGGCTCGTCCGTCCCAAAACCTTCATCGCCAAAAGGGCGATGCCTTTCTTCTTGGCAACGGGGACGATTTGCTCTTCAAACTCAGGTTGGGCTGGGTTAATGGGCATGAGCACGGTGTCAATGTCATCGTAAAGTTCAAGCACCTTTCGCATCCCTTCAGCGGTCGTGTGTCCTGTCAAGCCGATGAAGCGGACAACTTTTTCGTCCCGCAACTTTCGCAATGCTGTCAAGACCCCTTCTTTCCTGCCGATGGCGGCTGGGTCATCGTTGGGGCGCCAATCGTGCATTTGTATGAGGTCAATATGGTCGGTTTGCAGTCGTTTCAAACTCAACTCAATTTGCCGCATCGCACCATCGTAAGTTCGGTCTGCAGTTTTCGTTGCGAGGAAAACTTTCGCCCGCTCAGTTTTCAAAACTCGTCCCAGCCGAACTTCGCTGCCGCCGCCACCGTAACTGTGGGCTGTGTCCCAGTAAGTCAAACCAAGTTCCAGTGCCTGCCACAAAAACCTCTCCGCTTCATCTTCGTTCATCGCCATGAAAGCGCTGCCGCAGCCGACGCCGAGGATGGGGACTTTGATGCCTGTTTTGCCCAACGGTCGCTTGGGGACAGTTTTTGTTTTCTGCAATGCGATGCCGCTCAATGCCATGCCTGCGACACCGCTCAACCACTTTCTCCGCGTCCATTTCGCCATCGTTTGTCACCTCCTGACGCGGCGTAACTTGACTTGCACTCACTTCAGCAACCTAACGAAGCCTGCTTGTTCAAAGTGGACATCGCTTGTTAGGGCTTCCTTAACGCCGCGCCTTTGCATGACGACGAAACTGGCGCAATCCACCAGCGACCAAGTCTTGTCAGGTCGCCGCTGAAACAAATCCCACGCCTCGTTGTGAAGGGTTCGGTCTACCCAAACGATTTCCACTTGTGGCGAGGCGAAAATGCCGTTGATGAAGTTAACGATGCCGTCGTGCGGGAGACGAAAGGACAGAAGAAGGCTGACCAGTTCGGCAAGGACATAGTTGGTCGTGACAAGGCGAACGCCTTTTGCTCTCGCCAGTCGGACGAGGTGCTTCGCCCGATTGTGGAAGGGTTCGTCAGGGTCGGCAAGGTTGCCCCAGCCAGAGGTGTCGGCGAAAATTTCATGCCCTTGCATCTTCCCTTTCTCCCTTTGCCTTCTGGCGCAAGTATGCTCCCAACAACTCGTCGTGGCGCTCCGACCAGTTAGGGACGCCAACTCTGAGGCTGCCGACCACTTGTTCCAACGGGTCGTCAAGAATTCGGGCAACTATTGTCACCAACCATTCTGCCCCAAGTTCCTGAATGCTTTTTCCCTCTTCCGCCGCCAATTCTTCCAACACCGCATAAATCTCGTCGGGCAACTCAATCGTCAGCGTTTTCGCCACGACGGTTCACCTCGTTT
>ERZ1669248.702-NODE-702-length-14865-cov-5.163133_pt1 | contig 14865 bp, 12 predicted proteins | sample MGYA00579296_ERZ1669248 | MGnify/ENA primary metagenome ERZ1669248 (study PRJEB41166, sample SAMN08046057) | hot springs metagenome | biome: hot spring; feature: neutral hot spring; material: thermophilic sediment; isolation source: thermophilic sediment from...
GCCGATTGCTGCGCGTTTTCACATCAACCATGTGCGCGTCTTTGTCAGGCTTGATTTTTGCTTCGATGTCCCTATCTCCTGAGCAACCAGTGGAGAACCACCATGCAAACCATGATCTATGACTCAGACGCGTTTTGTGTCCTGCAGCTCGACTGGTCGGGCGCTCAGGCCGAGCAAAGCGGCCCGGACGCCGACCTCTCCCGCGGCGGGTATGAAATCGTCGACAAATTCGCCCGCAAGGAAATCTTCCTGGGTGGCCGCGCCGCAGAAGGGTTTCGCGACAGCGTGCAGCAACTGATCGCACAACAGCCCAGCAGCGAGGAGATCGACGACTTTCTCGACCGCTACTCCGCGCTGTCGCGGCAGTCGCTGCAGGCGCACTGATCCCCCGGCGCAACCGTTCAGGTCACCGCGCCAGGCAACGGCCTGGCGTGCGTTTCACGCGCCAGCAACACACACACCACAGACGCCGCAATCCAGGCCAGCAACACCCCATTTGCCGCCTGGAACGCAGTGCCGTCATACAGCCGCACGCCTCCAGCCTGCTGCCCGGTCCAGAACCGATCCAGCACCCAGCCCAGCAGGGGCAGTTGCACCAAGGCGCCGAGCATCACCCCGGTGTTGTGCACGCCAGACGCCGTGCCCGCCAGATGTTGCGGCACCGACTCCTTCGCCCAAGCAAACCCCACCACCATGCCGCCCGAACCCACCGATGCCAGCAGCAAGGCCACGAGCAGGACGGGCCAAGGGGCCTGCGGGCACGCCACCAGGACGCCAAATCCCGCAAGCATCATCAGGCCACCGAGCAGGTAGGGCAATTTGCGCCGGCGCAGCATGTCAGAGACCCGCCCCCACAGCACACCGCCGAAGGAAAAGGCCACCAGCATGATCGCAATCACCCAGGACGCCTGTCCCGCAGGCATCTTGCGCTGCTGCACCAGAAACGGCATGCCCCAGAGCGTGGTGAAGGTGAGAAAGGCGCCGCACACCCCACCGGGCGCCACGAACAACAGCGCCGTATTGCGATAGCGCCAGACCGCGCCCAGACCGCGCCCCACGTCTCCCAGAGTCTGCGCCTTGCGCGCGGGCAGATAGCCGTCGAAACCCAGGTCCTCCGGCCGGTTCCGGATGCGCAGCAAGGCCAGCAGCGACAAACCCAGACAGAGCACACCGACCGCGCCCAGCACCCAGCGCCAGCCGAAACTGTGCGACAGGATGAGCAGCGGCGCCTGCGCCAGCACCGCCCCCAGCGTACCCAGGGCAAGCGACAGACCCGACATGGTGCCGAACATCCGTGGCGCAAACCAAGCTGCCGAGAGTTCCAGCAAAGACACCCAGGCCACGCCGTGCCCAAGCCCGATCAAGGCCCGCGCCACGGCAGCCGACTCGAAGCTCCCCGCCGCCGCGAACAGCAAGGCACCCAAGCCAGTGATCGCCTGGCCCGCGACGATCAGCACTTTTGGGCCAAAGCGGTCGTTCGCGATGCCCGTCGGAATCTGCGAGGCGGCGTAGAAGTAAAAGTAGAACGACGCCAGATTTCCCAGTTGCGCTGCATTCAGATGAAAGTCGCGCATCAGGTCGGTATTGAGCACCCCTGGAGTCACACGCAGAAAAAACCCCACCATATAGGCGGCAGCCGCAATGCCCCAGAACATCAGGGCCAGACGCAGAGGCGGGTATCGGAGGGCGGCAGGCATCGTTGCGGGGACGTGGAGGGCAAGGCGGTCGAGCTTAACCGGATTGGGCCTGTCCACGCGACTGCTGCGTCCCGGCATGCCAACGTGAAAAAACCGACACACAGAGGGTTCAAACCTCTTTTATTGTGTTGAATCAAAACCTTGCAAATTGATATTCATAGACTCCAAATCATGAATATCGTCGAACTGCCCCCCTCGACCGCGCCGAATCTCATGGTGCCAACGTCGCTGCACCGGCTCGCCCGGCTGGAGCGCATGGCCGGAGGCGATGTGGTGCGCATTCTCAAGGCGCTGGCGCACCGTGAACGCCTGGCCATTCTGTGCTTGCTGATGGACGGCGAGCGCTGCGTGCGCGAACTGGAACACGAAGTCGGCATGCGTCAGGCCGCGCTGTCGCAGCAACTCGCCAAGCTGCGCGCAGAAAACATTGTCGAAGCCACCCGTCGCGGGCGCTTCGTCCATTACCACATCAAAAGTCAGCAGGTGCTCAACGTGGTTCGCGCGCTCTGCCCGGCAGAGGAAAACTGAACGCCGGTGCTGCGTTTACCAGGTGCCGTGCAGGCCCCAGTACACGATGAACACCAGCACCAGGGTGGAGACGGCCCAGCCCCAGGGCGGCAATGCGTTCCACACCCGGTCGAGCACTCCGGCACCGTCTTCGACCGGAATCTGGCCGCGCATGACCTGATCGAACCGGGAAAAAAAGGTTTCCGCCAGGCTCTGCGCCGTGCTGTCCACCGCTGCCTTGCCGAGTTGGCCAATCGCCCCGCCCACCTCGGCCGTCGCCTGGTAATTCATCTGCGTGCCGCCATCGGCGGTGGGCTGCAGCGCCACAAGCGCCCGCCCGAGACCGAAACCAGCGCTTCCCGCATTGCCCTCGAAACGAAGCACATAGCTGTGCGGCGGGTTGGGGTCCTCCAGTGTCAACGTGCTGCTGAAACGCGTCTTGAACCCACCCACGGCCAGCACCTGCACCACCTCGAAATGCCCCGATCCTGTATCGGTGATCGATTCGCAGCCCGGGATGCAGGTCTTGAGCACCTCCGGGTTGTTGAGCGCCTCCCAGGTTTGTTGCGGGCTTGTCGGCAACAGCCATTTTCCCTTCACATCCATCCCAGCCTCCATGTCGTCTGACCCACTGCACTTTCATCCCGCGACCGGGCAGCAGACAGGCATATATCAAGGCTGACTTATATTCCGCACGTCGTTTGGTAAGCAAGCTGCACCGCAGCAAAATCGGGAAACTCCTGATCGGGTCACTACCAAGTCGCTTCACGACGCATGCATTCTGCTCAACGGAACAAGGGTCTACACTGATCCGCTCTGGTTCAACATGAACGGACTTCCATGCAGATCACCGTGCTCGACGACTACCAGGATGCCGTGCGCAAGCTCGACTGTGCGCAACACCTGGAGGGTCACGACCTCAAGATTTTCAGCAACACCGTCAAGGGTGTCGGCCAGCTCAGCGTGCGCTTGCGGGACACGCAGGCGCTGGTGCTGATCCGTGAGCGCACCGCGCTTTCGCGCCAGCTGCTGGAGAAATGTCCCAAGCTGCAGCTCGTGGTGCAGACCGGCCGTATCGGCCCGCATGTGGACGTGCAGGCCTGCACCGAGCTGGGCATCGCCGTGGCCGAGGGCCAGACCGACCCCGCCGTGACCGCCGAGCTCACCTGGGCGCTGGTCCTGGCAGCGATGCGCCGGCTGCCGCAATATGTCGCCAGTCTGAAGCATGGCGCGTGGCAGCAGGCGGGGCTGAAGTCGCAGTCCATGCCGCCCAACTTTGGCCTGGGACAACGGCTGGCCGGCAAGACCCTGGGCATCTGGGGCTATGGCCGTATTGGCCAGAGGGTGGCGCGGTACGGGCAAGCGTTCGATATGCGGGTGCAGGTGTGGGGCAGCGCGCAGTCGCGCGCCCTGGCAGTGGAGCATGGGCTGCTGGCCTGCGCCTCGCGCGAAGACCTGTTCACCACCAGCGATGTGCTCAGCCTGCATCTGCGCCTGAGCGAGGCCACGCGCGGCCTGATCACCCTGGCCGATCTGTCGCTGATGCAGCCCACCGCGTTGCTGGTGAACACCGCCCGCCCGGAACTGCTGGCCCCGGACGCCCTGGTGGCCGCGCTCAACCGCGGGCGTCCAGGCCTGGCCGCGGTGGATGTGTTCGAGGCCGAGCCCATCCTGCAGGGACATCCCTTGCTGCGGCTGGAAAATGCGATCTGCACACCGCATATCGGCTTTGTCGAACAGCAGCACTACGAGCACCTGTTCGCGCAGGCCTTCAAGGCCGTCGTGCAGTTCGCCGCGGGTGACCTCAGCGGCATCCTGAACGCACAGGGCCTGTCACCACGGCGCATCTGAAGACGCCTATTTGCCGATGCAGAAACTGGAAAAGATGGCCCCGAGCAGATCGTCCGGGGTGTAGTCGCCGGTAATGGTCATCAGCGCCTGATGCGCCAGGCGCAACTCCTCGGCCAGCAGATCCAGCGGGGCATTCGCGTCCCGGGCGATGAGGTCCACAGCGAGATCGAGGTGACTGCGGGTGCGTTCCAGCGCCTGGACATGGCGTTGGCGGGCGATGAATACCCCCTCGCTGCCCTGCTGCGCTCCGGCCAGTTGCAGCAGGGTGTGTCGCAGCTCCTGCAATCCGTCGCCCCGCGCGGCCGAAATCCACACGCCCTCGGCCTCCGCAAGCCCCCATTGCTCCCATGCCAGCGCGATGTGCTGCTCGGCCTGCTCCACGCGCACGCTGTCGCGCTTGTTGAACACATGCAGCACGGGCGCCCCCGCAGGCAAGCCGCGGGCGATGTCGGCCTCTGCCTGCGCATAGCCGGGAGCCTGCAGCCGGGTGAGGTCGTGCAGGAACAGCACCACGTCTGCATCGGAAATGGCGTCCCAGCTGCGCGCCACGCCGATGCGCTCCACCGCATCGGCGCTGTCGCGCAGGCCCGCGGTGTCGATGATGTGCAGCGGCACCCCCTCGATCTGGATGGTCTGACTGACCTTGTCGCGGGTGGTGCCGGCAATGGGGGTGACGATGGCCAGCTCCGCCCCGGCCAGCGCGTTGAGCAGCGAGCTTTTGCCCACATTGGGCTGGCCCGCGAGCACCACGTTCAGGCCTTCGCGCAGCAAGACGCCCTGGCGCGTTCGGGCCTGAACCTGTTGCAGTGTCTGCTGCAGATCCTGCAGACGTTGCGCGGCATGTGCCTGGCGCAAGAAATCAATGTCTTCCTCGGGAAAATCCAGCGTCGCCTCGACCAGCAGCCGCAGTTCGACAAGCTGCGCAGCCAATGCGTGCACCGCCTTGGACAATTCGCCCGCCAGCGCGCGCGTGGCGCTGCGTGCAGCGGCTTCGGTGCTGGCGTCGATCAGATCGGCCACGCTCTCCGCCTGCGCCAGATCGAGCTTGCCATTGAGAAACGCGCGCCGGGTGAACTCGCCCGGTTGCGCCACGCGCAGCCGCATGTCGCGGCCCAGCTCCAGCAGGCGCGCCAGCAGCAATTGCAGAACCACAGGGCCGCCGTGAATCTGCAGCTCCAGCACATCCTCTCCGGTGTAGGAGTGCGGCGCAGGAAAAAACAGGGCCAGCCCCTGGTCGAGCATGCCGCCCTGTCCATCCATGAACGGCAGATAGGTCGCGTGGCGCGGCTGCAACTCGCGCCCGGCAATGGCGCGGGCCAGGACGCCCAGCGACTTGCCGGATACACGCACGATGCCCACCGCGCCGCGCCCCGGCGCTGTGGCAATGGCCACCACCGGATCGGCGTCCTGCGCCAATGCGTTCATGGCCGTGCGCCGGGGTGGGTCAAACTTACTGGGCCGGCTTGGCCGGGGTGTCGGTCAACACGCCCACACCCATCTTCTTGTTGATGAACCACTGCTGCGCGATGGAGGTGGAATTGTTGGTCAACCAGTACAGCACCAGCCCGGCGGGGAAGAAGAAGAACATGATGGAAAACGCCGCCGGCATGATCCACATCAGTCGCGCCTGCATCGGGTCGGGCGGCGTCGGGTTGAGCTTGACCTGCAGGAAGGACGTGGCGGTCATGATGGCCGGCAGGATGTAATACGGGTCCTTGGCCGAGAGATCGTGGATCCACAGAATCCACGGCGCACCGCGCAGCTCCACGCTGGACAGCAGCACCCAGTACAGCGCAATGAACACCGGAATCTGGATCACGATGGGCAGGCAGCCGCCCAGCGGGTTGATCTTTTCCTTGCGGTACAGCTCGACCATGGCCTGGTTCATCTTTGCCTGGTCACCCTTGTAGGTCTCGCGCAGCGCGGTGATGCGCGGGCCGACCGCCTTCATCCGCGCCATGCTCTTGTAGCTCGCTGCGGTGAGCGGGAAGAATGCCAGCTTGATGAGCAGGGTCAGCACGATGATGGACCAACCCCAGTTCTGCACCACCTTGTGGATCAACTCCAGCAGCCAGAAAATCGGCTTGGCCAGGATGGTCACCCAACCATAGTCCTTCACCAGCTCGAGACCCGGAGCGAGCGCGCCCAGCGTGCTCTCCAGTTCGGGTCCGACGAACAGCTTGGCGTCGGTGGTGATGGTCTTGCCCGGCGCAATCTGCGCCAGTGGCTGGATCACCCCCACCGCATAGAGGTTGTCGCCCAGCTTGCGGGTATACAGATCGCGCGGGCCGTCATAGGGCTGCGGCACCCAGGCGGAGACGAAGTAATGCTGAATCATCGCCACCCAGCCGCTGTCCGCCTTTTTCGGCGCCTCGTTGGTCTTGAGATCCTTGAACTCGAACTTCTGGAACTTGCTGGCGTTGTCGTAGTACGCCGGGCCGGTGTAGGTGTGATAGAAGTGCGACTCGTCGCCGGGCGGCGTGTTGCCGTCGCGCACGAGCTGCATGTACAGCTGCGGGCTCACGGGCGTGGTGCCGGTGTTGGTGATGGTGTTGCGCACATCCACCACATAGCTGTCGCGGGTAAAGGTGTAGGTGCGTTCGAGCCGTACGCCGCCCAGATCGGGCGACACCAGCTTGACCTGCAACGTCTTGGCGTTGCCCATGTCGCGCGGGCCGGGCAGCACCGTCATCTCGGTTTCGTGATTCGGAAAGTCGCCGCCGATCAATCCCGACTGCGCCATGTACTTGTTGTTGGCAGAATCGTCGAACAGCACCACGTTCTTGCCCGGCTCGGTGCGACTTTCATACTTCAGCAACTTCGCATACACCAGATTGCCGCCCCGCGAGGAGATCTTCAGATCCATCAGATCGGTGTGGATCGTCGTGAGCTGTGCTGCAGGTTCTGACGCCGCAGCCGGGGCGGCCAGTGGTGCAGTCGCTGCAGCTGTTGCGGGCAGACGCGCTGCGCTCGGCGCAGCCTGCGGCACGGCACTGGTCGGCGCACTGGCAACTTGCGCGGGGTGGGCCGGTGGCGTTCCGAACAAATCCGTCTCGCCGTTGTAGCGCAGCCAGGAGTTGTACAGAAAAATCATCGACATGGTGAAAACCACCCAGAGTACCGAACGGCGGAGATCCATACGCAAATCCTGTTGTAGTGATGCAGAAGCGCCCGGGAGACTCAGGGCTTGGAAGAGGAGAGTGAAACCGATGACTTCGGCGCCAAAGCGCCCGGCTCGGTCGCACCACGCAACACCGCGTCCTCGGGCGAAGACGCGCTATTGTGCATGGGCGGAGATGACCGAGCGTCATCAGATCCCGATTCGCAGAGATCGAAATGGTCCGTTTCGCTGGCGCGATGCCGCCAGGGTGCCCAGGTGAACTGTGACGGAACAGGGTCATGCCCTCCTTCACACCAAGGCTGACAACGCAAGATGCGCACAGCACCCAGATAGGTGCCTGCTGCGGCGCCGTGCGTGTCAAGTGCCTCGATGGTGTAGGCCGAGCAGGTGGGATAAAACCGGCACTGCCCGCCCACCCAGGGGCTGAGCAGCAAGCGGTAGAGGCGCACCAGGCCGATCAACAGATGCTTCATGCAAGGCCTTGTTCCGACACGACGACGGTGCGTTCGACCCAGGACTTGAGCAATGCGTTCACCGCCTGCTGCACATAAGCCAACAAAGCAGGAGAGCGCGCACTGCGAAACTCTACCGGCAGCTTGCGCGTCAGGCGCAGCATGAGCACGGGGGCCTGCGACCGGGCGCCGGGCGGCAGACGCAATTCGCGCAGGGCCTGACGCATCACGCGCTTGATCAGGTTGCGCCGCACGGCGGGCTTGCAGAATTTTTTGGGAATGACCAGTCCCAGCCAGCAGTGTTCGGGCCCGGACTCAGTTGGGCTCGCATCGGCAGATACTGCCCGGTAATGCAGTCGAAACTCAGCCTGTTGCGCGTAGCGCGCAGTAAAACAGGCGGCAAACGCTTCGGGTTGCCGCAACATGTCGACCTTCAAGGGGTTGGGACGCTCGGTGCGCTGATCGGCTGCCGCCTCAGCGCGTCGGGCCAGCGAGACGCGAGAACTCTGAAACCCACGAGGCGCTCAGCGTCGGCGTCAGAGTACCTCAGACTGCCAGACGCTTGCGGCCCTTGGCGCGGCGTGCGTTGATGACCGCACGACCACCGCGTGTCTTCATGCGCACCAGAAAGCCATGCGTGCGCTGACGACGGGTCTTCGAAGGTTGATAAGTACGTTTCATGTTCTCACCTTAATCAAAAATACTGAATTCAATGATTAAATTCAGCCAGAACCACTTATTTCTGCATTTTTTCACTTGGAAAGCCAGGGGTGCTTGTTCCGCATTTCCTGCCAAGCGTCTGTGTGATTCAGAAAAAAGCCCTCCATTTGACTCACGATCGGACTCTTTGTCAATTTTTGGCCCGATTTCACCGTTCCAATCTCACCGCAGTGTGACGTTCTATCCGTCTGGGTGCATCCAGGCGTGGTCACTTTTGGCCCTAAAAAATGACGTTTCGGACTGTGGATAACTTCGCTCGCAGGGGTAAACTGCCAGTCTCGGTCCAAGCCTCGACATGGCGTCTTCGGAACAATCGCAAAGCGATCTTCCAGGGGAACGCTCCCTTTCCGAGAGTCAGCCAGCACGCGCATCCGACCGCCAGCATTCCCTTCGGTTCCCTCTTTCTTCACCCAGTTTCTGCATGACTCACGAACATTCCTGGCAGCAGTGCTGCGCCCACCTGGCGACAGTCATTCCCGATCAACAATTTGCTGCGTGGATCAAACCCCTGTCCGCCCCCGTCTGGAGCGAAGATGGCAGCACGGCCGTTCTGCACGTGCCCAATCGCTTCAAGCTCGATTGGTTGCGCTCGCAGTACGCGGCCCGCATCACCGAATCGCTCAGCAACATCATGGGACACCCGGTTCAGGTTGATTTCATTGTGCAGAAGGCACCGGCCCGCGCCGCCATGCATCACAGCAGCGCGCATGGCGTGCAGCAAGGCCATGACGGCGCGCAGGCAGCGCATGCCGCGCCGCACGACGGCAAGCGCAATGGCGCCTCGCAAGAAAGCGCACACGCTGGGACGCAAGATGCACTCCAGACTCAAGCGGCAAAGGAGACGTTGGAAGCCGACGCGCTGGAGCGCTCCCGGCTCAATCCCATGCTGAGTTTTGAAACCCTGGTCACCGGCAAAGCGAACCAACTCGCCCGCGCTGCCGCCATTCAGGTTGCAGAAAACCCCGGACGCTCCTACAACCCATTGTTCATCTACGGCGGCGTCGGCCTGGGCAAGACCCATTTGATGCACGCGGTCGGCAATGCCTTGCTCGCGCAGCAACCGGGCGCCCGCATTCGGTATCTGCAGGCCGAGCAGTTCGTCAGCGAGGTGGTGCGTGCCTACCAGCGCAAGGCCTTCGAGGAATTCAAGCGCTATTACCACTCGCTGGATCTGTTGCTGATCGACGATGTGCAGTTCTTCGCCGGCAAGGACAAGACGCAGGAGGAATTTTTCTACGCCTTCGAGGCACTCATCACCAAACGTTCCCAGATCATTCTCACCAGCGATACCTACCCCAAGGAATTGCGTGAAATGGATCAGCGCCTGGTGTCGCGCTTCGACTCCGGGCTGACGGTTGCCATCGAGCCGCCCGAACTGGAGATGCGCGTAGCCATCCTGCTGCGCAAGGCCGATGCCGAGTTGATGCATCTGCCGGAAGAAGTGGCGTTCTTTGTTGCGAAGAATGTGCGCTCCAACGTGCGCGAGCTCGAGGGCGCGCTGCGCAAGATTCTGGCCTACGCCCGTTTCAGCGGGCAGGACGTCTCCATCAGCCTGGCCAAGGAAGCGCTCAAGGATTTGCTCTCGCTGCAGAACCGTCAGGTGTCGGTGGAGAACATCCAGAAAACCGTGGCCGATTTCTACAAGATCAAGGTCGCGGACATGTATTCCAAAAAGCGCCCGGCCAGCATTGCACGCCCGCGCCAGATCGCGATGTATCTGGCCAAGGAACTCACGCACAAGAGCCTGCCGGAAATCGGCGAACTCTTCGGCGGGCGCGATCACACCACGGTGCTTCACGCCGTCAGGAAAATCGGCCTGGAGCGCACCAAGCTGCAGGAACTCAACCAGCAGCTTCATGTCCTGGAGCAGACCTTGAAGGCCTGAGTGCCTGCCGATCTGCCGGATCTTTTCACGAGCGACCCCAACCTGCTCAAGACACCCACAAAGAACAAGTCATTGCACAGCATGTGGAGCATTTCTGGACAACTCGGCGTTCTGCACATCAGCCTTCAAGTTATTCCAGACCATCCTTTCTCAGACCGCCACTTGTCCACAAACCTGCAGCCCGCTGCAGCCCGCATGTTTTCAGCACTTGGTGTCTTATCCACAGCACAAGCCACCCCTTACTATCATTTCTATTCTGAATAAAGGAAAAGAAAGAATGAACAGATTGACTTCTTCCCGTGATGAACTGCTCAAGCTGTTGGGGCAAGGCGCTGGCATCGTCGAACGTCGTCAAACACTGCCAATCCTTGCCAATGTGCTCATTGAGCACAATGCCCAAGGCACGCGATTCACCACCAGCGACATGGAAGTCCAGATCCGACTTCAGGGGGGCGAGGCTGTTCAGACAGGGGCTGACGCCGCAGCCGTGACGGTCAATATGCGTAAGCTGCTCGACATCCTGCGTGCAACCGCGGCAGGAACGGTCACGCTGGAATGGGTAGACGGAAAAATGACCGTGCGGGCTGGGAAAAGCCGTTTCAGCCTGCAAACTCTGCCGGCAGAAGACTTTCCACTGGTGCGCGCGGCAACCGATTTCAGCGATCAGGTGCTGCGCCTGCCGCAAAAGTTGCTCAAGCGTCTTCTTGGCCTGACGCATTTCGCCATGGCCCAGCATGACATCCGCTACTACCTCAATGGCATGCTGTGGGTCGCGGAGGGGCGACAGATGCATCTGGTGGCCACAGACGGCCACCGCATGACCCTGGCAACCGCCGCAATCGAAACGGCCGTGGATCGCCGCGAGATCATTTTGCCGCGTAAAACCGTGCTGGAACTCTCTCGTCTCCTTGGAGACGACGACGAGGCAATGATCGACATTGCCCTGGCCAGCAACCAGGCCCGGTTGACCATGGATGGCCTGGAATTCACCAGCAAACTCATCGAAGGCAAGTTCCCGGATTATCAGCGCGTGGTGCCCAAAGGCCACCGCAACATGCTGCTGGTCGAGCGCACCACGCTGCAATCGGCATTGCAGCGGGTGGCCATTCTGACCAATGACAAGTTCAAGGGCGTGCGCGTCAACCTGGAGCCCGGTCTGCTTCGCCTGACCTCCATCAACGCGGAGCAGGAAGAGGCACAGGAAGAGATCGACATCGATTATGGGGGTGACTCCATCGAAATCGGCTTCAACATCGCCTATCTCATCGACGCGTTGGCCAATATGCCCACAGAGCAGGTGCGTCTCGAATTGCAGGATGGCAACAGCAGCGCGCTGTTCACCATGCCCGATGAACCCAACTTCAAATACGTGGTCATGCCCATGCGGATCTGACCAGAACAGTCGAAAAATTTACGTATCTGCTTTTATTTCCATGGATTTCCACGGAATCTGCATTGAAAGTCTCTGATGAACGAACCGAAGAACGACAGCTACAGCGAAAATTCCATTCAAATCCTGGAGGGACTCGAAGCGGTGCGCAAACGTCCCGGCATGTACATCGGCGACACCTCGGACGGCACCGGCCTGCACCACCTGGTGTTCGAAGTCGTGGACAACTCCATCGACGAAGCGCTGGCCGGATTTTGTGATGACATCACCGTCACCATCCATTCCGACAACTCCATCAGCGTGGCCGACAACGGCCGGGGCATTCCCACGGGCGTCAAGATGGATGACAAGCATGAGCCCAAGCGCAGCGCAGCGGAAATCGCACTGACCGAGCTGCACGCTGGCGGCAAGTTCAATCAGAACAGCTACAAGGTATCTGGTGGCCTGCACGGCGTGGGCGTGAGTTGCGTGAACGCGCTGTCGCAATGGCTGCGGCTGGTTGTTCGGCGCGATGGCGAGGTGCATACCCTCGAATTTGCGCGCGGCGCCCTGCAGAACCGGAAGACGCAGATCATTGACGGGGTCGAAGTCTCGGTCGCCCCTGTGACTGGAAAGACCGACAAGCGTGGCACGGAAGTGCACTTCCTCCCAGACGCTGAGATTTTCACCACGGTCGACTTTCATTACGAAGTGCTGGCCAAGCGTCTGCGCGAACTGTCCTTTCTCAACCACGGCGTCAAGATCCGGCTTGTCGATGAGCGCCAAGGCAAGGAAGAGAACTTTGCCTTCTCTGGTGGGGTGAAGGGCTTTGTCGAATACATCAACCGCGGCAAGAGCGTGCTGCATCCCAACATCTTTTACGCCCAGGCGGAAAAGGTGTCGGAAGTCGGCAGCACCATCAGCGTGGAAGTCGCGATGCAATGGAATGACGGCTACGCCGAAACCGTGCAGTGCTTCACCAACAACATTCCGCAGCGCGATGGCGGTACCCACCTCACCGGCCTGCGCGCCGCGATGACGCGGGTGATCAACAAATACATCGACGACAACGAGCTGGCGAAAAAAGCCAAGGTCGAAATCAGCGGCGACGACATGCGCGAAGGCCTCACCTGCGTCCTGTCGGTGAAAGTGCCTGACCCCAAGTTCAGCAGCCAGACCAAGGACAAACTGGTCTCGAGCGAAGTGCGCGGCCCGGTCGAAGATCTGGTGGCCAAGGCGCTGTCCGACTATCTGCTCGAGACGCCAGCCGACGCCAAGATCATCTGCGGCAAGATCATCGACGCCGCCCGCGCCCGCGAAGCCGCGCGCAAGGCACGCGAAATGACCCGTCGCAAGGGCGTCATGGACGGTCTGGGCCTGCCAGGAAAACTGGCTGACTGCCAGGAAAAAGATCCCGCGCTGTGCGAGCTGTATCTGGTGGAGGGCGACTCTGCCGGAGGCTCGGCCAAGCAGGGCCGTGACCGCAAGTTCCAGGCCATCCTGCCGCTGCGCGGCAAGATTCTCAATGTCGAGAAAGCGCGGTTCGAGAAGCTGCTGACCAGCAATGAAATCCTCACCCTGATCACCGCAATGGGCACCAGCATCGGCAAGGATGATTTCAACATCGACAAGCTGCGCTATCACCGCATCATCATCATGACCGATGCCGACGTGGACGGCGCGCACATCCGCACCCTGCTGCTGACCTTCTTCTTCCGCCAGATGCCCGAGATTGTTGAACGCGGGCACATCTACATCGCCCAGCCGCCGCTCTACAAGGTCAAGCACGGCAAGGACGAGCAATACCTCAAGGACGGCACAGAGCTTGACGCCTACCTGCTGCGCGTGGCGCTGAAAGACGCAGCAATCCACCGCCCCGATACCCCGGTGCCCCTGTCAGGCGACACCCTCGAGCAACTCGCGCGCCAGCATGGACTGGCCGAAGCCGTCATCGCCCGCCTTGCCGTGTTCATGGACGAACAGGCCCTGCGCGCCATCGTCGACGGCGTCGTGATCGATCTCGATCATGCTGCGCAAGCCAGCGCCGATGCGCTCGCCGCCTATCTTGCCGCACACACCGACCATGGAGAAGCGCCCCAGGTGCTGGCCGAAATCGACCCACGCACAGAAAAGCCGCTTCTGCGCATCGTGCGCCGCCATCATGGCAACCTCAAGTCCACCGTGCTCCATGCCGACTTCGTGCATGGGGCCGACTACGCCGTGCTGTCCCAAGCCGCACAGACCTTCCACGGCCTGCTCGCCGCAGGCTCGACCGTGCGGCGCGGCAACGGCGACAACGCCAAGGAAGCCACTGTTGCCAGCTTCCGCGAAGCCATGGACTGGCTCATCCGCCAGGCCGAAAACACAGTCGGCCGTCAACGCTACAAAGGCCTGGGAGAAATGAACCCCGAACAGCTTTGGGAAACCACCATGGACCCGTCGGTGCGCCGCCTGCTGCGCGTACAGATCGACGATGCCATTGAGGCCGACCGCGTATTCACGATGCTGATGGGCGACGAAGTTGAACCCCGCCGCGATTTCATCGAAACCAACGCCCTGCGAGCGGCGAATCTCGATGTGTGAGGTTGTCAAATCTCCATCTGCTTGGCGATGTCGAGCGCATCTTTTACCTCGATCCCCAGGGAACTGACAGTACTTTCCAGCTTGGTGTGAGCCGCAGTGCAACTGTGGCAAACCCAGATCTGCATTGTCTTTTGCTGATCGGGGCTGATGACGGCGTTTCCGGATTGACGATGAGGAGTGAAGGCAATGTCGTCGCGACCGCTTCAAGCGCTGCTGTTTCTTCTTGGCATCATCCTCTTCGCCGCCTGGATGCGCGCCCATCATGTGCGAAAGAATGCCATGGTCGCCACATGGGCCGCGCAAAACGACTATCAAATCCTCCAAGCCAAGACATCCTGGTTTCCTCCGCTGGGCTTGGCGTGGTCAACCAGCAAGTACCAAGAAAAAGTGCGCGTGCGGGTGTTCGACCGCACGGCACATCGCATTCGCGATGGCTGGTTGATCCTGGGCAGCTATTGGTTCGGGCTGCTCGACGCTCAGGCCATCGAAGTGAGGTGGGATGATCCGTCGTAGCCCCCTGTCAGGGATTCGACGAGACTCCAGGGGGTACCTGCACGGTCGCTTCGCAAACAGGACATGCCCAAGCCGTCAGCCCCCAGGTCCGTGGTACCCCTCGGCCTTGTCATGCTCGGGCTTTCTCTCCTGTGGATGCACCGGGCGCGGCGCAGGCTCCGGTGGGT
>ERZ1669248.703-NODE-703-length-14840-cov-42.875076_pt1 | contig 14840 bp, 24 predicted proteins | sample MGYA00579296_ERZ1669248 | MGnify/ENA primary metagenome ERZ1669248 (study PRJEB41166, sample SAMN08046057) | hot springs metagenome | biome: hot spring; feature: neutral hot spring; material: thermophilic sediment; isolation source: thermophilic sediment from...
TAGACTTTGCTTTAAACGTGCATCCAAAAATGAAAAACATGGAAAAGTTTAGGGCTAAAGTCTTTAATGCGCTAGCCGACCCGGTGAGGCTTAAAATTCTCGAATTTTTACGTGGTGGCGAAAGATGCGTCTGCGAAATCGTCCCCTATGTGGGGATAACCCAACCGCTGGTCTCTAGGCATCTTGCCATTCTTAAAAGATGTGGGCTTGTCAGAGACAGAAGGGAAGGGAACAGGCGCTTTTACTCTGTGACTAATCCAGCCGTTTTCAAGGTGATTGATGCTGTTGATGTCAATTTCGTGGATGCACTTGTAAAGCATGTTGTTGAGCAAATAGTTTAAGGTGTTGCTAAATGGTTGTGAAGGTTGAAACTTTTACGGCTGAGCCGCCGTGTGCCGGTTGCCTAAAACTCTTGGAGTACGCGGACCTGATTAAGGCGAAGTATGGCGACAGGGTGGAAGTGATTAAGCATGTTGGACCATGCGAAGAGTTTGGAAAGTATGGCATAACAGTGGTTCCAGCCATAGTCTTCAACGAAGGCAAAATAAAGATTATGGGCGTCTGCCCAAGCATGCAAACCATTGAAGCAACGCTTAAAGAAATGAGGGTTTAAACATGCCAGTAAAAGTTGAAGTTTTCACTTCGGAGCCGCCATGCTCGGGTGGAAGACTGCTGCTAAAATTGATAGAGAAGATAAGAGAGGAGTATAAGGACAAAATTGAAATTGAAATTTATCGTGGAGTGAACCAGAAGCTAAGCGAATATGGCATAAACGCAAGCCCCGCCGTCGTAATCGACAAGGACATCCGCATCATAGGCGTCTGCCCAAGCGAGGAAACCTTCAAAGAAGCCTTAAGGGAGGCAGGTGTGCAGTAGGAGGTGCTGAATGTTAATGTCTAGGGAGGGAGAATGGCAGGAAGGCATGCCGACCCATGAGAACATATTGTTCTCTTGTTTTGGCGGCTTATCTAACACCGGATTAACAAGCGCATTGGCATGTTTGGAAGTTGTCAGGGAGTTGGGCTTGGAGAAAGTGGCTATTGGCTGCTTGCCTTCGGTGCCTCTTGGTGTTAAGCCCGTCTTGGGCAAAGCTAAGGCTGCAAAGAAGATAATAACTGTGGATGGTTGCCCCTTTGAATGCGCCAGAAAAACCATAGAGGCTGCTGGCTTCAAGATTGCAAAAAGCATAGTCCTTGCTAGAGATATAGGCATGAAGAAGGTGGCATTGCACACGGACATTGGAAAGGGCTTAGGCGTTGAAAAATACATTTCCCAAGAAGACATAAAGAAGGCTAAAGAACTGATTATAAAGGCGATTATGGAGAAATAAGCATGACAGCTCAGCCAAAAATTCTTCCATTATGCTATAAAGTCGCCGAACATGAAAATGTGGTCTGGGTTTGCGACGGAGCAGCCAACGTCGGCCAAATAGGACACGCCGTAGGCGTTTTGCTGACAAATCTTGATAAGGCGAGGATGTGCTGCACAACAGCTGTGGCGGCTAACTCAAAACCCCACTTAGAAATAGCAGAGAAAGCCATGAAAAACATTGTTATAAACGGGTGCGGTAACAGATGCGCGTCAAAAGTCTTGGAGAAGGCTGGGAAAAGGATAGATTATGAAATTGACATTTCAAAGTATTTGCAGAAGGTGCCAACCCTTGACATTTATGAGGCGGATGTTAAGAAAATAGCAGAAGTTGTCATCAAAGAAGCGAAACTGTAAGTGATTTGAGATTATGGCTTATGAAATCAGCATTACGGAAAAGACCCCTTGCCTACTAGAGCCTAGAAAGCTCCAGATAACAGCCCAAGCAGACAAGCCTCTAAGCGAGATTGTTCCCATACTTTTTCTGGCTATACCTCATTCGCAGTATGCTAAAGCCTTCGGCTCCGTCACATTCCTAATAGACGGTAAGCTTGTAACAGTTTACTCTGATGGAAAGATTAAGTTAGGCTGCGTTTTGAGGGAGGAAATAGCTCTAAGACTCTTAGAAAAGTTGAAGGTTGTACTGGACAAGGCTTATGAGTATTATGAGAGGCATGGTTCTCCAGACCCAAAGCTTTTAGAGGCTAAACAAAAGCTCAACCCCATTGAGATATACAGGCTTCTGCCTAAAATAAACTGCAAGGAATGCGGAGAACAGGGATGTTTCCCCTTCGCCGTAAAACTCGCAAACGGAGAGAAAACTCTACAGGAATGCACCCAAATCCAACAACCAAAATACACGGTTAACAGAGAACAATTAGAGAAAATGATACAGCCAATAAAGCTGGAGCTGGGAGCGTAAATGGATGAGTAGTGAATTTGAGGAACTTTTATTTGCAGATGCCATTGTTAAAAAGGTTGAGATTAAGGAGATTTCGCCTTGTACGGCTGATCCTGAAAGGATAAAGTTTTGGGCTCAAGCTGACAAGCCCTTGGGGGATGTTTTGCCAATCCTTTATTTGGCTATTCCAAACGCCAAATACTCTGAAAAGCTTGGCGCACTAAGCTACATGTACCAACAGCATTTGATAACAATTTTTGCTAACGGCAGAATCACCATGACCTATGTTAAAGACCGGAACGAGGCAAACCAGCTCGTGGAAGAGGCTAGGCGCCTTATAAACCGCGCCATAATATACCTTAAAACCCATGGAAAACCAAATCCCGAAGCTGTTCAAGCAAAGAAAGAGCTAACGGCAACAAAGATTTACGAGCTTCTGCCGAAAACGAACTGCAAAATGTGCGGTGAACAAAGCTGTTTCACTTTTGCGGCCAAACTCCTAAATGGCGAAAAAACATTGGGGGATTGCCCTCCACTAGATTCTAAGGAGTACAGCAATTATAAGTTTCAAATAGAAAGGATGATGAATCCTATTAAACTGAAGTAGCAGCTTCAAAATGTATTTAAATATTTTAATCTCACTATTACTAGGGGAAACCAAAATGTTTGAGTCTAAAATAGATAAGAGGCTTATGCGGCTGATAAGTTCCGGACTTTGCCCTCATGAAGATCCACAAAAGTATGCGGCGGAATTGAGGCAGCTCGCTGATGATGTGGCAAGGGTTAATGAGGCTGAGGAGCGATGTAAACTTTTTAAGGCGTTGGCTGATACGACGAGGCTTAGGATTTTGAAGCTTTTAGGCGTACGGGAAATGTGTGTCTGCGAAATTATGATAGCCCTTGACCTAACACAGCCAACAGCCTCTCATCATTTGAAAATACTGGAAAACGCTGGACTGGTGAAGGGCAGAAAAGAGGGCAGATGGGTATACTACAGCATTAAAAATCCAAAAATGATAGAAAGTATGCTTAAGTGGGATTTTGCCAAGCCTTAACCGTATCCGTATTTCTCCCGTAGTTCTCTAAGCATCTGTTTAAGTTCCTGCCTTGAAGGGAAACTTATAGCTCCCACTGGGCATCGCGGTCTGCATGATTCACAGCCCACCAGGCAATCGTAAGGTCTAGCAACAACTGCCTTGTCACCTTGCTTTTCGTAAACGTGTTCGTGGCAGAATTCCACACAAATTCCGCAGCCAGTGCAAAGTTCATGATTAATTGATGGATACCATTTAATCTCCTTTCTTGGTATTCCTAAATACGTCTTCTCCTCGCCCACGACTCTCATCTTCTAGTGTTTTTGCTTGCTACGGATTGGTTGTGACGTATCCATACTTCTTTCTTAACTCCCTAAGTTGGCGTTTTAACTCCTCTTGCGATGGGAAGCTTATGGCTCCCGTTGGGCATCTTGGGGCGCATGACTGGCTCGGCACATTACAGTTGTATGGGTCGTCGACAAAAACTTTGTCTCCTACACGTTTGTAAACTCTCATGTGGCAATAGTCAACGCAGAAGTAGTCGCATACTTTTGGGTCGCATTTGCTATAGTCAATTGTCGGGTACCATTTAATCTCCTTTCTAGGCAGTCCGAAGGGGTTCTGTGGAGCCATAACCTTAGGTCCGTAGTACCGCTCCTCAGCGAGGTACTTCTCCTTCTTTTCCTCGCCCATATTATGCGCCAACCACCTTACTTACAGCTTCCTCAACCTTCTTCATAGCCTCTGCAGTTTCCATATTCCTCAAATCCAAAGAAATTACTTGCTTATCAAAGTCCAAACCTTTCTCAGCAAAGGCATCCTTGAACATTTTCCTTTGCATCCTAGGGTCGCAACCGCCTATAATGTATATCTTATCCTTATCCGTTTCCTTCAAGTAATCCCTGAAAAAGTTGTCTCCATCTGTGACGCATAGTTGTGGATGAATTATGGCGTACTCCACGTCAAGCTCGTTCCTAACAAAGTTTATCAACTTCCACAAATCCAACTTTGCGAATCCAGGGCACTCACCAGTACAGAAACACATTATAAATCTTGGCAATTTCCTTTCACTCATATTCTTTCACCTTTAGGTGATATTTGCATATATTCAAAGATTTAAATTTATTGTTTCAGAAATCCTTTCTGAAAGAAAAATGCGTTAAATCTGACATAGCCTAATGTATTAAATGGTCCAGTATGAGCATATGATTAGGTCTTCGCGTTTAAACTGCTCCTTCAAGAATTTTATGACGTCTTCCTCCTCCAAGTAACGGTTTCCTTTCTCGTCTTTCCGCAGTGGTATGCCAGTCTCCTTAAGCCTTTCCTCGCCTCTCGGAGAATCTATCAAAACATAGTAGGCTGATCCAGCTGGCAGTATAAGCCTCAAATTTGTCAATTCTCTTTCTGGCGATAGGCCGTTCTGTTCTATGTTGTAGACTACGGCTTTTGGCTTTAGGCTTTCGGCTAGACGCTTAAACTCAGCCCAACTCCTAATTTTGACAACGCCTTCACCTGAACGTTCCTTTGACTGCATGGCTTCCTCATCCAATAGTTTCGTTTTTCCATTTAAGGCTTGCACACTTCAACGCTTCTTATGGAAACAGTTCAATCTCCTTTTTTGCGCCGCACTTCACACAGACAAGCTTAACATGGGACTTGTCTTCTGTTAGCCCTTCAGCCTTCCACTCATGATCGCATTCAATTTTACTCTGTTTTGTTTCGCTCATGCGTTTTCCTCAGCATTATCTTCATATTTAAGGATTTAAATTTATTGTTTCCTTTAAATGCGTAACACTTATATATGTAACATTGTTATCTAGCGATTAAAATGTGCGGACCAAGTAGGCATCACTGCGGATGCTGGCACGAATACCCAGAACGGGGATGGATACAATTCCTAATAATGCGAGTACTTTATGAAAAGCCAATGCACGGCTACCAACTCCTAGAAGAAATTGAGGAGCGAAGCTGCGGATGCCACAGGCTAGAGCCAGGTTCCATATACACGCTCCTAAGACGGATGGAAGAACGTGGCCTACTGGAGTCGCAATGGGAGAAGGTTGAAGGGGGCCCAGACAGGCGCGTCTATAGGCTTACTGGCAAAGGCGTTGAAGCCCTAAAAATGGGGCTGGCATCCATAGTCAAGCGGAAGAGGCTGTTTGAAGATCTTGTGAAATTTTATTATGAAAATTTTGAAAAAAGTGGGAAGGGAGGTGAAAAGCCAGATGTGTAGATGCTGCTGTTGTGGAATGGAAAGGCACCATCACCACCACGAGCATGAACACGAACATAAGCACTATATGGGCTTACCATGGCCAATAATGGACGTTGAAGAGGAAATAAAAATGCTGGAAGAATACAAGGAAGCCCTAACAAAAAGAATTGAGAAAATCAACAAGCGTCTAGAAGCCCTAAAACGCTAATACCACCAAAATCCCCCCTTTCCAATTTCGAAATCACAAAATAAGATGGAAGAGAAATGGATGTAATAGATTTGAGAAAGCTTGTAGGGTATTCGCAGGATAAAGGCTTATTGGATTCTATGGAGAAGCGTCGACGCGTCAAAAAAGACTTGTTAAAGACGAGAAATTTCAACCTTATGCTTCTCTCCCTTGACTTTGGGCAGGAAATTCCATCCAGACCCGAACCCTACGACGTGTGCTTCTATGTTGTTGAAGGCTCTGGAACTTTCACTGTTGGCAAGGAAAAAGCCGACTTATCCAGTGTTCAAATGGTCTTTGTCCCAGCAAACGTGGCTAGAGGTATAAGAAGCAAAGAACGCATGGTTGTGCTTGGCATACAAGAACCCCACTAGAGGTGGCGTAGACATGGAAAACGCAATAGCTGTTAAGGATTTAACGAAACATTTCGAGGATGTCACCGCTGTTGACCACGTAAGCTTCAAAGTTAAAAGGGGCGAAATTTTCGGATTTCTCGGACCAAACGGCGCTGGGAAAACAACAACCATTAGAATCTTAACAGGGCTTTTAAGGCCGGATGAAGGAGAAGCCTTCGTAGCCGGATTTGACGTCTTAAAGAACCCTGTAGAGGCGAAGCAGCGTATTGGTGTTGTCCCAGAAGTTTCCAACGCCTACGTAGACCTTTCAGCATGGGATAACCTAGTCCTAATAGGGAGGCTTTACGGTGTCCCAACGCAGAGGCTTCGGGAAAACGCTACAAGGCTTCTGAAAGAATTTGGGCTATATGAGGTTAGGGACAAGCTTGTCAGAGCCTTCTCAAAGGGGATGAAGCAGAGGCTTCTATTATGCATGGCTCTGGTTAACGACCCAGAAGTGCTATTCTTAGACGAGCCAACCTCCGGGCTGGACGTGGAAAGTGCAAGGCTTCTTAGGGAGAAAATAAACGAGTATAATAGGGATGGGAAAACCGTTTTTCTTTCAACTCATAACATGGATGAAGCCAACCAGCTCTGCCATAGAATAGCCATAATAAACCATGGAAGAATAGCAGCCATAGACACTCCAGAAAACCTCAGAGCGGAAAGCATGGAACTCCAATACATTGAAGTTGCATTCAGCAAACCAGTAAACCAGCAAGGGCTCTTGGAAAACCCAAACATTACAAGGGCCGTGACTGCAGGGAATAAAATGCGCATTTACACGGCTCAACCATCAGAGGTGATTGAGTTTCTAGTGGAATTTGCCAAAAGGAAACACCTAAAAATTTTAAGCCTAAACACCATGATGCCCTCGCTTGAAGACGTTTTCCTCAAACTCATAAAGGGAAAGGAGGCAGCAAAACAATGAGCCGCTTAACAGAACAGTTTAAGCGTTCCTTTGTCATAGCAGAAAAGAACATTAAAATCTACTATTCAAAGGGGCCCGTCTTAATTTTCGGTCTAGTTTTTCCACTGTTTTTGGCTTTAGCCTACATTATAGGGCGAAACATACCCTTAAGAGAGGTCTTGCCCGGATTAATTGGCATGACAACCTTTTTCACAGCAACTTCTGTTGGACCTTCCATTGTGCCTTGGGAAACCCGCTCAAAAACCCTTGAACGGCTTTTGTGCTGCCCAGTCGCCTTATGGACTATTATTGTTGGAGATATGCTTTCCTCCTTCCTTTTCGGGCTCATAATATCAATTATTCCCTTAGCATTGACGCTAGTGCTGGCAATTGAGCCATTAAACTTCGTAGTGCTGCTTTTCGGCTTAATCGTTGCAAACCTTTGCTTTGCAGCCCTAAGTGTTTTGCTTTCGGCTTACCCGCCAACAGACATACCAGCCACATCAATGATGCTCTCATCCTTGGTTAAGTTCCCACTTGTGTTTATAAGCGGAGTCTTCATACCAGTAGACCAGCTGCCGCCATGGGGAACAATCATAGCCTCCATTTCGCCATTAACATACTTCACAGACATGGTTAGGCAGCTGTTCCTAGGCAGGGGCTTTTATCCGCTGGCGCTAGACTTTATGGCTGTTATAGCCTTCGCTGTGGCATTTGCATTTGCAGCTATAAAACTGCATGAGGAAACCCTTGCGAAACGGTTAAGTTAATTAAAAACATAGAAACATTGATGAAAAGAGTCACGGTAATTATCCGCCAACGGGAAATAAACAAGCTTTTCCCTCAAGCGTTTCAACTAACCCTAAAAGACGAAGCCTCCGTAATGGACGTCATCAAAGCTGTGGATGAGGAAATAAGAAGTAGGGCGGGCGCTTTCCCCGTTAAGGATTATGAAAGCTTGCTCCAGATGGTTTATCACCCACATGAGAAGAGATTCTATAAACAAGTGGCGATACACGCTAACGTCGATTCTAAACCCATAAATGTTAGAGAAAATCCCGCAATGCAACTGCCTGACGGGGCAACAGTGATTTTAATCCCTGAAAACGGCTGCCAAACAGACTGGGAAAAACCAGTCTAAAGATGGAAAACACCCAGCATCAAAAATGAGGGAAATTTTGGATGGCTACAGTTTTTTATAGACTATATCCTTTTCCCTTACCCTTTGAACCACTTTCAAGCCTATGCTCTGTCCAGCCTCAGCCCTCTGCACATTTTTATGCTCAATCTGCATGGACTCCACAACCTGCTCAAAGTCTGTTGTTGGCCCCTTAATGGCTATGCGATCTCCAACAGCTAATGGCGCCTTAAGCTCAACAACAGCCACACCAATTTTAGTGAAGTAGTGGGTTACACGTCCAACCTCAACAAGGTTTTCCTCAACCAACACCTTCATCTCCAGAGATAATACGCTTTAATGGGATAAATAATTTAATCATAGTATTATTAGGCTTTTCTCCTTTAGGGCTGTTATTCTTCTTCGAAGAGTTCTGGCGGAATATAATCCATTCCAGATTTTTCCCTTGCCTCTACAAGGCGTTCCCGCTGCTGATTAAGTATTATGAAAAGTTCTTCTGGAGCGTCTGCAACCTTTTCCCTGTAAAACCTCTCAACCCGCTCAATTTTTGCAAGGTTTTCAGGCACTCGAATGGTAAACTGTTTCGTGTAGTCTGCTTTGCTGTATTCCCTGTTCAACACCTTCTTGAAGAGCAGACGCAAGTCTTCATATTTTGGAATGAGCCCTGTTGGTGCAACCCTTGCGCCAACGTCGTTGTGCACGCGTAGCTCCATCCACTTAACCCAAACATGCTTGTCCCTTGGCGAGTTTAGGTATTCCCCTGTTTTTAGGTCTCTCAAGAAGTAGTTTACCCCGAATATTAGGGGTGGTTTTTTGAGTTTTTTCCCAAAGTTTAGGTTGTTCCGGATGTTTTGCCCCATGGGTATGGAGATGAAGTCTTGTATGCTCATCATGTTTATTTCCGGTATGCCTTCTTTTCCAACTATTGCGAAGGTTGTTTCTGTTTCTAGGGCTGCGCCGTAACAGATTATTCCATGCTCCCAGTTGAAGCTTTGCTGGACGGGAACGTAGGCTTTGGAATCGCGGCCCCCATACATTATTCCGCCAAGCTCAACACCTATGGGATTGTCAAGCTCAGGGTCACAGTTCTCCAGCACCTTTAGGGAAACAGTGTAGCGGGCGTTTTTGTGGGCTGGAGGTATGGGCTCGCCATTTTCGTCCCTCTTCCCCTCCCACCAATAACCAGTATAATTTATTCCATCCTTTGGTAGTTCGCAGCCCATTCCAAGCCAGTAGGGCTTCCCATCCTTCACCAGAACGTTTGAAAAAATGACTTCACATGGGCTTGTGAGCACCTTGTAAAGCACTGGGTCGTCATGTGAATTTATGCCTTGAAGAATGCCGAAAATTCCGCACTCCGCATTTGCCGCCCTAGCCACAGAGCCTACGTTTCGGATGTAGGCAATATCATCGCCAAGTATTGTTTCTCCTGGAAGCATTGCAGTTGCTGTTTTGCCACACGCACTTGGAAAGGCTCCAGCAAAATAGGTTTTCCTACCGCCAGGTCCGTGCACCCCCATAATCATCATGTGCTCTGCAAGCCAACCCTCCTGATTTGCCTTCCTTATGGCAAGCCTAAAGGCAAGCTTTTTAAAGCCCACAGAGTTGCCAGCATACTGAGTGTTAACGCTGTAGATTATGTCCTCAGAATAGTCTATGTAAACCCTCTTCTTGTCGTGGTCTACGCTAACCATGTTTTCGTTAAGCCTTCCGCTTGAATGAAGCACCCTCAGAAAGTGGGTGTCCGGATCAGCCTTAGTGAAAGTCTTATAACCCGGCCTGAAGAGGAGATACTCTGAGTGGGCAACATACCACGAGTCTGTACACTGCACACCGAGAATTGTGAAAACGGAGTTTGGTGGTCCAAGGCAAACGAAGCGAACAATCATGGTGCGTCCCTTCATCGAGTCCTTAAGCAACCCCTTTACTTCGGCTAACCCCTCATCTCTGTCAATTTGGTTTAACGCCTTGCTCAAGTAATCTCCCTTAGGCACAAGATATTTCGTGGCTTCACGATCCCTTCCTTGATCATAAGGTCCATCAAAGTGAACTGTGTGTCCAGGCATGGCAAGGGGTTTCTCTTCACCAGTTTCTATTGCCATCCGCCTAATGTAGGCTATATCTTCAGGCGAATCATCAGAGATAAAAATCCTTTCGGGGTTGCAGAGCTCCGCAGACTCAGCGATAAATTGGTGAACCCTTGGAACTTTTATTGCGGAGAGTTTCACGTAATCCTTTTCGCTAATCCTTGGGCGTATGGCTTTGAGGCACTTGCTTATTTCGTCAATGATTTGCTGCATTTCGAATTCCTTAACGCATTAAGGAAGGACGTATATAAATTTTCAGCTAACTCGACGGTAAGGAAGGCAAAAATTAATCATTCTAATGCTTTTTTGATGTAAAAATTACAAAATATTTTTCAATCTAATAATGCGCCTACAAGATGCGTTGGAAAAACGTCATAAATTTTAACACGCACAACTTTGCCCAGTAAGTTCTTCTTGCTTTTCAAAACTACTGGCTTGTAAGCAAAGTTTCTACCCACCCATGAACCAGCAACCTTCCCAGCCTCATCTACGAGGATTCCGCCCTCCCAACCGATCCACTCGCGATTCCTTTCTAAGGCAATTTTTGAAGCCAAACCACTCAGCATAGCACTTCGCCGTTTGATCTCTGAAAATGGAACAGTGTCTTTCATGGCTGCGGCTGGTGTTCGCGGTCTCGCAAAAAACTTTGATATGTTAACTATGTCGGGCTTAACATTCTCTATCAGCTTTAGGGTTTCTTCAAAGGCTTTTTCATCCTCTCCCGGAAAACCACAAATAACGTCTGTTGCTATTGTAATTTTTGGAAATGTAGCCCTAAAGGCTTCCACAATCTTTCTGAATTCGGAAACCGTGTAGAAGCGGCGCATCCTTTTAAGGACATTGTCGTCTCCGCTTTGGACAGGCAGGTGGAGAAACTTGAAAACCTTCTCGTCCTTATAGGCTTCAATTAGGTCTTCTAAAATGCCAAGAGCCATGTTAGGAGTCATCATGCCAACCCGCACTTTGAAATCACTTTCCATGGCGCATACTGCCTCAATAAGCTCAGCCAAGTTTGTGCCAATATCCCTTCCATAACAAGCGGTGTCCTGCGATGTAAGCCAAAACTCCCGCACCCCATCAACTAAATCGGCTTTGACACGCTCTACAATCTCGTTTATGCTATAGCTTCTTAGGCGTCCTCTGGCATAAACAACACAGCAATAGGCACATGAGCCCAAACATCCATAGCTTATTGGGATTATGCCCACAAAAGGGTTTAGGCGAACCCTTGGAAGGCTTAAGTCTGGTTTAGCCTTATTCGCACCTTCCAAAGCCACAACCTTCTTGCCCCCCAAAACGCCGTTAACTATATCAATTATTTTTCCGCCCAGTGCTGGACCTGCGACACCGTCAAAACGTACTTCTCGGCATAGCCTATCAAGGTTGATTAGTGGGAGGCACCCAACAACGAGGAGCCTCTTCCCCTTAGGAACCTTTTTCAATATGTCGATCATGCGGTTTTCCGTTGGTCCCTTAACAGCACAAGTGTTGTAAATGACTATGTCGGCTTCAGCCACACTGTCAACGAGTTTGAACCCAGCCTCCGCTAGGCAACCAGCCATGACTTCACCATCAGCTAAATTTGTTGAACACCCGAAGCTTCTAAGGAATATGCGTGCGGCTTCCATGGCAATACGTAAAATGCTTTAACAAGGAATAAAAACCTAGAGGTCAGCCTAAACCTGAATTTACAAGTTTCTGGAATGCAATAGGCATAAATCTTATAAGAAAAAGAACGAGCATATTTAAAACATGTTTAAATCATAATATGTAAAAGTATAGCTTCGAAATGTTTCTCTCTCGCTTACCGGAGGGGATTAAAATGAAGTTAATCACACTCTATCTTCCCGAGCCATATATTGAGGCTTTGGACCAGCTTGTTAATGAGAGGTTTTATCCTAACAGGGCTGAGGCGATTCGTGTAGCTATCCGTGATTTAATAAATAATGAGGTTTGGCGTAAGAAGAGGGTTGGTTAGATGCAGATGTATTCGGCTGGTCAGCAACAGACCTTCAAATATTCCTGGCAGAACACTTTTCCAGAGGAGATCCGCCCGCCAAGCTTCTGCCGCATGCTGGTTCTCGGCGTGGGCGGGGCTGGAAACAACACTGTTACAAGGCTCATGGAGATGGGCATTGTTGGAGCTGAATGCATAGCTATAAACACTGACGCCCTCCACCTAAACATTTCAAAAGCCCATAGAAAAATTCTGATTGGCGAAAAGCTTACGAAGGGTTTAGGCGTTGGAGGAGACCCACAGCTTGGAAGAGCAGCCATCGAAGAGTCGAGGAAAAAGATTGAAGAACTGCTGAATGGAGCGGACATAGTCTTCATAGCGGCTGGTTTAGGCGGCGGAACAGGAACAGGCGCGGCGCCAGTCATAGCCGAAATAGCCAAGAAAAAGGGCGCCCTAACCGTTGGCGTCGTAACAACGCCTTTCCGAATTGAGAAAGGACGTATAGAATATGCAGCCCAAGCCCTAACAGAAATGCGAAGGCACTGCGACACTGTCGTCGTGATTGACAATAATAAGCTCATTCATTTGGCTCCGAACATGCCTATAAATGAGGCTTTTAAGATTGCGGATCAGGTTTTGGCGAACATGATTAAGGGAATAGTGGAAACCATATCGGCTCCAAGCCTAATAAACTTGGACTTTGCAGACTTCAAAACCATTGTTAAGCGAGGCGGCTTAGCGGTAATAGGCGTTGGTGAGTCAGATGCGCCAAACAGAGCCGAGGAGGCTGTTCGAAATGCTTTGAGGAATCCGCTTTTGGACGTGGATTATGCTGGTGCAAAGGGCGCCCTAATCCATGTTTCAGGAGACGCCCAAATGACCATTGAGGAGGCAAACCGCGTCGGAGAAATAGTCACAGAAATGATGGACGACAATGCACTGGTGATTTGGGGTGCAAGGGTTAACCCAGAAATGGATGGAAAACTCAAAGTAACCCTAGTGCTAACCGGTGTAAACTCGCCATACATACCAAGTGGACTTGGAGTAATAGCACCACAACTCTTCAACCTAGAGCCTTACGCTGAACCAGAAAAGCCATTAGGTATAGAACTGGACTTATACCAGATGGAACAAGATCATCTATAAATCCTACAATTTCTCTGCTTTATATTTCAGTAGCCTTTTTAGGCAAGCTCTTAAGCAGTTAGGATTTTTCTTGGCAAATGGTTTATGTAGGAAAACCTCCAGCATTCATATGAACAAGCATAAGAAGGTAAAACGTAAAATGCCGTTAGGTGTAGGACTTATTGGGTGTGGTGCTATTGGAACTGTTTTGGCGCAAGCCATAGATGAGGGACAAGCTGGAGACGCACGCCTACTTGTGGTTTTTGACAGAAACATTGAAAAAGCCGAAAGTTTGGCGAGGAAGCTGAAAAGCAAGCCAAAAGTTGCCAAAAGCTTTAAGGAACTTTTAAAACAAGAGGATGTTAGGTTTGTTGTTGAGGCTGCTTCTCAAGAGGCTGTTAGGGCTTATGCCGTCGAAGTTTTAAGGGCTGGAAAAGACCTCATAATTATGAGCGTTGGCGCCCTAGTCGATTCTAGGCTATTAAGCGAAATCAGCCAAGTTGCAAGGGAAAAAGGGAGGAAGGTTTACATCCCATCCGGCGCCATAGCTGGGCTGGACGCGGTTAAAGCCTCCGCAATGAGCAAGATTGAAAGTGTGATTTTGACAACGAGGAAACCTGTTGAGGGGTTGATGGATAACCCATATTTCATGGAGAAGACTGGTGGGAGGATTGAGAAGCCAACCCTCATATATGAAGGTTCAGCCTTAGAGGCTTGCAAGCTTTTTCCAGCCAATGTTAATGTGGCGGCAACCCTTGGCTTGGCTGGCATAGGCGTGGAAAAGACTGTTGTGCGGGTGGTGGCTGACCCAACCCTAAGCCGTAACATCCACGAAATTGAGGTTAGGGGAGAGTTTGGCGAGCTACGGGTTCACGTGGAAAATGTACCTTCAAAGGAAAATCCGAAAACGAGTTTTTTGGCGGCACTATCCGCCATAGCAACACTAAAGAGGATGACAGAACCCCTAATAATTGGAACATGATTCGCTGTTTTTCCTAAAATATTTATTTTTTAAGGCTAGAAATTCCCTTTTCAGCCTAGTTCCCAATGGTATTGCTTTTCCAAAGGGTTCGCACAGTCCCTTGCTTATGGCTTTAACAATTTCTTCGCAGCTGAGTTCAGCGTCCACAAGCGTGTACGCCAAGCCTATTTCCGGAGCGTAATGAGCGTCGCTGCCACCAACCCGCGGGATTCCAAGCCTATTGGCTATTTCCAGTGCTTGCCTAGTGGAGCGTTTGAAGGGGAATGCCGAAGCGTTCACAACTTCTATAGCATCAAAATTCTTGCTGACTTTCCATCCCAAACTTGCCTTGAAAAGGGCTCTTGGGTGGCATGCTATGGCTAAACCGCCAAGGCTGTGGATTCTGTCTATCGTCTCCTCCGCCGTTAGGTTTTTAGGAACAACCTCTTGAATGTTTAACCCAACTACGTGACCTTCCAAGCTTGAGACTTCTATGCCGGGAATAATTAACAAGTCCGCCAAA
>ERZ1669248.706-NODE-706-length-14754-cov-5.919927_pt1 | contig 14754 bp, 16 predicted proteins | sample MGYA00579296_ERZ1669248 | MGnify/ENA primary metagenome ERZ1669248 (study PRJEB41166, sample SAMN08046057) | hot springs metagenome | biome: hot spring; feature: neutral hot spring; material: thermophilic sediment; isolation source: thermophilic sediment from...
GAGGCGACCCTAAATGACCCTAAAAAGCACAGAACAGCCCTCTAGGGACAAACGGCATTAATATGGCCACTACTAGGCAAGGCATCTGATAAGGGTAGCCCTTCCCTCCTTGTTGCAACAGCTATCCTCGAGTATGCTTTATTCATAGTTCTCTTCCTCCATGTGAGTGATCCACTAGTAGTAGCAATATTATGGGCTTTCCCAATATACCCCCTCCTAGAGCAGGGGTTAGTAATATCGATTTCGAGGAAGCTACCAGGTAAACTACAGTTGCTTGCATCAGGCGTCTTCACCACCAGTATAAGCATTGCAGGGGCATTAATACTGGTTCTCGGGGGATACTTCAACAAAATAGATATGATAGGCTATACCTCACTCTTCATACTCTTCCGTAGTCTAGGATTCTTAATCCTCGGCACATTCAGGAGGAAGTGATATTGTAATTACTTACTCCTTGGCAGCCGCATCCTTTCATCTTCATGTATGCATCGATAGCCGCGTTTATTAATGGATGCATTACTGGTGAGTATGTTAATAACGGGTGTGAGCCATGCTGGAGCCCTATGATTAAGTCCTCTATCCTTAGAGAGCCCTGCACGGCTACTGCTATGGTGTTCGTTATTTCCGCTACCTCATTGCAGGCTCCAGCCACCTGTCCACCTATTAGTCTACCATCCTGGAGGAAGAGAAGCTTCACCTGTACCTCGCATCCACCGGGGAACCATACTGGGTGTCTGTTTACTGCTTTAGCCCTCCCAACAATGTATGACACTCCCTGGTTCAATGCATGAGTCTCTATGTAGCCTGCAGCACCCATTACTATGTTACCTATCCTGGTTACTGTGACCGGTATCCTTCCCATCCTGCTAGGGCTTAAAGCCACGCCTTTAATAGCTGATACAGCTCTCCTAGCCTCCTCGCATGCCAGGGTAGCTAGCTTTATATCCCTCATGCCACTTGTGAGGAAGTCCCGTTTCACTATGCAGTCCCCTGCAGCGTACACGTATGGCTTCCCTGTCTGCATGTAGTCGTTGACGATTACGCCCTGTCTCAACACGTCGAGGCCTGCTTTAACTGCTAACTCTGTATCGGGAACCCATGTAGGCACTATGATAACGATATCAGCCTCCACAGTCTCCCCATTGTCGAGCTCTACACCCTTAACACTTGTCTCACCAAGTATTCTCTTAATCCTTGTATTAGTGTATATCTTCACGCCCTTGGATACAAGCTCCTTTTCGGCTATCTCAGCGAACTCGCTGTCGAAGTATCTTGATAAAATATATCTTCTCCTAGAGATCACTGTGACCCTTCTCTTAACATGGTCTGTGAGTCCTGGGATACCGCTTAAGGCATCAGCCAGCTCAATTGTTGTCAACCCGCTTCCAACAACCACTATCCTGATCCCGTCATGGTTCACCACTTTCCTCAGTTCAGCCAGTTTATCATAGTCCTTTCCTAGAACGTATACTCCTTGGAGCTCCACTCCTTCAACCTTGTAGGCCTCGGGCTTGGAGCCCGTGGCTATTATCAGGTTGCCGAAGGATACCTCTACACCATTCCTGGTTTTAACAACCCTGTTCTCCGTGTCGACTCCAACTACCTCATCAACTAATATTTCCACTCCTAACATGGATGCGTAATTGTATGGCATTAAGTAGTCTTCGAGGGGTCTGTTACCGGCTATAGCGTATGGGAGTGCGCAGGCTATGGGAATCTTATCGCTCCTAGTTATCATTAAGACGCTTAGCTCAGGGTAGAGCATCCTAGCTGTTAAGGCAGCTGTGAACCCGGCTGCCCCACCGCCTACCACGACTACATCATATCTCCTCATGTTAGATTCGCCAAACACATATATTTATCCATGTACTATATATCAGTCATATATTGTTTTCAAGCACTATTCTTCCAAGAGATCCCTTAGGTTCTCGGGGATAGAGGGCTCCTTGACAGGCTCCTCCTCGTAGAGCTTATTCCTTAATGCCTCTAACTGCTCGATTGGTCTGCCCATGTACTCAGCAGCAGTGATAACCCTTACATCATGCTTCGACCCGTATTCAATGACTTCAGCCATTCTCTCCCTGTATTTGAGGTCGCGGAGGAGATGATGGTCCACGATAACTGTCTTTACCCCGACATCAATAATCTTTTTCAAGTTATCGATGCTGGCCTCGAGGCTCTTAACGGAGTACCTGTAGCCAAGCATGTATGAGAGGGCTCCATCAACCACTATGATACCCGGCTTCTCCTCCAGTATGAAGCCCATGTGCTCCTCTAGACAGGGTCCCTCCACATCGCTTGTGTACAGGAATACCTTGTCCCCATGTCTAATACTCACCTCTACAACGTATCCAAGCCTAGTGCTTGGTCCATGGGGCACAGCCTGGCTCATCTTTACCACTGTATCCCCGAATCTAACCATGCTTCCCTCGGCTACATGAACCTCCCTAGCCAGCTCTTTAACCTGCTTAAGGAACCTTGATGCACGGATCCTCTGGCTTACATTAATATTGTTTACAGGGTCCTTCACGTAGATGATCTTATCACGGTATATGTCGAGAGATATAAGAAAGCCGGGGTCGTGGTGGTCGTAGTGGTAGTGTGTTATGATTATAACGTCAGCCTTGTACGCAGCCTCCTCGATCTCCCTTCCAGCCATAATTAGTCTATCAACTTCCCTGGGGTGCGGAGGCAATCCGTATCTCCTGGGGGCTAGTGAGACAGCCGGGTCAATATGTATCCTGACGTCATGGGTTGATATGAATGTAGACATTGATCTAACTCCCATACTATCAAAAGCCAGAAGCCTTACCTCCAAGACCCTCCACGCTCACACAAGATATAATCTAGATTAGACCAAAATATAAAACACTCAGCCAGCTACAGTAAGCAGCTTCCTGAGCACTGAGAGAGAGGTTGAGAGGAGGGTTAAACCTATTAACAGCGAGAGGAGAGATGGGAGTACTTCACCAGTGTAGAGTAACCATACTGATACAGCTAGGAAGACTATTGATGCAATAAGTAGGATCACGAATGCTGCTTTAACAATATTAGATGTCAAGTAATCCACTATCCCTCACCCGCTACATTACCTTAAAAATAGTGTAAGTATTAAAGCGTACAGTAGTGAAGCCAGAAGCATGAGTCTACCGGGGATTAATCTCCCTCTATAATAGACCGCTAACCCCAGTAGAGCAAGGTAAACCAGTGCATACACGTGTATCTCCATGTAGACATTGATCGAGAGGACGAATGCTAGAACCAGAGATACATACCATAATGCATCCTCAACTCCTTCAACACTGTGCTCCAATAACCCCTCAATCCACGCTAAAGCATCTTCCCCTCCCCGTACCAGGAGCAGTGAAGTAGTGAAGTATATTGTTAAATAAATAAATGACGAAGACCATGCATCAAGACCCGGCAAGCTATTAGTGTTGAGCAGCAACGCTATCAATGCACCGAAGACCAGGAAGAAAAACTGGGTGGAGTAAGTCTCGAGGAACATCACTCCAATCCCTATATTGGGCCCCCTGATCCTATACACGTACTCAAGGAAGCCAGCGACCACGAGTAGGAGTGGTGAGAGGATCAATGAGGGATCAGGTTGGACGATAGTTGAGAGAATTGAGATAACTAGAAGCATAAGTGGGGTTGCACCGATGCCTAGCAGTAGGTCTAATAGCACAAAAGGCGGGAGCAGTATCAGCGTGATAAATAAGTAGATCACTATACAACCACCCTTAAATCCTCCTCGACGATAAATGCCTCAACACCCGTCTCACCCACCAGCTCCCCCACGACCGCGGCGAGTTCTTTTCCCCTTAATCCAGCGTATACATCGTAGTCGAACCTGGGTAAGACCACTATCGTCCTACCGGGTGCCAGGGATGCCATCTCCTTCACTGGGTCAACGCCGTCCTCAACCAGTGTTACAGGATTAGTGACAATGATAACTGAATCATATCTCCTGCCACTAGTGTAGGCAAGCACCTGCTTAATAGTTGACAGGGGGACCTCGCAGCCCCCGCCTGGTTGCAGGGTGCTGATGAGGGAGTAGAATGCCTCACTGGGGTCTCTCCAGGCATCGAAGTATATCTTCGGCGACTGCTCCGTGCACATTGCCACATCCACGTGGGCCATCACTGTTGAGAGGCTCTCCAACAGAGATCGAGCGAGCCTCAGCTGCACGTGGGCCAGGGTGTTCACGCCTGAGCCTATCTCCCAGAGCCTTTTACGGATGTCAATCACTAGAAGGATGGAGGGCCTTACATCGCCATAGTCCTCTCTCACCATTAGGTTCCCAGTCTTAGCATAATGCTTCCAGAGTATCCTCCTAACATCGTCGCCGGGAAAGTACTCTCTTATATTAGCTAGATCATATTCTCCACCGAAGGCATGGCCCCTCGTATTGATGCCTGTAATTCTCTCAATACTCTTCAGGGCTTCATCGATCCTTGTGTAGAGGGGTTGAGCAACAATATAATTGCGTAGCTCGATTGATAAGGTATCATAGAAGAATGAAAGCGGATCAGTGAAAACGAGGCGGAGACCAGGAAGGTCGATCCTGCCTGGGGCAAGGGCTTTGACACGATAGCTCAGAATACTCTTCGAGTAGGCTGGGAGGAAAACCGTGAAGACGGGTTTCACCTCTGGCTGGATATACCTCGGGAAATCCTCTATGACGAGTACCCTTGGTATGCTTCTACCGGTGTCATTACTCAACTCCACACCGATCTCAACGGTCTCAAGCTCCAGGATGCTTCTACTGGGGACTCTCCTGGAGACCTTTACCTCGTTGATCACCGATGAGACATCCCTGAACAAGTAGTATTCGCTAATGAAGATGGAGACAGCTAGCAGTGATAACAAGTAGTAGAAGGGGTTCATGGATGCAATGGAGTATATGATAGAGAGCGTAGTGAGCACGAGGTACACTATACCTGCACTTGTAATCTTCAAGGAGGCTCCACCTTCTCGAGGATATCATCTATGATCGACTCAGGCGTGAGCTTCGACAACCTCGCCTCACTCCTCAATATCAGCCTATGAGATAAGGCAGCGTATACAACCTGTTTAACATCATCAGGTATAACATAGCTCCTCCCCTGTATCAAGGCAAGGCTCCTCGAGAGGAGTAGGAGGGCTATTGCACCCCTCGGCGATGCCCCTAGCTTAACCATTGGGTGTCTCCTTGTCGCCTCAACTATGGTGGCTATATACTTCATAATGTTTTCATCCACGTATATCCTCTTAGATAAAGCCATCAGTCTCAACACAGTGTCCCTGTCCAGCACGGGCTTCAAGTCCTCTAGCACAGCTATCTTGTCAAACCTCTTCAAGACCTCAATTGTCTCATCTATTGATGGATACCCTATCATAACCCTGGCCAGGAACCTGTCAACCTGGGCCTCAGGCAGGGGGAAAGTGCCCTCTGTTTCAACAGGGTTCATCGTGGCAATAACTAGGAATGGCTCCGGCAACTTATACGTCTCACCCTCAACCGTTACCTGTCTCTCCTGCATAGCTTCCAAGAGGGCTGACTGTGTTTTAGGTGGCGCCCTGTTAACTTCGTCGAATAGGAGTATATTCGTGAATACTGGGCCCTTCCTGAAAACAAAGCCTCCTGTCCTGGGATCATAGATGTTAACCCCTATCACGTCTGATGGGAGTAGATCCGGTGTAGCCTGTATCCTCTTGAACTCTAATCCAAGTGTGATGGCTAACGCCTTAGCCATAAGCGTCTTAGCTGTACCGGGCACACCCTCGAGCAGTACATGACCCTGTGAGAAAAGAGTTGCAAGGATTATCTGAAGCTCCCTCGTCTTACCCACGATCTTCCTCTGAATATTACTAATGCATGTATCTAATAGCATCTTATAGTATTCAACCTCCCCCTTGCTGACACCAGTATCAGGCATTACTGAGAAACCTCCATTCCACAGCATAACTGTATCTTGAACCATATAAATTAATGTTTTTACAACTGAAAGCCTCGTCCTCGTCCTTTATGGCGGGAATGGAGTGTTTATTAGGTTTTAGTGCTTGCACTATAGCTGGATGGTGGAGTGTTACAATCAAGCCCTCAGATAGGCGGGCTCTGTTCACCCCGACTACCCCCAGATGACTTAAACCCTGAATAGATGCAGGGAACAGTAAGCCACCCTCTCAGGGCGGAGAGGAGGTCAGTCTGTCTACCAGCCATCAGGGTTTAATGCTTAATACTTATATATCTAATATCGGAGGTCACCTAGGATGACATATATTCATCCACCCAGATACGGGCCTGAATGGGGTAGTGGTGGAGTATTTGGGTTAACCTACTACAAGGAGGTATTATATTATACGTTGTCAATGGAAGGAGAAGCCCGCTTCATCCGTGATGATATAATCGAGGAGATATACAGGTTTCAGTATCTTGGGCCTGGCCCGGCTTCAGGAGGTGATACCTATAATGCCGTGGATGTAGTCGACGATGAGATATTTTTCGGTGGCTGGGTCCACAACCCCGCTGTATTCAAGGGCAAGATGAATGCCTCAGGTGAGATAGACTTCAGGAACAAGTATAGTCATGTCCACTCCTATAACATCAATGAGAGAAGTATCAGGCTACTCTGGAGCGAGAGCATACACGACGAGTACAAGTGGGCCGGTGAGATATCCCAGATAATATATGATCCAGTGAACGATAGACTACTCCTGGGCAGGGCCGATGGACACGTAAACCTAGGCTTGTACTCCCTGCCACGTAAAGGCGGGAAGCTGGAAAGAATCAGCGATGTACCCGGGTTAAAGGGCTCGCTTTTCCTCGACTACGCATGCTTCGACATGCAGCCCAACTGGATGACGGGCATCGATGGTGTCCAATGTGTGGATTTATCAAGCGGTAGGCTCATCAAATACACAGTGGAATCCTGGAGCAAAATATCGGTTGACGGAGGAGGCGTGGAGATACGTGGAAGCGGGTACGCGTTAAGCGCTTACACGAGGTACTACCACTTCTTCCGTGGTGGAGTACTAGTGGGAAACCCGGTGGAACCCTGGATTGATGAGCCCAGGTTCATAAGGCTCTTCGACTTCGGTAAGAACCCTTATGCACCGCATAGAAGCAACGCGCTACCGGTTGCAGGGGGGATTCTGGCACCATTCAACGCTTACACTCATGGCTTCCTCCACGGCTACAGGGAGAGCGATCAGGCCCTTGTCAAATACTATAATACGGTAGTAGGCCCCTCTGTACTGGTGTATATAGCGCCTCCCCAGGCAAGGATAGTGATGACTCTCGGAGCCAGGGTGACTAGCATGACTAAGAAGGGAGGAGAGATTATAATAGGGTACTCGACAACACCTAACCTCGGAGGTAAAGACGCTGCACCAGTTGACGCGGGTTTCAAGGGGCTAACTATAGTCAGTGAGGATGAATTATTGAGTAGTCAGCCCCCATCCATAGTATTCAGGGTATATGGGTGGATGGTTGGAGACGGCTTCTTCGGTGGCATACCCTTAACAGGATACAGGGATCCTTATCTAGTGGTTTACACGAGTAAGCCGAATAAGCTGTTAATTAAACACTATGATGCGGGATTACCCCCTGAGCTCATAGAGGAGATCAGTGTGGAGTTGAAGGAGGGAAGAAACAGAGTTGATTTAAAGGGGTACTGGGGGATAGTATCATTCAAGCTGGAGAACAGCGATCAAGGGGCAAGGATATACATAGTCCTTAACTAGTGGTTATCAGTCTTTTTTCTAACCCTTAGAACACCATTCTCCAGCATCTCCTCCACAATTACCTCCTCACCTGGCGCAATATACTCGTTTGATACAGCCCTCCAGTACTCTCCCTCGACCATCACAAAGCCTATGGATCCAGGCTTTAACTCGTCAATTGCCCTGCCTTTCTTACTAACCGGGAGAAACTCCACGGGTTTCTTACGCCTCACCTTAGCCACCTTATATATAACGATGCCGAATACCCCGCCTAAAAACAGGGAGATCACTAATATATATAGCCTTAAGACAGTAATATATTCACCACTCGGCGAGACTCCTGTGGGAACATAGACCGGCAGCAGTGCGAATCCCAGCGTCAACAATATTATCCCGCTTACACCAACCACGCCGAACCCGGGTATAACGAAGAGCTCTAGAGCTAGCAGTAATGCTCCAAGCATTATGAGGAAGGCTGAAACCATGTTAGCGCTGAACCCGGTGCCGACGAGGCCTAGGAGCAGCATCCCTATTGTCAACGGGAGTATGGCAAGCTTGCCTGAGACAAGAGCGAAGATCGTGGCGAGCATTCCTATCGTGGTAAGTATATTCGCTATATATGAGTTTGAGAGAATGGATATTATGCGAGACCTTATACTACAGGAGAAAGTCTTCATCATTCCCCTATCTATGTTTAACACGTACTCAGTGTCGCCGATTCTCACATGCGCCCCATTCAATGTGGTGAGTAGTTCATCGAAGTTCTCCACCTCTAGATCAGCCACCCTGCTAGCAATAGCGAGGGAGGAGTTGATGGTTAATGCATGGGTTACGAACTCCTCGATTATGGTTTGATTCCTATTACTCCTGCTCGCATAGGTCTTAGCCTTCTCTATTATCGGGTTAAGTATCTTGGGTTCATTGATGAACTGTATCTGACCTGTTAATGGATCAACCATCACGGGCTGCATATCGCCTATGGTTGAATACCTCTGTAGGGCAATAATATTAGCCGGCAGTATTATCAGTGTGGCAGCGCTTAAAGCCTTGGTCTCCACGTAGGCTACAGTAGGCGTCTTAGAGTATAATACTGCATCACCTATTGTGAAGCCAGCGTCCAGGAGGCCGCCATACGAGTTTACACGGTAGATCAAGAGTGAGCCAGTGGACTCGGCCTCCCTTAAGGCATCAATAAAGCACTCAGCTATACCAGTGTCTATGGTGTCGAAGGGCGGGGTTATATCGAGTACTATGGCTTGATTTATAGTCCTTGTGTATGCTTGGCTATTATCACCACTGATGGAGATGACTTGAATGAGTAGTGCCACCACGATGACTAGTGCAAAAAATAGCAATGGGTTTCTAACCAACCCAAGTACACCTATCCTAGCTAGTTTTTTCCTTCTCTTTTAGAGCCTTATATACTCCAATCATAGAGCCCGTTGGTGAAGCCGAGGACTCGGTTACAACGACGAGGGCCTTCTCCCTAGCTATCTCTATTAGGGTCTGCAGCTCCCTCAGCCTTAAAGCTACCGGGTGCTCCTCATACATCTTCGCTGCCTCACCCAGTATCTGGGATGCCTGCCTCTCACCCTCCGCCTCTATGACCCTTGCCCTCCTCCATCTCTCTGCCTCGGCCTGCTTAGCCATAGCCCTCATTAACTCCTCTGGTAGTTCAACAGACTTCAACGTCACAGCCGTGATCTTTATACCCCAGGGCATCGTCAGCTCATCCAGTATACTGGATATCTTCTTGTTTAACTCATCTCTTTTCTGGAGTAGTTCATCCAGCTCCGATTGCCCTAGTACATCCCTTAGAACGGTTTGTCCCAGCTGGCTCACTGAGTAATGGTAGTTAGCTACCTTTGTAACCGCTGCCACAGGGTCTATGACCCTATAGTATATTACAGCATCAACCTTCACGCTGACATTATCCTTGGTTATTATCTCCTGCTTAGGTACATCAACTGTTATGATTCTCAAGTCTACTTTTAGAAGCTGGTCGATGAAGGGTATGATAAATACTATCCCCGGCCCCTTGGCACCCACTAGTCTGCCAAGCCTGAAGACGACTGCTCTCTCATACTCCCTTATTATCCTTATTGCCGATGAGAGAAGCGGCACACCGATGAATAGTATTATGACTAGTAAGAGTATTAAGGTGAATAATTCCATTATTACACCTCTATAGTAATAGTTAGTATTCAACTTCTTAATAAACCTACATTGTGTCTATATAGATGGTCTTCACAGCCTACTGGTTTTGATGAATTATCGATGATGTGTGTTATTTTATGTCGTACCCTATTTATCATTAAGTGTAGCATGCTGACTGGTGGTTGATATGGGTTCGACAGGCATGCTTACAGGTTTAATATATTTAAGCATAAGCATCTTAATGTGGTCGATTACACCGAGCCTGATAGCTATGGATAAGGCTAGGTATAATAGTTTCACGGCCAACGGGTTAAGGGCGCTACTGGCGGGATTGATAACGCTTCCCTTTACAGCTAGAGCGATTTTCATGGATCTATACAGATACCTCGTAGCAGGCGCGGTGATTGGTACAACCGGCATATTGATCGGGGACTCCCTCTACATATTATCGATAAGGAGGCTGGGTCCCGGGTTAGCTGTGATAATCTGCTACACTTACGTGATTACAACCCAGTTGCTTAAACAATTAATTGAGCCTGGTGCAGGCATATATGTGATGCTGCTGGCAGCGCTACTGGCTATAGTAGGGGTATATATTACTGTACGTAGACAGGTAACAGTTTTAACCATGAATAAGACGGGGTTGCTGGCTGCATTGATCACTAATATCTCATGGGCTGTGTGGAGCCTACTCTCATGGATCTATATCAGACACATGGGCCTCGATGTGCTGGCCTTAACCACCACTAGGTTGATTATCCCGGGTTTGATACTGCTAGCCTACTCGAGTAGAATATACACATTAAGGGAGCTCTTGACCGAGGCACCCAGAAGGCTTAAGTTCACTATGATTACAGGTGTGACGGGGTATATTATAGGGGGAACGGCATACCTGGAGTCCATGAGATACCTGAATGTAGCACAGGCGACAATAGCGACTTCACTAGTGCCCGTATTAAACCAGTTGATAAGCTCCAAGGTATCAGGGAAAGGAATAATGATGGAGGAGGTAGCTGGAACAATACTGGTTGGTGTATCGATAGCATTGTCAACGCTCTACGGTGGCTAGAGATCCCTCACCCTCTTAACAGCGTAGAAGAACGATGAGAGTCTAAGACATGAGGAGGCAATGAAGACCAGCTTCATGTACTCTAAACCCATTGAGGCTATGAAGGAGCCGGTCTTAGACGCTATCGATGCCGACACATTGTTAGCGATGCCGAGCATTGTTAGGAAGTATATCCTGTCATCTATGCCGACCAGGTATAAGTTATAGATGTTGGACATATTATTGAAAAAAGCCCATGAGAAACCAGAGTATATGTTGAAGAGTATTTGTAGAGGCAGGGTCGGTGAGAAAAGATATACGAGTGGGAGGCTTGAAATAGGGAGAACCGCAAGAATCATCACTCTCCTAGGCTTCATCCTGTAATGCATCCTACCCACCACATAGTTGCCTAGTATAGATGCTAATGTGCTTGAGACATTGCCCAGGGATATCCATGTCTCATCACCATGGAATACCTTGATGAGGTAGTAGTTCCAGAGCGCGGATGGAAGGTTAACGGAGAACGTGAGGAGGAGCATGAATGACACATAGTTCCTCGGGGCATAGGCATTCATGACACTCTTGAACTTGGACGCCATTAACCAGGGCCCTATCCTCTGGGGAGGCTTTTTACTCATCTCCCACAGCGATGCCAGGAAGCCTATAGAGATTAATGCAGCTAGCAAGGAGATAGCATAGCATATTCTGTAGGCTAGCTTCACGTTATTAATGGCATGGAAGACGATGATGCTTAAGACGAGACCGATGAGTGCAGCCGTGGTTGTAAACATGTTCACCCTGCTGAATAACCTTATAGACTCATCCCTTGACACGACATCGGCTATAGTATCTGAATAGGCTAGCCCACCGATAGAGCCCGTATACTGTGCCACCCCTATGCTTAGTGGGAATAATGGTTTAACCCCTGCTATATCGGTGAAACCGGAGAGGCTCCAAGATAACAGGTTAAGCGATGTAAACGTCTTCCATATTGTTACCCTCCTATCCCTGTACCTGTAGACCAGTGGGAGACCGGTGAGGTTTCCAAGTGCTATCGCCGAGATATTTATGAAGGTAAGGGATCCAACCTCATCAACCGTGAACCCTAGTGCCCTGATGGCGTATGCCTGGTAGAAGATGGAGGGGAGCGTCACGGCTAGACTGTATAGGATGGAGTGATAGATCCACCTGTTTAACCACTGCCTCCTAGCGTCAATGGTGGTCAAACTAGATCACTCTTCAGCGATTCCTTGGCTAGGTTTCAATAATGGCGTCAGGTATGGTTTCCCTGATTCTCCTGGACAGCTCCTCGACTATGCTTCCCAGCTTCCTGTAGTTCCATATGTGCATCTCCACCATGAACTCTAATCTATCACTCTTCATTGATGCCAGATTAATCGCGGGCTCAGAGACCAGGTCCTCTGCTACAGCCTTGATGGATTTAAGTATCACGTCTCTCACAACTTCAACACTATAGGTGGCTGGAGCTGTGACACGTACCTTGATTGATAAACCAATTGGTGTCGAGCGATTCACCACAATGGTGTTGATTAGCTTCATGTACGGTATGAACACTCTCTCCATTCCATGTGTCTCACCTATAATTCCCAGGGTATCCATGTCTATGACCCTGAGGAATACACCGTCTATCTCTATCCAGTCGCCTTTCTTAACAATACCCCTCGACCTAACATAGAACTCGGCTCCTAGGTTTCTAAGCACATCTAGGAGCATCGCTATCACTGCCAGCCCTATGATCAATAGTATGATGGAGAAAGCCTGAGTCTCGGGAAACAATATGGCGGCAACGATCACCACTGCTGAACCATATACGACTACTCTGGCGATTTCGAGTATTCTATCAATGTATCTCCTCTCAACCTGCCTGAGCACACCGTATAGTATTTTTTCAAGTATCTTAACAAGTAGCCAGGATGCAAGTAGCACTATTATTGAAGCTATGATCCTCGGTGCCATCATCTCGAGGCCCTTTAGTATAACGTCTATAATGTAGTTCACGTCCATCACCCCATGGTCCTAGGCATAGTGGGGAACTGCTCCGAGTATCTTCTGGCAACATATTCCTCATACTTCGAGAAGATCTTTTCTATAGAGCTAATGTACTCCAGTAGCTCACTGTATTTAGCGATGAGTATCAATGCGTCGCCTTGCTCGAGCACGTGATCTTCATTCATCACTATTCGACCGGCTTTATCATACACCATTAGCATGGCTGGCTTCCCCTTTAATTTATCGAGGAAGTCGCCGAGCTTAACACCCAGCACCCCTCTTTTCCACACCCTGTAAACAGCTACGCCAAGGTTAAAAGCATCAATGATCCTCATTGAAACCCATGAATCCATTAGTATTATAGGGAGGATATTACCTACTACGTATTCGTCCAGGCTTATGACGTATTCAGCCCCCTCGCCCCTAGCGAGCTCCATGTTGCCTCGGGTATTCAACACTATGAAAACCAATGGCACCCCCATCTTTCCAAGGATCCTGGTTACAGCTATGCTATCGCTATCTCTATCCAACGCGATGACACCTATATCACAGGACTCCAGCTCCCTGTACATGTATAATTCCTCTATGCTATTGAACTTGTTGAAGGCGGCCTTAACCTCCCTGGCAACAGCTTCAACCTCCGGATCCATGCTGAACACATGGAGGGCTGTAGGAGTCTTAATATTTCTCAGTAGCTCTAGTGCAAGTCTGCTAAACCTTGCAGTTGTAACTAGTGCTATCCTCACGATCCATCACCCATGTCGCTGACCGGTTGAAGATACCTTACAAGCCTGCTCCTTAGATCAGTTATTATAAGCGGCTCCAGCCAGCCTAGGTCAACTAAATCTACGCATTCATTATTAACTCTTATAGCTTTTCCACTAGTGTTCGTAGCATTAAGCGCGATGAAAGGTTCTATGGACCAGAAGGAATACCTCTTCACGTACTTAGCTAGTGTAACAACTATAGAGTAAGCAGGTGATGCCATCAAGCCAAGTCGTGTGGATTCTCCGCCAAGCTCTCTTGTAATCGATTTAAACCCTGTGAAGAGGCCTTGGCTACCTGAGGGGGCAGACATATATATGATTGCCTCACCCGTTAAGATGGAGTCAACAGCATCGACTACACTATCCGGTGTGAAGCATTTGGAGCCAGCGTTGATGAAGACTACAAGCGAGGATGATGCAAGCCTACTACCATCATATAGGGCCGAACCCCTACTATATAACTCCTCAGGATAGTGGAGCGGTATACTTGAGGCTACACCTGTTCTTTCACCATAGTAAACGATGTATGCATCGAGAACACTAACTCTCCTCCTTAACTTGCTGAGCAATCCAGCGGCTCGTTTAATATCGCTGGATCTCATGGTGTGGAAAACCACGGTTACAACCGTAGCATGATCACGCCTCTTAAACAAGTTGTAGAAATACATGGAAGTGAAACACCCTTAGCTGAAATATACTAGGATCTCTGTGACTTTAAAAATAATGCTTTAAACCGTTTCCCACCTATAGTTTGGATTTCCGTGGTTGATCCACCACGGATTCTCCCGGCTCCCTCCCCGTGGCCACCTATGGGTCTCAGAGACACCGTAGATGGACCGAAGGAGAAGAAACAAGTGGGGGAACTCGTGTCCATTATTTCAACCACTTAGGATGCTGTGGATATGGCAGCCACTATCTTGATAACGGAAAAATAAGGATGCTATACCTATCCATCCCGGTTACAACTGAAAGCCTCGTCCTTTAGGGCTGGAGGAGGTCAGTCATAGCTAGGTGCGGGGGGTGGGATTTGAACCCACGCAGGCCTACGCCATCGGGTCCTGAGCC
>ERZ1669248.710-NODE-710-length-14692-cov-40.175582_pt1 | contig 14692 bp, 11 predicted proteins | sample MGYA00579296_ERZ1669248 | MGnify/ENA primary metagenome ERZ1669248 (study PRJEB41166, sample SAMN08046057) | hot springs metagenome | biome: hot spring; feature: neutral hot spring; material: thermophilic sediment; isolation source: thermophilic sediment from...
AAGAGATCAAGCCCACGGAGAAAACAGAGGAGATAGTGAGACCAGCCGAGAAAAAGATTGAGGCAGTGAGTAGAGAGGCTCTAGAACCAATGATTATATCAGATAGGATTAATTTCATAATTGATAAAGCATTTCTCGAATACTTAAAAGGCAGAGGCAAAAAACTTGTTGTTACTGACGTAGTTAATCTCAAGATAAATGATGACGTTGATCCTTTACTATTCGAAGAAGTAGTTGAGGAGATATATGATGTGCTGAATATTACTGCGCCCAAGCATCTGAGACCATTCCTCGAGACACGAACAAGAGATGTATTGGCAATAAGATATAAAGATAAGGTTTCTGAGAAAGAATTATTTGATTCAGGGATCCTGGGAATGGTTAGTGGAGTAACAAAAGCAGTCTCGGAGGTAATATCCGCGACACTCTCCTCTGTATTCAAAGGATTAAGAGGGGTCACGATATCACCAGGGATCGGTAAGAAACTTATTTACAAAGAAAATCTTCCCCAAAACTTATTGGAAGTTGAAATAGATCTATCCGGGGGAGCGTTGGTGACACTTAAAGAAGGATCCCCCAGCATATCAATCTACGAGACAAGTGGCACGACATGTAAGGAAGGCGACTACTCAATAGACATAAAAGAAAAATCACTATATATCGAGCTAAGCGGATGCCTCACAGAATTAAGAATACCCAAAAACATCTTAAAGAGATTATCAATAAGCACCAGAGGAGGATACATAGATTTCACACATGAATACGGGGCAGAGGAGGTAGATGTGGAAGTAGCTGGAGGAAACGCAAAGATCAAGCTTAACAACATGCCTCCATCAAGAGCAAGAGCCTCTGTAAGCGGAGGAGTATTGAATCTCGAAACAGTGTTCTCTGAGAAGCAGGAGAGAGACTCAGAGATCGAAGCAGAGATTAGGGGAGGGCTAGTCAAGATCCTTAATAAATTACCCCTTAATATGTCAGCGATAATAGAGACACAGAATGTGTTAGGCGGGTTAGCAGATATTGATATTGATAAAAGTCTGAGAGAGTACAGAGATGAGAAAAGAAAATTAATAATCAAAGCAACAGTTATCGGAGGGGTATTAAGACAAAAAATTGAGCCATTGTAGCTCAGTATAATGATTCTGTTGTTCATTGAAAGATCAAAAAGATCGTTAAGATCTAAAGCCTCTATTGCTATATTTTGACTAAGGTTAATATCATACTTTAGTTAAATAAATTTGGTGATGAAAATTATAAGTGAGAAAATTAATTATAGCACGGCTTTGCTGCTAACAATATTAATATCAGTAATGATCTTATCTAATATTCTGGTATTTTTTATACCTGAGATCACATATCCTAAAATTACGAATATTCAAGAGATCAATGAGAAGAGTATTTTTAAAACCCCGCAATCGAATTTTTTGAATTATTTAGCTCAGAGAAAATTTATCGTTTGGGTATGGATTCGAGATACAGGATCTCTCGATTTTAAGAAACTATATAATGAGTATAGTGATGTTATAGATATTGCCTCTCCACAATGGTATTTCATAGATCTTCGTCAAGGCATAAGGGTTCCTGAGGTAAATGTAGAGGATCTCATCTTTATTAATTACTCACTATCTAAAAACATCGTATTGATCCCCTCGATATCCTTAGCTGATCAACAGTTAGTGAATATTCTCATCAGCAATAACATAGAGTTCTCTTTATTTACTAAAGTATTTATTAAGAAAGCATATATGTATCGCTACGCGGGATATAATATTGATCTGAAGAATATTAAGTTTGATAACAACACAATAAATCTTATAAATAAATTGGCTGAGGTAATGCATGCGAATAATCTCTCACTCGTAATCACTGTCTATATCACGATACCTGATTCTAATTGCGAGGCAACTGTCCCTGATCTAAATAAATTAGATGCTGATATTATTATAATGAGTTATGAGTATTGCAAGAAAGATATGCCGCATCCACTAGCACCTGTGAGGGATATAGATAATTTACTGAAGTATATATCTACTAAGACAGATATGTCAAAGATTATTCTTGATATACCTAATTATGGTATTCTGTGGGATCTTACTCGTAATAAGACCTTCAAAGTATCATATCGTGATCTTAATAAGATTATTAGTGAAAAAGGATTTTTCTACATTGATAATTATGCTAAAGAATTATTCTATAGATCTAATGATAAATTACTGTACTATATAGATGGTGAATTAGCTTATTATAGAATAAAATTAGCATTAGCTCATAATTTAAAGGGTGTTGCTATGAGAGAATTTGAGAATAGTGATCCAATTCTATGGGGTCTTTTGAGAGATCTACGTAGTCTATTCACAGATAATTATCCAACAGATTATCCACTTGCCATATGGTCTCCGGCTCATAATAATAACTATAAAGAAGATAATAGATCCGTAATTAAGTGGATTGTGATACATGTTGCTGAAGGAAATTTAAATTCAGTAGTTGCATGGTTCAAAAATCCCTCGGCTAAGGTCTCGGCTCATTATGTCGTAGGACTTGATGGATCTATTTATCAAATGGTTAGAGACAAAGATATTGCGTGGCATGCTGGTAATAGATTGTATAATGAATTATCAATAGGTATAGAGCATGAGGGCTGGGTTAGTATGAATTTATTCACTGATGCTCAGTATATGAGTTCAGCTCGATTAGTTGCTTATTTAGCTCTTAAGTATGGTATAAGTCTCTATAGACCTAATGGTATAGCACCTCCTGATCCTAATATTAGTTCAGGTATCATAGGACATGATCAAGTCCCTGATCCTCGGAATCCTAACTTGGGTGGTGGTGCTAATCATCACACGGATCCTGGGAAATTCTGGAATTGGACGCTTTACATAGATCTAGTCAAGAAGTATTATGAAGCTCTAAGAAATAGAGTTTATGAAAAGTCTTTTGTTGCTGTTTGGTGGGGGTTTTACTCTGATAAATGGAGTTCTAATAGAGATGAGTGGATTAAACAAGTAGATGAGACAATGAGAATATTAAATAAAGCAGGTATTAAAGCAGTCTTTGTGTTAATGAAGGATCCGTGGGGATACGTTTATTACAGAAGCAAATATGCTCCTATGAATCCTAAGTATTCATGGGATCTATTGAGGGATATAATAGATCTTGCTAAGAAACATGGTTTAGAAGTTTATGTGTATATAAATATGTTGTCTGAAGGTGAAACCAAACCTAATTTCTATATCATGCAGAACCCTGATATGGCGCTGAGATCATTAAATGGAGAATTACTTGGTTGGGTAGATCCAGCATGTGATGAATATCGCCAGAGAATTATGGGTATTATAGAGGAATTAATTAGAAATTATCCAGAGATAAGAGGGATCCAATTCGATAGAATAAGAGCATCATCTGCTGATGTTCGTGGTAGATGTTCTGAAGAAAAATTTATAAAAATATATAATATTTCTCCTGATAAAGACTTTGATAAGTACAGGAATTTCCTAATTGAGCAAATATCAGATCTTGTTAAAGAGACCAGTAAATTTATCAAGAGTCTGAGAAAAGATCTTGAGGTTTCAGCAGCTGTATTTCCGAGTACGCAAGCCTATCGATCCGTTCTCCAGAATTGGGTTGAGTGGATTAATAATAGCTATCTTGATTATGTGGTTACGATGACTTATACAGATAAATTTGATTACTTCAAACAATTAGTTGAGCAACAGTTCGAGGCGATAAAAGATAAAGAGAGATTATACGTGGGTGTAGGTGCCTACAGACTCTCAAACACACAATTTATTCAGCAAATATCTTATCTACTTGAATTAAGAGGTGGAAGTGGAGTGTTTCTCTTTAGTGTAGATGGGTTGCTAGATAGAGATCTCTTGAAATATCTTATGGCTTATAGACTGAGTTTCTTAACTTAATCCAAAAATCCTTAAAATTTTCGCACTTACTTAGGAGCCGATTCTTTTTTATCTCTAATATTTTTTCTTAGATAAATCACTGATAATATAAGCAGTATTGATGAGATTGTTATAGATATTGTGATAGGTACTAAAACTTCACTATTGTATCCTCCGAGTAATAATGCGAGTACTGATAGTAACAGCAGTATTATTGATACAACGAAGATATCGAGCATTATAATGGGATGATGATACATTACTACAATGCCTCATATATTTTTTAACCAACTAGGTCTCCATTGAGGTAATTTTTCACTTTTAACACACAGGGATAAATGATCATTAGACACTTCTTTATAATCTAGTGTTTTTAGAGATACGCACTCTTCATCTGCATAAGGACATAGATCTGCGAATGGACATATAGATCTGATTATTCTACTCTCAGAATCATAGATCCTAACAAGTTCAGGTGGTCTAACTCTCTTTCCGCTATCGAATCTAATAACTGCAGGTATATTAGCTATTAATGCTCTAGTATATGGGTGTTTGGGATCGTACATAACCTTCGATACCTTTCCTGCTTCGACAATATATCCTTTTAACATAACATATACATAACCATCATCTCCAGCAGCATACAACGCTGCTCCCAAGTCATGCGAGATAAATATTATTGATGTTTTGTACTCCTCCGAGATTTCTTTGAGAAGATTTATTATTGCTACACGTATAGAAGGATCAACCATACTAACAACCTCATCGGCTACAATTAGGTAGGGTTCTACGGCTAGTGTTCTTGCGATAACTAGTCTCTGTTTCATTCCACCCGACAAGTGATGAGGATACTTATTCAAGAAATAACTTGGTGGTGATAATCCTACTTTCTCAAGTAGTCTCTTAATATAATCATATCTATCACTCGCACTCATATGAGGATAGTGTTTTTTGATTACTACATCAAGTGTTGTGTAGACATTCATTGATGGATTAAGTGCTGAGTATGGGTCTTGGTGTATATAGACGAATCTATGTCTATTTTGTCTAAAGAATTTGTCGTTCACAATCTCACCGTCTTTTATCACGATCTGATCCAGCCATTTCACACTTCCCGAGGTTGGCATTATAAGACCTGACGAGATTTTTCCAACGGTTGTTTTTCCAGAACCACTCTCACCAACTATGCTTCTGATCTCACCTCTGTTAATACTTAGATTTACCTCATTTACAGCTCTAACAATACTTTTTCTAAATAATCCTCTGTAGTAGTGTTTTGATACACTAGATAACTCTAATACCTTATTCTTCATCATTTCTCATTTCCTCGCATATAGCCAACATTTTACGTAATGCCCTTTCTCCACCTCGATCATAGGAGGATCCTCTCTTACGCATATTTCACGTGTGAATGGGCATCGAGGATTAAATCTACATCCAGGAGGTGGATTAAGCAGGCTCGGAGGCTCTCCCGGTATAGGTTTTGGAATTGATTTAGTATAGAAGTTTGTTATTGATGGTATAGATCTTATGAGCATTTGAGTATATGGATGAAGAGGTTTTTCAAAAATATCTCTGAATGAACCATACTCCACAATTTTTCCAGCATATAAAACAGCTACTCGATCTGCTAGTTCAGCTACTACCGGTAGGTCATGTGTGATCAGGATCATTGTGGTTCTAAATTTCTCTCTTATATTATCTAGTATATTTAGTAGTATCCTCTGAGAGAATATATCTAAGGCTGAAGTAGGCTCATCCAATACTATGATCTCAGGATTCAGAGCCATAGTTAATGATATCACTACTCTCTGTTTCATTCCACCACTCAATTCATGAGGAAATTTGCTGAGGACGCTACTAGGCTCTAAACCAACGATTTTTAATTTTTCGTAGGATTCTTCAATAGTTTTTTCGTCGTGTATACCATGGTCTTTTAAAGTTTCAATGAAATGTTGCCTAATATTCTGTACTGGATTAAGTGATGTTTGAGATCCTTGTGGCACATATCCTATTACTCTTCCTCTTATTCTTCTCATAGTCTCCTCGCTTAGGCTCATGAGATCTATCTCATCGCCTCTATTAGTTCTTAGAATAACTTTCCCACTTCTTATTCTAGCATTTCTCGGAAGAATCCTTAGTATAGTCTCAATTAATGATGTTTTTCCTGAACCACTCTCACCGACTATACCTGTTATCTCATGTCTATATATGTCTAGATCTATGTTATCAACAGCTTTTATAGTTCCTTCTCTAACTAAATACTCCATTTTTAGGTTTCTTATAGAGATCATGACATCACTACTCATAGACTCTCAGCCTCGGATTAAAAACTTCTTCTAGTGATTGAGCAAAGTATACTACTCCTAGCTTCACGTATATGAGAAGTATTAATATTATTAGTATAGCTGGTGTTGCTTGAGGTATTAATAAGGCTCTGTATGTATATATCATTGTATTCAATATATAGCCCCAGTTAGTTACATTAAGTGGTGCAACACCTAGGAAGATTATGCCTATTAGAGAAGTCATGTTTCCAACGTATAGTGCTCCTAAGTTATAGGCTATGTAAGGCATTAAATGTGGCAAGATTTCTCTGAATAATATATGGCTCCTACCAAGACTTAGATTCACGGCCGCCTCCACATAGTCTCTTGTTTTTAGAGATGATACTTCTGATATAATAGATCTTGTTAACCCAGGCCATGAGAATACTGCTAATATCATCACCATCGTTAAATAGCTTTTAGGAAAAGCATATGCCATAATAAAAATCGCTGGGAAAGAGGGTATGGTTAGCCAAATATCTGTTAAGGCTGTAATGATTCTTCTAGATAATCCACCGATAAATCCTCCTAATAATCCTAGAACCACCCCTATTAATACTCCTATTAACGATGCGAGAAATGGTATTAGAAAAACCTCCCTTGATCCATGGATAATCATTGCGAATAAATCTCTTCCTAGATAGTCGCATCCGAATAAATGCTGGAGAGAGGGGATGCACCACATATTCTCGGGGTGAGGCTCAAGATCCAGAGGGACTACCTCGGGACCAACTGTTGCCATCAGGATCATTACCACTATAGTTATTGTCCCAAAGAGTCCTCTAGAGCTCTTAATAATAGGTTTCACATAATCAGCATATATATTCCGTATGCTTTCTTGGTAACGTAGTTCACTCCTCATTATCCACGCACCTCTTTTCTTATCCTCGGATCAAGTAATGGAGTTATTATCTCAACTATTAGGACTCCCGCTATAGTTAGTAGTGTCATTATGAAGAATATGCCTTGCAATAATCCATAGTCTCTTATACTTAGCGCTAGTGATAAATAGTATCCCATACCTGGATAAGCAAATATGCTTTCGATAAGTGCTGAGCCACCCACCATACCCCCGATCCTTATTGCGAGAAGTGGGACTAGTGGTAGAATAGAGTTCTTTCCAATATACGAGGTTGTTATTCTCATCTTGGTCAAACCCCTGGCTTCAGCATACTTTAGAAAATCTTCTTCAAGGATCTTTGCAACATTAGATCTTATAAGTAGAGCCCATCCAGAAAATGTCATTAATACATACGTTATTATTGGTAATGCAGCATGGTAAAATACATCTGCTATAAAAGGTAGGTTGAAACCTGGCTCAACATTAGGTGAAAAAGCTCCTTGTGCCGGAAATAATCCTAGGCGCGCTGAGAGAAAGAGATATAGTAGTAAAGCTATTATATAGCCAGGTATCGAGGTTAAAATAGATGAGGTAGCTGTTATTAAACTATCTAATTTTGTTCCTCTTCTGAAGCCTGCTACCATACCTATTAATATTCCAATTGCGAATGCGAGTGAGATCCCTATTGATAATGTAAACACTGTCCAACCTAAGAATCTACCGATAACTTGAGTAACAGGTCTCTTGAAATATGTTGAGTATCCTAGGTTGCCTCGAAAGAGATTTTCTATGTACTCGAGATATTGGAGCCATTGAGGCTTGTTAATATCTATTCCATAGTATAGTTGCATAACTATTTTTCTAGCCTCATCTAAAGGTATTCTCAGTTCCTCGGCTAGTTGAGAGGCTAAAGCATAGATTATGTCCCCAGGCATATTCCTTATTAGGAAGAATGTTATTGTTGCTGATATCATTATAGTTATTAAGGCATATAAGATCCTTATAATCACGGTTCTTAAAAAAATATTTTTTATTAAAAAAGACATTTACGTATACCCTGATCCTTGTCTCTAATGGAGGTTGTAGTAGATTAAGAAAAGTAATAGAGCTCTGTAATAGCCTGCGTCCATTAATCTAACACTCCACACAGGGTCATCAGCGCTTGGCCATCCCTGTAACTGGTTAGTATTCATAACAACCCATACACCGTATTCATATATGTGGTACACAGGAACATACTCATTAACAATCCACGCAAAAGCTTTCACAGCACATTTCTCAATACCCGTACCAGGATTGTTGTATAGTATTGAGAAGAGATCTGATATATTAGCGTCATTAGTGCATGTCTTCCATGGATGACTTATATTTAGCCAGTTCGGGAATGCTATTGCTCCTCCTGCTCCCCAGCCGAGGGCTAGTATATGGCTCCACGTCCAGTACGGGCTTCCTGTCGCATACATGAGGCTGGATATCCATATCGTTAGATCATAGTCTCTAGTATCATTATAACTAGTGGAGTATGTTCTTACGAGAGTTGTCCATACTGCTGCGGGCTGTATATTTATTTGAGTAGATATTCCGAAGGAGTTTAGTGATGCGGCAATGATTTCAGCGGGTACGGTATACATAGTGTCTGGTTGTACTAGTATTGTTATTGAGATAGGTGTTCCGTTTGGATAGACCCATTTTTTAGTCTTAGGATCTTTCATGAAACCGCATGATGTTAGTTCTTGCTCTGCCTTCTTTGGATCATAGGTGTAGTTAGTGAATAGTTTTAAGTCATCAGTTGTAAGCCATTGATATAAGAATTGATCTGGTAGACCTATATTGAGTGTTGGTTTCTTGGCGTACATTGGTAGTGATGCAATGATCTTGTCTCTATCTATGAGATACGCTATTGCTCTTCTGAAACAAGTCATATTCATCGGGTATCTTTGTTCATTGAATAATATGCCCACCATTCTATAATTGGGCATTGAGTATATGAGGAGACCAGGTGTTTTGTTAAGGAATCTTATTAAATCAGTGGATACGCTAGCGAATGTTGTCCACGTTATTTTTCCAGCGGCTACCTGCTCTAATGCCACAGCTGTTTCTGGAGAAGGATACATAATCCATCTAGCTACCTTGATCTGATCGCTGGCCCAGAAGTATGGATTCTTCTCCCATATTATGTAGGACTCTGTTATTTTAGATGGGTAGAATGGGCCATTTGCTATATAAGAAGGTTCTTTCTTAGCTATTTCTGTGAAATTACCTCTGAACTGACTCTGTAGATCTGCTATAGTTTTTGTAAGATCACTTGGTACAGTTCCTCCACTCTGAGTTATTTCGTATCTCTGTTTTAATAAGTCATAGAGTTTTGTGCATACACTATAGAGAGGTTCTTTAGTATAGTAATTTTCTGAAGCCCATACACCATCCCAACTCCACATCCATGATGTTAAAGTCTCGAATCTGATATTGGTTCCGTTAAAGTATCTTCTTATCGTGGTATCATTAACAACTTCATAGTATCCCATGAAAGAAGCATAGTAGCAACCATACATTATTTTACTTAAATAAACATCTTTAGCAGTAACAGGTTTCCCATCACTCCAACCAGTCTTTTTCAGAGTAACTTCCACTATAGTGACATTCCGGTTTTTATCAACAATAACTCTCCAACTATCCGCTAAAAACGGTAGCATCTTGGGGTAAGAACCCTCTAAACCAGGTATTGAGGCTTGCTCCGCGGGGATCAGAAATACAAGAGGCGCATGTATATAGTAGTGAAGCATTCCAGCAGTCCCAACAAGAGGATTAGGGAAGAAATTCTCTGGCGCAGGCCACGTGGGCCCATACAAATATAGTTCTTTCTGCGCAGAAGGAGTAGTGGTTGGTGACGTAGGTGAGGTAGGTGATGGGGATATTGTAGGAGAAGGCGACGATGTCATAGATACAGGTGATGTAGGTGATGTTGTAGTTGGTGATGGAGGGGCCTTGGTGGTAAGCAGGTATAAGGCGATCCCTGCAATAACAATTATGATGAGAAGAACTACAGAGATTAAAACAGTTCTTTTATTCAATGTAATATCACCGTTAAAGATTTGTGACTAAGAGACCTAATATTTTTGTATGTAATGTTGCGCGGTATGAACTTAATTTTATTAGAAATATTATGAAAAACTTGATCTCTCTAAATAATAGAAAATAATTTAACAACTCCTAATTAAAAATATTGTTTTATTTAAACAAAGATTATTATTTTGCTGAAAAAGATAATCCTGATGATTTATATGAGTAAGATGATCTTTGCCTTATGGTATGGTTTAGGTAATGTAACCCCAGAATTTAGCTCAGACTTAGTTGAGAAAGATTTTAGATTGTTTAGGGATCTAGGGTTTAGATATGTGAGAATATGGGTTAATTGGAGAGATTTCGAGCCCAGGCCCGGAGAATTTGATACTGATAGAATTCGCGTCCTCATGGAATCAGCCGAGAGATATGGTCTCGGAGTAATTGCGCAGGTGTACTTAGAGTTTGCTCCTGATTGGCTGCCTCGTTTATACCCTGATTCATTGTATACTGATGAGACTGGTTCTAGACTATATCCCCAAGGGAGCCCTGGTGTCTGTCTCGATCATCCTCAAGCGAGGAAAAAAGCTGAGGATTTCCTAATTAGATTAGCTAGAGAGTTAGTTAAGTATAGTAATTTCTATGCTTGGGATGTGTGGAGTGAGCCTCAGATTATTCAGTGGGTATTTAGATTAGGTAGACCTAGGCCTATGTATTGTTATTGTCCATATACGATTAAGAGATTTAGAGAGTGGCTTAGAAATAAGTATGGAGATATTGAAAAATTGAATAAGAGTTGGCACAGAGACTATGGATCTTTTGACGAAGTCGAGCCTCCACGATTCGTTGTGTTACATTTCGGTAAAGAAAATATTGACTGGATCGAGTTCTTAATTAATAAACTTAAAGAGGATTTGAGATGGAGAGTTGAAATAATTAAGAGTATTGATAAAAATCATCCTGTCACAAGTCATGCTGCAACGACGTCTATATTTCTTAATCCGCTATATGGTAATCCAGATGATTGGGAAATGGCTGAGGCTGTGGATATATGGGGCACCTCATTATATCCGAAACATGCTCACAGATCTATTGATAATGTAATTGATGCATTTATTTTAGATGCTATTAGATCATCTTCTTACTCAGCTGGAAAAGATTATTGGGTAGGTGAGCTTCAAGGCGGTCATGGAATAGGTGGATTAAAAATAAACGAGCCTGTGGAACCAGAGGATATAAGGATCTGGATATGGCAGAGTATTGCACACGGTGCTAAGGGAATAAATATTTATCATAGCTACCCTATGATGTGGGGGTACGAGACCTCGGGATACGGATTATTTGAGCCTAGTGGCTCACCGACTCCCAGAGCCTTAGTTGCAGCGGAGCAGGCTAAGATTATTAGTGAATACGAAGATTTATTGACTAAATTAAAACCTCTGAGCTCTGAAGTTGCTTTACTATATAATATATATATTTATAGGTTACTATGGGTTCTCCAGGAGACATCTGCAGATAAGGTATTTAAATCTTTATTAGGTCTATACCGAATTCTTTATAAATATAATGTTTCCGCAGATTTTATTCATGTGAAACAAGTAGAGAGAGGAGATTTAGATAAATATAAGATATTACTAGCACCATTTTCTATCTCGATATCCAGGGCAATGGCCGATAGATTAAGAGATTTTGTATCGAGAGGAGGAGTATTATTAGTTGATGCAAGATTCGGGTGGTTTAGAGAGGATGGTTGGTTAGATGAGGAGATACCTGCATATGGTATGAGCGAGATTGTGGGAGCCAGCGAGGAGTCGTGTAGAAGTATTGATAAAATAATTTTCCGTGTATCCGAGAATTTCCTAGGGGTTCGCAAAGGTATCACAGTAAGTGGTGCATTATATGAAGAGATTTTAAGACCTCGTGGAAACGCTAGTGTAATAGGCGTCTCAAGTAATGAGAAACCAATTGCTGTTTTCAGTAAATATGGGAGAGGCTCGGTACTATTCATAGGCACAAGTATTGGTCTAGCGTATGAGGAATTTAGAGATGACTCTATAGAGAAATTAGTTATGGGGTTAGTGAATTACGCAGATGTATCAAGACCCTTGGTTGTGGCTCCGGCGACTTCAAATGTGGAGATCCGAGTACTTGCTTCAGAGGGTTCAAGTAAGGAGATGCTGGTCATAGTATTGAATCACGATAGAGTTGCTAGAAACATTGAATTAATTTTCGATCAGAAATTCTCGGTGTCAAGAATAAGAGATCTGATGACAAATAAGACGTATGAGGTTAAGGAAGGGAGGTTAAGATTGGATCTTTCGCCTAAAGCGGTTATTGTAGGATATGTGGAGAGGTAAATAGTATGGAGGATCTGAATTTCGCTGAGAAATGGCTTGAGAACGCGTATAGTATAATGAAATATATTGAAGAAACACAGATCGAGTCTATTAACAAAGCCGCTGAGATAATCGCTAATTCTATAGCTTCTGGACATGTCTGCTTCTTATTTGGTTCAGGACACGCGGCTATACCTGTTATGGAGATTTTCCCTAGATATGGTACTGTACTAGGCTTTATGCCAATTGTTGATCTACCTCTAGTCGCTTTTCTAAGAATAGTTGGTGATATGGGATATCCACAATTTGATTTCATAGAGAACTCGCCGGAGTACGGTAGAAGAATCTTGGAAAATTACGAGATCCATAAAGAAGATTGTGCTTTACTCTTCTCACACTCAGGCACGACACCAATAACAATTGAAGTAGCGAAAGTAATCAAAGATTATGGAGCAAAAATAATTGTTGCTACTTCTCTTAAGCATAGTATGAATACTGAGAGTAGACACCCTAGCAAATTAAAGTTATATGAATTAGCTGACATAGTTATTGATACAGGTGTTCCATTAGGCGATGTATCAATTAAGATAAAAGATCTTGATTCTTCAATAGGTCCTCTCTCAACATTTGCATTTATTATCGTAGCAAATATGCTTTTACTAAAAACAATAGAGAAATTAATGATACGAGGCATGAAACCAATGATTTTTCCCGTGAGAAGATTGAATCCTCGAGCAGACGAGATCATGAGACAGTTGCTTCTTAGATATAGAGAGTTATATTCTAAACATCTAAGAAAACAATAGACAGACTCACTACTATAATAAGGTACAACTTATTTATCTTGGTTTTTGAGGAATCAGAGCATGTATATAGAGAGTTAAATCATTAAATTTCTGATGAACTCTTAACTCAATTAAAACCATTATAATAGATGGTAGTCCTCTAATGAATATAGAGAAGAGAAACATTATGCTCACAATTGATTTGGGAGCTTCTAAAATAGCGGCTGGTCTTGTAGATAAAGATATGTATTTACGAGAGACTTATATTGAGAGAACTGATGTTAGGGGAGGTGAGTTTGTTATTGATCAGATCCGTGGAATCATTAGAGTCCTTCGCGAGAGATTAAGAGAGGATCCTCTTGGAGTTGGTATCACTGTTCCAGGCATTGTTGATTATAATAGAAATATTGTTTTACACGTTCCTAATATACCGAAGTGGTATATGCTTGATATTGCTACAGAGATCAGTGAGTGGTACAAGAGGTTGTGGGGTAAAGAGATTACAGTGGTGTTATTAGATGATAGGGTTGCAGCCGTACTGGGTGAGGCTGTTGCTGGTGTGGCAAGAGGATTTAGAAATATTGTCTCATTAATTATTGGGTCCGGTGTTGGTTTAGGCATGATCTTTGATAACAAACCTTATACAGGCTCATTTAATGTATCAGGTGCTATCGGGTGGTGGTTACTAAATAAAGAAGTTGTGGGAGAGACTAAGAAGGGATTCTTGGAGGAAGAGTTAGCAGGTCCGTATATAGAGGTTGAGATGAAGAATCTCTGTAGATCATATCCCGAGAAATGCAGATATATACTGTATCTATCAAAAGGATCTATAGAGAATATAACGTCAGAGATAATATTTAGAGCCTATGACGAAGGAGACATATTAACCAAGACTATTCTAACACGAAAAGCAACTATACTAGCAATCACGATAGCAAACATCATAAGTCTCCTAGCTCCTGATATAGTCGTTTTAAATGGAACCATAGGAGTCGAATTAGGCAAGAGATTCTCTGGGCTGCTAAAATCCGTGGTAAGTGAAATAATTAATCCCTATATGAGACAATACATAAATATAACAATCTCAGAACTAGGTTTCAAAGCAAATCTTATTGGCGCAGCCTCATATCTTATTAGGAAAACTCAGATCCTATGACCTGATTAGATCGTGAAGAATTGAGTGCTATATTTATTATTAATCATCAATATAATCTATGTATTCAGGATCTTCAGAGATGATAAATTTGGTTTTTAAAAATCAATTATTTATAGTTTTTCGGATCATCATTACAGATTTTTGAAAAGCAACAGGTAGTTGGAATTTCCTTGTATAGATCCTAAATTATATAAAATGTATTATGTATTAAATTATTAAAACGATAATAAGTATATGAATCGTATAAATTTTTTAATTTATTCTTTTTATAGATTTACTGGGGTCAAC
>ERZ1669248.713-NODE-713-length-14659-cov-18.161805_pt1 | contig 14659 bp, 13 predicted proteins | sample MGYA00579296_ERZ1669248 | MGnify/ENA primary metagenome ERZ1669248 (study PRJEB41166, sample SAMN08046057) | hot springs metagenome | biome: hot spring; feature: neutral hot spring; material: thermophilic sediment; isolation source: thermophilic sediment from...
TTGGGTGGTGCTTCTGAGGGTGTTGTTGTGGTTGCTGAGGAGCTTAGGCTTGGTAGGGGTAGGATGGGTAGGCGGTGGGTTGCTTCTAGAGGTGGTTTGTGGATGTCTATTGTGCTTAGACCGGAGAGTTTTAGAAATATGCAGTTGCTTAGCCTCGCCTCTGCTGTTGCTGTTGCTAAGGCTATAAGGAATTTGCTTAGTGTTGATGCCAGGGTTAAGTGGCCAAATGATGTGCTTGTTAATGATAAGAAGGTTGCTGGAATACTTGTTGAGGGCTATGCAAAAACTAGTTACAATTTCGTGGTTCTTGGCATAGGAGTTAATGTGAATAATGATCTTCCCCCAGATTTGCAAAACACTGCAACAACACTTAAGAGTGTTGTTGGAGCTGAGGTTTCGAGAAAGTCACTGCTGCTTAAAATACTTGAGAATATTGATGAGGTTTATGCAAAGCTTAAACAGGGCATGGCTAGTGATATACTCAATGAGTGGAGAAAATACTCATCAACACTAGGAAGAATGGTGAGGGTTGTGACTAGAGATGGGGTGTTGGAGGGTTTTGCGGAAGATATTGAAGATGATGGGGCTTTAAGAATTAGAACAAGAGAAGGTGAAGCAATTAGAGTTTATGAAGGCGACATTATTCATTTGCGCACCTAGACATTGTTTTGCGCCATGTGGAACATGAGATTGACATTTCCAGCAAATTTTTTATAGCAACCAGCTAAATTTTGTTTTTGTGGGGGTGTGAGTTTTGGAGAAGATTAGAATTGGTTTTGTGCCTTTGCATAGATACCCATTTGATGAGACATGGGCTCAGGAGCTTAAGAAGAGATTCATCAATGTTATTGAGCAGAGGTTTAGAGATTTTGTTGAGCTTGTTTATCCAACAGAGAAAGATGTTAAAATGGGTCTTGTTACAGATGATGAAGATGCTGAAAAAACTATTAAGCTTTTTAGAGAGAGGGGTGTTGAGGGAATTGTTCTATCAACTCTAACATTTGGAGATGAACTTGCTGGTGCTAGAGTTGCTGAAGAGTTTAGAGGTGCTCCAATAATTGTTTTTGCAACTAAGGAGCCTGAGGCTATTCCTGGTGGTTTTAGAAGATCAGATTCGTTCTGTGGCACACTATCCCTGGCCTCTGCTCTCTACAGAAGGAAGATACCGTTTCTCTACGGAGGTATAGTATTTCCGGAAGATAAGGAATTTGTGAATAGTTTCGATAACTTCATTCGTGTTGTTTCCATATACAGAAGATTTGTTGGTGCTAGAGTAGGTATTGTTGGTCCAAGGCCAGAGAGATTTGAGACTGTAACTTTCAACGAAGCTAAAATGGCTGAGAAGTTTAAGCAGAGAGTTGTCCATATAACACTACTTGAGGTTGTTGAAGAGGCTAAGAAGCTTAGTGATGATGATCCATCTGTTCAAAGAATAGTGAGTGAGATAAGTAGCTATGCAGACACATCACAAATTCCAAGAGAGGCTCTTTTGAAAATAGCAAAGCTTGAGACTATTCTGAGAAGATTTGCTGAGTCGAAGAAGCTTAGCGGTATTGGTTTTAGATGCTGGACAGAAATTCAGAGATACTACGGTATTTCGCCATGCCATGCAATGGCGAGGCTAACGCAAAGTGGTATAATGACTGCATGCGAAGTTGATGTCTACGGTGTTTTAACAATGATAATTCAGTATGCTGCTTCACTAGAGCAAACACCGCCATTCTTCATAGACTGGACAATTAAGCATCCAGAAAAAGACAATGTGTTTCTAGCATGGCACTGTGGAAATGCGCCACCAGCACTATGTGCAGCAAAATGTGGTTTGCTTTATCACAGCATAATGTATAGAGATGTTGGTGTTGAGAAAGCCTATGGAACTTTTGAGGGTAGGCTAAAACCAGGTGTTGTAACAATATCTAGACTTGTTGAATATGATGGAGAGTTCAAGCTCTTCATAACAAAGGGCAGGGCGTTAGAAGATGAGAAGCCAAGTTTTAGAGGTAGCTGGGTATGGGTTGAGGTTAGTGATCTAGACAAAGTCTATAGAACATTAATTGAAGAAGGTTTTGTTCACCATGCAAGCATGATATATGGAGACTATGTAGAGCCTATAACACAATTCGCTAAGATTGCTGGAATAAAAGCTGTTGTGGTATAGACCTCCAAAGAAGGAAATAGAATTGGTAAGGTTTTTGAATAATCAAATCTTTTTATATCAAAAATCGTTGCTGAGTTGATATCTGTAGAGCTCTGGGCATATATTGCACTTTGTTATATCTATACCTGGCTCAATTCGGCTGTGCAAACCACATAGATATTTCTTTGCCATGAAAATCATTGCTATTCTATCTATTTCCCTCGCTACTTCATATGCATTCAGACTGTTTCTAGCTATTCTACTTGCTAATTCTTTGACCATGTTTGATATATCCTTGTAACTACTAATGTTTATTGAGTTTCCTCTTTCACCTTTCAAATACCTTGTTACTAGCGATGGTGATAAACCCAGGGTTTTCGCTATCTCTACCTCCATAAAACCCATTTTAAGTAGTTCTAAAACAAGTTCTCTTTTTATTGCTGGTACAACATATTTTGATGCCAATTCGTATGTGGATTTCAATTTAGAGTACCATAATTTTCTTTTTTATCTCATCAACATTGTTTATAACATCTGTAAAGTCCTCAACAATTTCTGCAGTACCAAGATACTCACCATTCTCATTCTTTACAGCAACTATGAGTACTCTAATTATTCTATCTCCTAGCCTTGTCCAAAACTCTTTGTAGTTTGCTTTGCCAGTCTTGAGCTCATCAACAGTAGCGCGAACAAGTTTTTCTAGTCTTGGTGGATGGCAAAACTCTATTCTTCTACCAAGAATTGTTTTTGTTCTAACAAAGCCTTTAGCAAATATGCTTTCGCTAAAGAATGTTACTCTATCATTTGAATCAGCATATGTTATTTCTAGTGGAAGTGATTTAATCAAAGACTTGATCTCGTCAACACTTAGATAACCTGTGTCAAGATCAATGTCGCTAAAGCTTCTAATTTCATATGTATCAGGCTTTAAACCACCTTTGAGAGCAGCTTCTCTAAACTCTGGTGGAAGCTTTTCTGCCTGCTTTGGATCTATAGATGCAGAGATCTCAAATGGCAGAACAGGTTTTGCACTTGGCCTCCACTCTCTATCCCTAGCATCAACTATCCACCCAATTTTGTCAGCAATTTCAGCTATAGCAGCCCACTCACCCTCGCTAAACAAAGTCCATATAGCTGGAAACAGTATTTTATTTTCTCTAAACACAAGCTCGCCAATATCTCTTGCAATTTCCATTCCAAGTTCTCCAACCCTCTTAACATCATCAATACTTTTGCTTTGCTGAGCTTTTGCAATTTCTTCAAACAATTTTCTAAGCTTTACAATAACCTGGTCCTCCCTACCCCACAAAACCCTTGGAACAGCAACAATCCCTCTTCTCTCAAGATATGGAAACACAATCATTTGAATCTTTCTATAGTGCATTCTCAAAGCCCTAAGCTGAGTAGACAAACTAGCAACAGTGCTTAGCTGCTTCAAAGCATCTTCAACACTTTGCATTCTCAAAAGCAGAGATGAGTATAGACCAAGAGCCTCAGCTTGTTTCAAAATCCACTCATTCTCCTTCAAGAGCAAATCTAGTGGATGACCCTTTGGCACATTAGAAAGCTCTCTACTAGCAAGATACTCTCTAAACAATTCCACATGAAGATCACAAAGCTTTAGTATATCATTTATTGATATTCCTTCTGAAACAAGTTGCTGTTCTATCAACGGTATTTCAAATGGTGATACCTGTGCCAATACACTACCAAACTTCTTTCTAAGCTCCTCAACACTTTCACCTCTATGAATAGCTTTCAACAAATTCTTTACCAACTCAATCTTTTTATTCATATCCAAATTTGACATGTGTCAAACACCGTATAGAGTAAACAATGTTTCACAATAAAAAGCTTTCTATGGATACAAACACATTGATTTGATGCAGAAATTCACTAAAGAAATCTTTTATTTATAAACTTAGCAAAAACGATGTTTCTTAACTAAATTCATCAATCAATTCTTATCCAATAACAACTCTTAATATGCTACTTAGCATTATTTATTTTCATCATAGAAAAACTTATATATAAGTGATAACAAAATTCTTTATTGTGGTTGACATGCCACTTTGGAAATGTCAAGTATGTGGATTTGTGTATGAAGGACCTCAACCACCAGATAAATGCCCAAAGTGCGGTGCTCCAAAGGAGCAATTCAAGCAGTTATCTGATCAAGAAGCACAACTCGTTTTGAGATCTAGAAAAACAAACTATTTACACATGAAGGCATTAACACTTCTAAGAGAGCTTTTAGCTGTTGCTGAGGAGATTATCCAAGATAACTTAGATCCACCATGTGTTAAAATAGCTAATGAGGAGAAAGAGTTTGCGCTAACAACAATTCAAAAGATTATGGCTGAACTTGAAACACATATGAAGAAGGGTAAGTGGGGCTAGCAACCATCTTTCCAAATACACTACACATTTTTCATTTAACACCTCTTTCTTTGTTATGAAACAAAAACTCTGTTTGCCAATTAATGCAATTTGCCAAGTATACAAAAATCCTATTCTCTTTGCTCACTTTTTCCAACAATACGTGTTAATGTTGTTAAAAGCTCCAATGGTATAACTATTTTTGTTGATGGTGCTTCTGCTATTGATTTCAACGCCTCCAGGTATTGAAGCAAAATAGCATTTGATCCAAGCTTTGCAGCTGCCTCATTTATTAGCTCAAGTGCTTTTGCCCTGCCCTCAGCAACAAGTATTTGATATTGCTTCTCACCCTCACCCTTCTTTATCATTGCCTCTCTCTGGCCCTCAGCCTCCAAAATAGCTGCTGTTCTTTTGCCATCAGCCTCAGCTATCATTGCTCTTCTATTTCTTTCTGCAGCCATTTGCTTTATCATTGCTTCTTGAACTTCCTTAGGAGGCTTTATCTCCTTTATCTCTACCGATGTTACTTTTATTCCCCATCTATCAGTAACTTCATCAAGTCTTGCTCTAAGAGTTGAATTTATGTACTCTCTTCTCGCTAAAACATCATCTAAAAGCATATCTCCCACAATTGCTCTTAGAGTTGTTATTGCTATTCCAGTTGCTGCCGTAACATAGTTTTGAACTGCTGTAACAGCTTTTACAGGATCAAATATCTTCATATAGACAAGCAAATCAACATCTACAGGTGCATTGTCTTTTGTTATACATGTTTGTGGTGGTATGTCAATAACAAACTCTCTTAAATCTATTGAAATCCCAGTGTCTATTATTGGCAAGAGAAATACTATCCCAGGTCCCTTCACACCAACAAGTCTCCCAAGCCTAAACACAACAAGTCTTCTATACTCTGGCACAACCCTTACTCTAGATGCTATAATAGCTGCAATAATTATTAGAAAAATTATGAGTAGTATCATTGAAGCAACATCCATTCTGAACACACCAACCTTAGACTTCTAGACCTCGACCTTATATCTCTTTCTGCTCAACACTCTCCACATAAAGCTTTAAACCATCAACTCTAACCACTCTCACCTTCGAACCTGCTGGTATAGATCCCTTAACAGAGTAAGCTGTCCACTCCTCACCCAACACATATACAACACCAGGCTCCAACTCCCCAATACTTGTCTTGGCAACACCAATTGATGATAGAAGCTGTTGCTCAATAGAAGGTCTTCTCATTCTAGATACCTCAACAGCTTTATAGGCTATGAAAACCATTACCGATGATAAAACAGCTATTCCTCCAACAACTGTGTAAACCAATTGTGTGCGCAGCTGTGGTGGCACTAAATAGAGTTGATATGCAGCACCAGCTACAAGCAATACTGCTCCACCAACTCCAAAAACCCCGAAACCAGGTGTAAACATTTCTATAGCTATTAGCACCACACCTGAAAGCAGCAGTGTTAACGCTACTATGTCTGGGGGTATGAGCCGCATAGAACTTAAGGCTATTGCTATTAGAATTGCACCTGCTATTGCATATCCCTGAAAACCAGTTGTGAGAATCTCAGCAACTATTAGAATTGCGCCAGCAACTAGAAAAACAGCTGATATAATTGGAAGAGAAGCTACAGAAACCAGTCTATCCCATAGGCTAGGCTCCAATCGACTTGTAATAGATGCTCCAATAAATTTTTCAACATCATTTATGGAATTAGCTTTCTTTGCAAACCCAATTGATATAGCCTCATCAGTTGTTAGAGTCTTTCCCTCTCTAACCATGGCTTCAGCAATGCTAGCAAGAGTCTCATTGTTGCTGAAAAGTCTTTGAGCAAGAGACCTGAATCTAGCAGCAACATACTCAACAATCTTCTTATCATATGGAGCAGGAATAGCATCGCCAATAACAGCACCAGAACCCATGAAAATACCTCTACATGCCAATGCAATCATGGAGGCTGCTGAAACTGCGTAGCCACCTGGAGGAATCCACGCATAGCATGTGACATTTCCATCAATAATCATATTAACAATCTCATCAGCTATAGTCAAGTACCCTCCATAGCTATTAATTCTCAAAATAATAATTCTATTCCCAACCTCATTCAAAACTCTTTGAAAAAATGTTAGTGCCCCGCCATCAACAGTCATGCTAAAATCTACCAACACAGCTTCCGAAGATTTGGAGCCTTCTAAAATGGTTGCGACAGAACTTGTTAATGTGGAAAAAGCAATGATTAAAGCAATAATTCTCAACAATTTCATGGCCAAGCCCTGAAGACACGAATTAATTTCATCAATTCCATCTGCTGGATCTCAATCTATGTATGACAGAGTTAATAAATATTTCAATTAGCGAAGAATTCAATGAAAACTTTAACAATAGTCATTAATTCATCGAATTCTCATTAATTTAACCGAGAATAAAATTTAAGGTGTTGTACAATCACTATGAGTAGAGCTGCTACGAATGCTACTAATGAAAGCAATGCTGATAGATATGCTGTGGTTATGAAGGAGCCTGTTAAGTCTCTTGCTAAACCACCTATTACTGGCCCTATAACAAGAGATGTCATAACAACTGATGTTTGCATTCCCAGCAGTTTTCCAATGTTTTCCTGGCCAAAGAGTGTTGGTATTAGAAGCATGTGCGTAACTGGTTCTCCACCAAATGCGAAAAACCTTAGCCAAAGCATTGCAATAGCAGTTTCTAGACTATGTTTAGATAATTCAATTGCTGTAAACATTGTTGTTGCCTCGAAGAAATAGAGAAGTGGAAGTGTTTTTAAAGCTCCTATGCGCATTGCTATGAATCCCCATGTGAAAGCCCCTAGGGTTTGAAAAACACCAGAAACGCTTATAGCAAAAGGTGTGTGATGCTGCAATGCAGTAGACTCTTCTATACCAAACATTTTATAAAAATCTGTTACTATTTGTGCTATGAACTGTAGAAGCATTGTTGATGAAAGAGCTATGAAGAATATTGGAATTAGCAGTAATATGAAGAGTTTTGGAATTGAATCACCATACTCTATTTTGTTTTGTTTACGTTTTTGAACATTACTGAAATCACCACAGATTTTAATGCATAAAATCATTGGTGCTACAGATACTATTGAGAGAATCAGAAACACTGTGAAAACATCCATGAAGTTAACTAGCTTTGTTATTATTGGTGACCAAAGTGTTAAGGCCAGGTAGCTGCTGCTTTGAATAATTGCTAGTGCTATGTCTAGTCTTCTAGAGAAAATCCTCATTATCATGGGGTTTATGCTTAGCATTAACGATGGAAACCCCAAACCAGCAACTCCATTACCTATATACCACAGCCACACAGCAAAACTCCAGGGATAAAACCTCATTAAATAAACAATAATCGATGAAAAAAGCTGTGTAATCACACCAATGTATAGTACAGTGGAAATACCTTTTCTATCATATACAAAGCCAAGGAAATATGATGAGAAAATGGATACAAAAGCCGATATTGTGAATCCAATTGTCAACACAGTTATTGTACCAATGTTGTAGTAGCTCATTAGATGTCGATAGAAGATGGATATATTCATTCTCCAACTACCAATAAGCATAGCTAAAGCCCCAACCACTATATACAAAAGTCTCTTCTCAACCATGAAATCACCTCAAAATGCATTGCTCTTGAAAAGCTACATTTTTAAAGTTTTTGAGTACTATGCATAGTATTGGTTAATCCATAAACAATTTCAGATTAGCTAACAACTTATTCAATGATTCTTCTAGCAAATCTTATAACATTTTCTGGTATATCACCAACATTGAAAAACATGCACTCCTCAACACCATCTTTAAACAATTTATGTAAACTATTCACTAAAACAGCTACTGGACGCGAATTGCATATAGATGGTAGATTCCTCAAATCAACTTCCACAATCTTCTCTACACGTATTTTCATTCACAGTTACAAGAAAGTATTTTATAGAGTTGAAAATACTCGACTTTTTCATAAAGGGAGATAAATCTGAAAAACCAGCAACTTTTTCTATGAAAAATAAAGTTTTTTGCATCAGTATTAAGATGATGAGTGCACGTCAGATTGATTAGTGGATGATAGAACAGCCGTATTCTGATTTTCTAAGAAGTAATGCTATGTTGATGAATTGACACTTTGTATTCAGAGCGTATGACGCACATCATTATTAGTTCAATCCGCGACCTCTTTCATCATCAATGTACAATAATAAGCAAATAGCTAAAAAGATTTTATACTCAACTTAGCATAAATTGTAGTGAGTGTTTTAGGATTCGTCAATGGAAAACCCATCCAATAGAACAGAGATTAGAATCCAAAAATGGAATTGAAAGTTGAGGCTGTGTAGCATGAGTATTTACAAAAGTGTTCTAGACATTTTGTCTAGGCATCCAGATGGTGTTCCACAATCGTTTTTATATAGAGCCTTACCTGTTTCAAAATCGTATATAAGCATTGTTCTGAGAGAACTTGAGGAAAGAGGTGTTGTTTACAGAATAAGAATTGGTAACACATACATTGTTAGGCTTGCTAAGCCGTTTTCAAATAGATTCCATGGCAAGAAACTTGTTATAGGTGTTGTTTGGTCAAGTGAGTATCTTTTTCTTGGGCATTTCGCCAAGTTGCTTAGAAATGTTCTTTCAATGGATTTGGATGTGAAGGTGTATCCAAATGCTGTTTCAGCAACAGTTTCGCTTGCTCTTGGTGAGGTAGACGCTGTTTTGAGTCCTCTTATTACACAGCTTTACCTGTACCCAATTCTAAAGAGTTTTAAAATTGTTGGTGGTGGTGCAAGTGGTGGTGGATTCATATATGAAGTGAGTAGTGGTGTAGGTGATGCTGTAGCTTCTAGTGAAATGTCTACAATGGATTTGTGTAGAGCTGTTGCAACCGAGAAGAAAGTTATTGACACAAGAAATGTTGTGTACTTTAGCAATCCACAGCAACCAATAGAAATTGTGAAAAAGAAAAGTGCGAAATATATTGTTGCATGGCATCCAATAACACATGAAATAGAGAAGCTCAGCACTAAAATGATTGCTGATTGTTTTGAATTTGAGGAAATCAAACACTGTTGCACACTGGCAATATCGAATAGCATACCTCTGGAAACAATAGACAAGATTGCAAATATTTATAGAAAAGCAATAAACGATTTCAGAAAAGAACCTGAAAAATTCCTCGATTGGTACTCCACCACAACAGGAATAGAAATAAGCTTGCTAAAGAAGGCTTTGAGTATATACCAATACAATGAATACATTGATCGCAAAAACATAGACAAGCTCTTGCAATTCATAAACATAAAAATTCCGCATATAAGCAAATTAGAAGAAGTTTTTGTTCAAATATAGTTTTTCTAATTACGTTGATCCGTTAAAAATTTGCCTATGTAAAAAGTTTTAAATATTCATTTAGTTTTTCACTATAGAAAAATTTATTTTTTCAAAGAACCAAAATAATATTTTAGAGGTGCAAAATATGGAAATTAAAACCGCTCTTCAAATCGGAATGAAATTTCCAGAAATGGTTGTTGTAACAAACCATGGTCCAAAGAAGCTACCAGATGACTACAAGGGTAAGTGGCTTGTGCTATTCAGTCACCCAGCAGACTTCACACCAGTGTGTACAACAGAATTTGTTGCTTTTACTAAGAGGTATGAGGATTTCAAAAAACTTAATGCAGAGCTTTTGGGCTTAAGTGTTGATAGCACTTTTGCTCATATTAAATGGGTTGAGTGGATAAAGGAAAAACTTGGTGTAGAAATACCGTTTCCAATAATAGCTGATCCAACTGGGGAGGTTGCTTCAAAACTTAACATGTTTCCTATTGGAGGAACACACACCATTAGAGCTGTGTTTATAGTTGATCCAAATGGTGTTATAAGAGCAATGTTATACTATCCAGCTGAAGCTGGTAGAAACATAGATGAGATTCTTAGACTATTAAAAGTGCTTCAAGTAAGCGATAAGTATGGTGTTGCCCTACCTGCTAACTGGCCAAACAATGAGATAGTTGGTGAAAGAGCTATTGTACCACCAGCAACAACAGTTTCAGATGCGCAAGAGAGATTGAGGAAGTATCAGTGCTTTGACTGGTGGTTCTGTCATAGAGAAATCCCGAGAGAGGAGGCTGAGGAGGCTAGAAAATTCCTTGAGAGAGCAGCCAAAAAGGTCTAAGCCAAAAGCTTTTATGATTATCTGAAATTGAAGTATAAATCCAGTTTTTTATTTTTCAATAAAAATGTTAAAAGCCTTGACTTTTTAACCCATGTTTTAGAACCTAGAGCAGAGTATTTATCAACTATTTTGAGTGCTTCCTCCAAACTGCTAACTCTATATGGTTGCTGACTATACATTGCTCTTAGCTGCTCTCTAACAAACCAAACACCAATTGGTATGTCGAATCCTGGGTATATCTCTCTCAAAACAATTGATATAGCTTGTCTAGATATTTTATTGAGATACTCAGCTGTTGCTAGTCTCGATGCATAGTAGCATCCACCTATAGAAGCATATTCCTCTCTTGGTTTGAAAAATTCGTAGTCACCCTCAATAGCCACTTCCACACCACCTGGGTTCCATGTTGAGTTGGGAAACCACGCCTCCATCCACTCAAAGCTCCACTCACCAGGAACAAGTATGGATATAAACAAGTTCTTTGCATACATCCTCACAAAAACTTGTATTTCGCTCAAATGCTTGAAGAATCTTATTCTCTCGTTTATCAAATGCTTTGAGATGATATCATCAACAGCTGTTATAGCCCATCTAGTTGGCACAAGCCTTCTTCTCTTAGCATTACCCAGTGCTCCAACACTAAAAATTTTCTGTATTTGCGAAACAGGAACACCACCTCTGTAAAGCTCGATAACAGCATCAGTTGCTGATGCATCAACATCGCTATACACCCTCTCAACGACTCTGGCTGTTGAAGGCATTGAAACTATTTTCAGTTTCTCAATAGGTGCTCTAGGCCCCATTGGAGGCTCATACTCACTAAAGCTGAAACCAGTTGGTTTTTTAGCAAACTTCATCTCAATATCAACAGGTCTCAAAACAAGAACAAGTTGCTGAAGATCTTGAACAAATCTGTCATCAACATTTTTAACACTAACAGTTTTCCTACCAAGAAATAGGCCAAGCCTCATAGAAACTATATCATCAATTGGCTTAGAAACCCACAACTCTGGAAAATCATAAATAGATGTTTCCCCAGTTTCCATAGGGGCCATGGGACCTGCAAAAACAGTTGGATAACCAATTCTCCCAACAAAAATGGATGGAGGAGAAGAGCCGAAGAGCTCATCAGAAACCTTAGCAACTTTATATAATACCCTGGTCTTTGCAAGAATAGGGCAATATGCTTTGCCACAAAGGTATTTTGTGCCTCTACATAAAACACATAGGCCACTACTCATAGCAGCTCCTACTCAAATTAATTTCAACACTTAAACAATTTTTAAATAGTGGTCACCAAAACTATTATGGATTCTAACCTCAGATTTCAATGGCTTTGCAATGTATATACCATCCTCATTAGATATAATCTCTACCCTCAGCTTTTTACCAGCAATGTTTTCAACCCACTGAATACCAGCAACAGTTATTGTTGTATCAAAATCTTTGTCAACAGCTATAACCTCATTCCTTAGCCAACCAGGAGAAACAATTATAACTTCTAATGCATCGCCTTTTCTATACTTTATTGGATATCTCTTCGCAGGTTTTATACCAAAGTCAAGCTTCTTATAGTATAGATTAACACCATATTTTTTCTCCAAACGCTCAAGAAACTTTCTAAACACACTCCAAGAAACATCTTTCACACCTGGAATCTTTCTACCATACTTGTGAATCTCATACTTTTGAATACCAAAAGGTGGAAAAACCTTTCCAACACCTACCCTAAGACCCCACTCAATAATTTTCTCGATATCCTCATCGTTTACTCCTGGAATCCAAACAGGTGTTAGGTGAACATCTATTTTAGTATTTTTAACAATGTACTCAACAATCTCCATAACCTTCTCCGGATTGTACCAGGATACGCCTTGAAGCATTCTACTCTTTTGAGGATCTAGAGAATCTATGCTTATATTCAGTCTATCTAAACCAGCATTGTCTAGAGAGTCTATAAGGTTTTTTGTTAGTGTATACCCCCTACTCTCCATGGCCACCCTCGGAAAAATCTTCTTGAGCTCTGCAACAATGTCAACAATTCTTGGATGTGTGGGAGGCTCGCCAACACCATCAATAAGAGCTTCTAGAACATCGCCTTTAACATCTCTAACATGCTTTGCCCACTTAACCAAATGCCTCCAATCAACAACGTACTCAGATTGCCTATGAACAGATTTTGGACCTGCGTCAACACTACAAAAAATACAGTTATATGGGCATATAGTTGTTGGTCTTATCTGCAAAACATTTGTTCCTCTATCAATAACACCAAATGCTATGTGACCAACAAGAGGAATATCATCAATATAGATGTAGTATCTATTCACTGTTTTGCCTATTAGCTTTGGCATTAAACACCATTACCAAAACTGTTAACTAGAAAAAATCTTTTGTTTATCCTTCGCTAATTAGAATTCTTAGAACTACAGGTTTCTTCATTCTTGCAACACTTGGTATTTTCACTCTCAGCCCATCCTCAGTCATGCTCCAATCAATTTTACCTTCAAAATTTGGTATATCAACATGGATAATGCGTCCATCAACTTGCTTGAAAAGCTTTAGTGAAAACTCTTGCTGTGGCTCACCCAGTATAGTTGCATATACTATCTCCTTTAGCGGATATGCATGCTTAGCTGTATACCTTATGTCACTACCTGTGAAAATAAGTTTTCTCTCTGTGAAGAATCCGCCCTCAACTTTTGTTGGTCCTTCACCAAATGATTTCCATGGTTTTGAGCCATAGACTGCTTCTCCATATGTTTCAAGCCAATCCCCAATTCTAAAGAGAATTCTCTTTTGCTCTTCTGGTATTGTTCCATCTGGTTTAGGCCCTATGTTTAGTAGAAACACACCGTTTTTACTAACAACATCTATCATGTGCTGTACTATTGTTTCTGGTGTTTTGTACTCAGCATTCTTTATATAGCCCCACGACCTATAGTCAACAGATGTGTCTGCTAGCCATGGATATTCCTGAAGAGTTTCAACAGTGCCTCTCTCAGCCAAGTCAGGCACAGCTGTACCGTCTTTGAAAGCACCATGCTTATAGACTATAACAGGTTCTATGCCCCAGCTCTCACATCTGTTGTAGTAGTATGCTGCAAATGCTTGGAGATATGGCTCAAAAGCTGGGTTTGCTATCCACCAATCAAAATACACTATCCAAGGTCTGTACTTCTCAACAACTTCAACAATTCTTAGAAGCCAGTCCATTAAAAAGCTTTGATCTGGAGGAACATTGTTTGGCGATGGAGGAGCTCTAGGATCTAAAGAAGCTGGTTTTGCAGGACCATAGAGATCAAAGTACTTCGGGTCTTTAACATCAGACTCTATTCTTGTTCCTGTCTCGAAAAACCACCAGTGCTCAGCTCTGTGATACGATACACCAAATATTAGCCCCCTATTCTCAACAGCTAGCTTAAGCTCCTTCACAATATCTCTCTTAGGACCAATTCTAGCTGCACACCACCTTGTGTAGCTGGAATCCCAAAGAGCAAAACCATCATGATGCTCAGCAACAAGAACAACAAATTTTGCACCAGCTCTTTCAAATGTTTTTGCCCATTCATCAGGATCCCAATTCTCAGCTGTAAACATTGGAATAAAGTCTTTGTATCCAAATTCTGTGTGAGGCCCAAAGTTCTTTACATGATACTCGTACTCTGGTCTAGAAGGATCATACATGTTTCTTGGGTACCACTCATTTCCAAAAGCAGGAACAGAGTAAGCACCCCAGTGAATGAATATACCAAACTTTGAATCGGTAAACCACTTAGGTGCTTTGTATCCCTTTAATGAATCCCAAGATGGTTGAAAAGGTCCTTTGGTAGGAGCTGGAATACTTGCCAAAATTTTGAATGGATTAGACATTTTTGCAATTCCAAGTTTAATTAACTAATTTTGATTTAATAAGTTTTGCTGAAAATCTTATTCAA
>ERZ1669248.715-NODE-715-length-14634-cov-4.111187_pt1 | contig 14634 bp, 15 predicted proteins | sample MGYA00579296_ERZ1669248 | MGnify/ENA primary metagenome ERZ1669248 (study PRJEB41166, sample SAMN08046057) | hot springs metagenome | biome: hot spring; feature: neutral hot spring; material: thermophilic sediment; isolation source: thermophilic sediment from...
TGGGCTCGGAGATGTGTATAAGAGCCAGGCCGAATGTCTCGGCAGGCGCCGCCGGTTTGCGTGCGGGCGTGGACAGCCGCAGTACCTCACGCAATTCCGCGGTCGGCATGTCGAGTTGCCGGGCAAAATCGGTGAGCAACTGGCCCAGCAACGCCGGAGCGGCAATCTGGGAGAACAGCGGCCCGGCATCATGAATCGCCTGGGCGCGTCCTTCGGCGGTCGCCATTGCGACGCCGTCGAACAGGCTGGCGAACAGAAACTCGGACAGGGGCTGCGCCCGGCCGATTTCGCGCTCGAAAGCCTCTGCGCCCTTTTCCCGCACATACGAGTCGGGATCATGCTCAGGCGGCAGGAACAGGAACTTCACCACCCGGGTGTCACTGAGCAGCGGCAAGGCGTTTTCCATCGCGCGGCGCGCAGCGCGGCGGCCCGCGGCGTCGCCGTCGAAGCTGAACACCACCTGCCCGGTATGCCGGAAGAGCTTTTGCAACTGCTGCACAGTGCATGCGGTGCCCAGTGTGGCCACCGCGTGCTCGACGCCGAACTGCGCCAGCGCCACCACGTCCATATAGCCTTCGACCACCAGCGCATAACCGGCGCGGGAGATGGCCGAGCGCGCCTCGAACAGACCATACAGCTCCTCGCCCTTGTGGAAGACCGCAGTTTCCGGCGAGTTGAGGTACTTGGGTTCACCCTGATCGATGATGCGCCCGCCAAAGCCGATGACCTCCCCGCGCAGGTTGCGGATCGGAAAGGTGATGCGGTCACGCAGGCGGTCGTAGCGGCGCTGCGCGCTGGCGAAGGACTCGGCCTGGGGATCGAGCGTGTCGCCCTGTGCGTCGCGCGCCACGACCAGCCCGGACTGCACCAGCGCATCGGCGTTGTAATTGGCGAACGCTCCGGCCAGCGGCTGCCAGTCATCCGGCGCGTAGCCCAGGCCAAAGCGCTTGGCGACCTGGCCTTGCAGACCGCGGGTGATGAGGTAGTTCTTTGCCCGATCGCTGTGGCGCAGACGGTGCTGATAGAAGCTGTCTGCGGTCTGCAGCGCGTCGATCAGGGTGGCCTGCAGGCTGCGCTGCTGCTGCATCTGCCGCAACTGTTGCGGATCGAGGTCGGGCTCAGGCACGGTGAGGCCACAGCGACCGGCCAGATCCTTGACCGCATCGACAAATCCCATGCCCGCATAGTCCATCAGGAAGCCGATGGCCGTGCCGTGGGCGCCGCAGCCAAAGCAGTGATAGAACTGCTTGCTCGCGCTGACGGTGAAGGACGGCGTCTTCTCGCCGTGAAACGGACACAGCCCCTTGTAATTGCTTCCGGTCTTTTTCAGCTCGACATGCTGACCGACGACCTCGACGATATCGGCGCGCGCCAGCAGATCCTGAATGAAACCGGGGGGAATGCGCTGCTGCATGACTCGGAACGGTGCGGCAGACCGCCGCAGCACAACGTCTTATTTGGGCTGCATGCGAATGGCGCCATCGAGCCGGATGACTTCGCCATTGAGCATCGGGTTGGTCAGGATGGCTTCGACCAGCGCGGCATATTCCTGCGGCTTGCCCAGGCGTTGCGGAAACGGCACCATCTGCCCCAGCGCCGATTGCACCTCGGGCGGCATGCCCATGAGCATGGGCGTCTCGAAAATGCCGGGCGCAATGGTCATCACCCGGATGCCATCGCGCGACAGATCACGCGCCAGCGGCAGCGTCATGCCCGCGATGCCAGCCTTGGACGCGGCATAGGCAACCTGCCCGATCTGCCCGTCGAAGGCGGCCACCGACGCAGTCTGAATGATCACCCCGCGCTCGCCATCGGCAAGCGGCGCTTGCTGCGCCATCACGGCGGCGGCCAGCCGCGCCAGATTGAAGCTGCCGATCAGATTGATGCGGATCACGCGCTCGAACAGATCGAGCGCATGCGGGCCCTGCTTGCCCAGGGTGCGCGCGGCCGGCGCAATGCCCGCGCAGCTCACCGCCACCCGCAGCGGCGCCAGTGCTTGCGCAGCATCGACCGCAGCCTGCACGTCTGTCTCGCTGGTGACGTCGCAATGCACGAAATGGGCGCCGATGTCTGCGGCTAATGCCTGACCGGCTGCGTCTTGCACATCGGCGATGACCACGTGCATACCGCGCTGAGCGAGCAGGGCAGCCGTTGCGGCGCCGAGTCCTGAGGCGCCGCCACTGATGAGGGCGCTATGGCCTGAGAGTTGCATGATGGTGATCAAAAGGGAAATCAGCCCCGCAGGGCGGCAAAAATGCGCTGCTGCACTTCAGCCACTGGGCCCACGCCGGAAATCGTGATCAGGCGAGGCGCATTCGGACGCCCCTGTGCCATGCGCTCGGCGTAGAACTTCACCAGCGGCAGGGTCTGGGCGTGATAGACCTCCAGACGCTTGCGCACGGTGTCTTCCTGATCGTCGGCACGCTGGACCAGCGGCTCACCCGTGGCATCGTCCACACCAGCGACCCGAGGCGGGTTGAACTTGACGTGGTAAGTGCGCCCCGAGGCGGGATGCACGCGGCGACCGCTCAGGCGTTCGATGATGTCGGCATCGGGCACGTCGAACTCAAGCACCACGTCGATGCCGATTCCCGCGTGCTCCAGACCCTCGGCCTGTGCGATGGTGCGCGGGAAGCCGTCGAGCAGAAAGCCCCTGGCGCAATCGGGCGCGGTCAGACGCTCACGCACCACGCCGAGCATGATGTCGTCCGGCACGAGCTGTCCAGACTCCATGATTTTCTGCGCCTGCTGCCCCAGGGGCGTGCCGGCCTTCACGGCGGCGCGCAGCATGTCTCCGGTGGAAATCTGCGGGATGCCGAAATGCTCGGTAATGAAGGCTGCTTGCGTGCCCTTGCCCGCGCCGGGCGCGCCCAAAAGAATCAATCGCATGAAGGTCTCTCAATCGTAAAAACGCAGCGTTTCAGAATAGCAGACCGCCCTGCCCCGGCGCTGACGCGCCGATGACTGCGGCCCGTTCAGCTCGTCCAGAGGGCGCGCACGCGTTCCAGATCGGCGGGGGTATCGACGCCCGGCCCCGGGGCGTGATCGGTGAGGTGCACCGCGATGGCATGTCCATGCCACAGCGCACGCAGCTGTTCCAGCGCCTCGGCCTGTTCCAGCGGCGCAGCGGGCAGAGCCGCGTAGCAGCGCAGAAATCTGTGGCGATAGGCGTAAAGACCGATATGACGATAGACCGGATGAAGAGCCTGCCCATGGCGCTGCCAGCCGCCTGGGCGTTGCACATAGGCGTCGCGCTGCCAGGGGATCGGGGCACGCGAAAAGTACAGCGCGCGGCCCTGGGCATCGAGCACCACCTTGACCACATGGGGATTGAAGATTTCCGCTTCGTCGGTGATGCGGTGGGCGCAGGTGGACATCTCGATCTGCGGCTGGGTCTGCAGCAAGGCGGCGCAGGCCGCGGGCAGTTCCGGATCGATCAGCGGCTCATCGCCCTGCACATTGACCACGATGGCATCGTCGGGCAGGCCCAGCAGCGTGGCAGCCTGGGCCAGCCTGTCGGTGCCGCTGGCGTGTTCAACCGCTGTGAGCACAGCCTGCACGCCATGTGCGGCACAGGCCTGCGCAATGGCCGGACTGTCGCAGGCGACCACAACACCCTGCGCTGCACTGCGCTGCACGCGCTGCGCCACGCGCACCACCATGGGCGCGCCGCCGATGTCGGCCAGGGGCTTGTCGGGCAGCCGGGTCGAGGCCAGACGCGCCGGGATCAGCACCCAGAAGGGCGCAACAGCGCTCACGCCGGAGCGTCTGCGTTGCTGGCCTGCGCGGCAGCAGGGGCTTCGGGCGCGGGCAATGTCATGTCGCGCGCCAGATCGACCAGCATGAGCGGAATGTCGTCCCGCACCGGATAGGCCAGTTTGTCGCGCGGGCAGACGAGTTCCTGCGCCTCGCGGTCGAACTGCAGCGAACCCTTGCAAATCGGGCAGACAAGCAGATCAAGAAGTCGGGTGTCCACGCGCACTCTCCAGTTTTTGGTGTAGCCAGGGCAGCAGATCGTCGGGCAGTTCGAGCCGCAATCCGACAACCCAGAGACGCTCGCGCAGGGCGGGCGACAGATGCGCCGATTTTATGGCGTCTTTTTCCGTGATCAGAACCGGGCAGTTGGCGTCGAACGCAGCGAAATCGGTTTCAGCCAAAGGTTTGTGATCCCCCACCGCCACGCCGCTGACCTGCAGCCCGGCGGCGCGCAGCATGGAAAAAAACTGTCCGGGATGTCCGATGCCCGCCAGCGCGCCCAGAGGCTGGCCGGAAAAGCGCAGCGCAAACTGGGCCGGTGAAAGTTTCTCGTCGCCAACCACGCGGTAGAACGCGTCCAGTGCGCGCGTCAGAACGACGTGGCGCCCTGCCCCGTCGATGCGTTGCAGCGCCTCGGCTGGTCCAAGGGTGGCATCGCGCCGCCGCCCGGGCAACTCGCGCAGAGGACCGGCGGGCAGCAGCAGACCATTGCCCCACAGGCGTTGATCGACCACAACCAGCTCCACATCGCGCGCCAGGGCGAGATGCTGCAGACCGTCATCACTGAGCAGGACATCGACCGCGGGATGCGCCGCCAGCAGGTCGCGGGCAGCCTGTACGCGCCTGCGTCCGACCTGGACTGGGCAGCCGGTGAGCCGGGCCAGCAGCACGGGTTCGTCCCCGCACAGCGCGGGGTCGCTGTTCTCCTGAACCGCAAGGCTTGCTGCATCTGTTGGGTTGCGCCCATAGCCCCGTGAAATGATGCCTGGATGCCAGCCCATCTGTTGCAATCCGCGGGCCAGCGCCGCGATCAAGGGTGTCTTTCCCGAGCCGCCGACGGTGAGGTTGCCCACTACCACGACGGGCACGGCAACCCGCAGCGTCTTGAGCAGACCGAGGTGATAGAGCGCGCGGCGAAAAGTCGTCAGCGCGAAAAACAGGAGGGAAAGCGGCCAGAGGACCCAGGTCAGCAGACCGCGGCGCAGCCACCAGGCAGGCCAGCCGCTGGGTGACGCGGGCTGCGCCATCAGGAGCCGGGAGACTTTTGCGTGGCAAAAGTCAGACGGCTCAGACCCGCTGCCCGTGCGGCTTCCATCACGTTCACCACCGATTGCTGCGTTGCCTGTGCATCCGCGCTGATGACCACCATGGACTCGGGCTTGCCCTTGGCGGCGTCGAGCAGAGACTGGGTCAGCGCCGCCACGGTGCGGCTGGGGAGGATCTGTTTGTTGATCGCGTATTCCCCGCTGCTGCTGACCGCCACGATGATTTCCTGCGGGTTGTTCTGCAGCTTTTCGGCGTCGGCGGTGGGCAGGGTGATCTTCAGTTCGGTGAACTTGGAGTAGGTCGTGCTGATCATCAGAAAAATCAGAATGACCAGCAGCACGTCGATGAGCGGGATGAGGTTGACCTCGGGATCCTCGGAGTTCAGTCGCTTGAAATTCATGGCGGCAGGCGCGGCTCAGCGACGCGGAAGATAGGTCTGCAGGTGCGTGGCCAGACGCCGCGCAGCCTGCTCCAGATCGACGGTGTAATCGTCCACCCGGCTGCGGAAATAGCGGTAGAAAATCAGCGAGGGCACGGCCACGATCAAGCCGAGCGCCGTGTTGTAGAGCGCCACGGAAATGCCGTGCGCCAGCACAGTCGGGTCGGTGCCCGCAGTGGACTGCGAGCCGAAGATCTCGATCATGCCCACCACGGTGCCCAACAGCCCGAGCAGTGGCGCGGCCGAGGCCACGGTGGCGAGAACGTTGAGATACTTCTGCAGACGGTAGACCTCGTGTCGGCCGGCATTTTCGAGATCTTCCTGCAAGCCCGCTGCACTGGCATGCGGGCGTGCCACGGAGCGAAAGCCGCTGGCCAGCACAGCGCCCAGCGGCGAATTGCGCTCCAGCTTGTCGATCACATCGGGCGCGGGCAATTGCTTGGACGACACGTTCAGCGCCTCGTCGAGCAGTTTGGGCGGCAGAATGCGGGCACGCCGCAGGGCGGTCAGCCGTTCAAAGATCACGGCCAGCGCCACGATCGAGCACAGGATCAGCGGCCAGATCGGCCAGCCTGCGGCTTGCACCATGTGAAACATGCGGTTGTCCTTTTCGTCTGCTCCGTCGCCGGACGGAAATGGTCTCTCCGAACCCCAGCGCCGCATTATGCCGGGTGGCAAAAGCGGCACACAACCCGGTCACGCAACGCGCGGGCAGAGGGCGATCCAGTTATCCCACCAAACTGTGGACAACTCTGTGGGCAAGCGCTGAATGGCGTGGCCAAATCCCGCAAAATCAAGACATCCGCTTAGTGTGACGCTTTTTTAAGCATCGTTTTGTCATTGAAAATCAATGGGTTGTCATGCACGCGCAGCATTTGGCGACATCTGCGCCGCGTGACTGCCTGTACTTCTGTACTGTGCACATCCCACGGCCGCCAAGGCCGATTGCCGGGTCGTTTCAGTTGGATGATGCGCTTGGCGCAGGCTGCGGCTGGGGAAAATTGCCGGATGCAGTGCTTTGAATTTGCTCACGCAAGACCTGGCGATCCTGCGGGGTCATGACATGCGGCACAACGGGCGCGGAGGCGTCCGGGCTGAGGAAGTGCGTGCCGTGCTGTTTGCCTGCGGCAAACAGGCCGCCCTGCTGCTGGTGCAGCACGGTTTCGCTCGCCACGGGCATGCGTCGCGTCTGGCTCTGGAGAACGGCCGCGGCCGACGCGGATGTCGCAAGCGCCATCGCAACAACACACAGGTTCAGAGCATGTAAGGTGCGCATTTGCGGCGGGGGCGTATCCAAAGTTTGCAATTGAAATTATCAAGGCGAACCGGCGCGAACCGGCCCGGTCTCGCAGTAAACTCTGTAACAAGCCTTAAGCTGACACATCGCTGCAAGGAAGGATGGCAGTTGCAACTGCCTCGTTTTTCATTTCGATAAGACGCTTCTATGGACCACGAAAAACCGAAAAAGCTGATGGTTGTCGATGATGACGCGCGCATCCGCGATCTGCTGCGTCGCTATCTCTCGCAGGAGGGCTATGAAGTCTTCGTGGCCGAAGATTCCAAGGCCATGTCGCGCATCATGGTCAAGGAGCGTTTCGACCTGATCGTGCTCGACCTGATGCTTCCGGGTGAAGACGGTCTGTCCATCTGCAAGCGCCTGCGCGCCTCCAAGGATCAGACGCCCATCATCATGCTCACCGCCAAGGGCGAGGATGTCGATCGCATCATCGGCCTGGAAGTGGGTGCCGACGACTACCTGCCCAAGCCGTTCAACCCACGCGAATTGCTGGCGCGCATCAGCGCGGTGCTGCGTCGCCAGCCTTCTCCAGAGCTGCCCGGCGCGCCGTCGCGCGAGGACGAAACCGTGGTGTTCGGCCCGTTCAGCCTCGATCTGGCACGGCGCGAGCTCAGCAAGAACGGCGAGGTCATCAGCCTGACCACGGGCGAGTTCGCGATGCTCAAGGCGCTGGTGCGTCACCCGCGTCAGCCGCTATCGCGCGACCGTCTGGCCGAACTGGCTCGCGGCCGCGACTACGAGGCATTCGACCGCAGTCTGGATGTCGCCATTTCGCGACTGCGCAAGATCATCGAGACCGACGCGGCGCATCCGCGCTATATCCAGACCGTCTGGGGCGTGGGCTATGTCTTCGTCCCCGACAACGCCGAAGGCTGACACGCAGGACGGTTGCGCAGCGCCTCCCGCTCCAGCATCGGGTGTTGGTGTGCTCACCCGGCTGAAACGCTGGATCGGCGGCCTGTTCGGTCGCCTGTATTGGCGCACCTTCCTGCTCATCGTGCTGCTGGTCAGTGCCAGTCTGGCGACCTGGTTCCAGAGCTTTCGCCTGCTTGAGCTCGGGCCGCAGGTCACGCAGACCGCACGCCAGATCACCAGTCTGATCGACCTCACCCGACTGGCGCTGATTCACTCCGCGCCGCAGTACCGCGTCTCCCTGCTGGAGGATCTGGCGAAAAAGGAGGGCATCTACATCTATCCGCGCAATGCCGCCGATCAGTGGATGCCGATGAACCATACCGACTTCACCAGGCGGCTCGAGACCGCCGTCGATTCGCGCCTGAACGAGCAACTCGACTTTGCCGATGTGGTCAACGACCGCCCAGGCCTGTGGATCGGTTTTCAGATCCAGGGCGACCCGTACTGGCTGCTGCTCGACCGTTCCCGCATCGACCCCTCGCTCAGCGAGACCTGGGCAAGCTGGGGCGTGATCGCCACCCTGCTGGCGCTCATTGGCGCTGCGGTGATCGCCAGCTTTGTCAACAAGCCACTGCGCGACCTTCGTCTCGCAACGGCGCGTGTGGGCGCCGGCAACTACTCGCAGATGCTGGACGAGCAATCCGGCATGCGCGAAATCCGCGAGGTCAACCGCGGCTTCAACCGCATGGCACGCAGCCTGCAGGAGGTGGAAGAGGAACGCGCGCTGATGCTGGCCGGCATCTCGCATGACATCCGCACCCCGCTGGCTCGGCTGCGGCTCGAGGCCGAGCTCAGTGTGCCGGATGAGCAGTCGCGCGAGAACATCATCGACGACATCGAGCAGGCCGACCGCATCATCAGCAAGTTTCTCGAATACGCGCGCAGCATCACACCAAAGCTGGAGACGGTGGATCTCAACGCCCTGATCGACTTCGTCCGCGACCGCTACCAGAAAGATGAAACCGTGGTGCTGCATCTGCACACGCCGACAGTGCCTCTCGTGCAGGCCAACACGCTGGAACTGCAGCGTGTCGTGGTCAACCTGGTGGAAAACGCCAAGCGCTACGCCCTGACCCCCGGTGAAGTGCATACCGATCTCGACATCAGCCTGCAGCCAGGCATTGATACGGTGCAGCTCACCGTACGCGACCACGGCCCCGGCGTTCCGCAGGAACAGCTTGCTCAGCTCACGCGGCCCTTTTTCCGCGGGGATGCTGCGCGCACGTCCGCCAAGGGGACGGGACTCGGCTTGTCGATCGTGGACAAGACCATCGCCGCGATGGGCGGGCGGCTGGAACTCAGCCACGCCGAAGGTGGCGGGCTGCAGGTGCGCATCTGGCTGCCGCAGAAACCACAGCATTCACCGTGAGTTGGCCAGCTCCACAAGCATGCGGACGCGCAGCTTCACCGCGTTGAGTCCGTCCTCGGCTCCGCCACGCAGCGGGCCGACACGCGACGCAATCGCCACGCGGACCCCTTGCTCTTCCGCCCATTGCAAGGCCTCCCGCAAGCGTTGATGCACGGTGCCGCCACCCGTCCCCGCGACCACCAGCCCGCGCAGCGCGGGGTGCAGTGCCGATTGCCCGACCAGACAACGCACCAGCGCACCGTCCGCACCGGCGTGACTGAGCACGATCTCGACCCGCGGCCAGGCATCGGCAGGGGGAATGGCAAAAGGTGCTCCCGGCTCGGTGTCAGGCCGACGCCAAAGCCGCAGGCTGTCGCCATCGACCTCGCCCAACGGGCCGCGCTCTCCTGATGTGAAGGCGTCCATCCGGTGCGTGCTGGCCTTGGTGACATCGCGCGCGGCGTGAACCCGGCCATGCAGCACACACACCACTCCGAGTCCGTGTGCCTGCGGGTGCACCGCAACCCGAACCGCGTCGAGCAGATTCTGCGGGCCGTCGGCGTCCAATGCGGTGGCCGGGCGCATGGCGGCAGTCAGCACGACCGGCTTGTGACTGCGCTGCACGAGCTGCAGAAAGTAGGCGGTCTCCTCCAGGGTGTCGGTCCCGTGGGTGATCACGCACGCCGCAATCTCCGGCTGGGCCAGCCAGTGCGCCACCCGCTCGGCCAGACGCGTCCAGACCGCGACCTCCATATCCTTGCTGTCCAGATTGGCGACCTGCTCGGCATGAATTTGCGCCAGCCGGGACAGGGACGGGATGCCCTCCAGCAAGGCGTCCACGCTCAACACCCCGGCTGTGTAGCCCGGCAGGGTGGGGTCGCCTGTTGCCGTTCCTGCAATCGTGCCGCCGGTGCCGAGCACCACGATCCGGGGGCGTGCGCTAGGTCCTGATGGGTTGTGCATCTCGAAATTCCTTTGCATTGTGGCTGTTATGAATTACAGTGCTGTGCAAATAACCAAGCTGATCAATCGCTCAGTGTGTCAGCAGCCTGCAGGGCTTGCGTCGTTTGTGCGCGTTGGTTTCATTGTGCATTTGCCGGGAGCCCCATCTCATGCGCCGACTCATTTCAAAACTGACCCCTCGCCAGCAGGAAATCCTCGATCTGATCACCGCGTCCGTGCGTGAACTGGGTTATCCACCCACGCGCGCCGAGATTGCGGCACGTCTCGGGTTTCGGTCCGCCAATGCTGCAGAAGATCATTTGCAGGCCCTGGCGCGCAAAGGCGTGATCGAGCTCACTCCCGGCGCGTCGCGCGGCATCCGCATCACGGACCCGCACCGCGAGCGTGCGGGTCACGAGCGAGCGGGCCAGTCAGCGCGCGCTCAGGGGATGTCGGGATTGCAACTCGCCTTGCCGGGCGCAGAGCAACTCTGTTTGCCGCTCGTCGGTCGGGTGGCGGCCGGCCATCCCATCCTGGCGCAGGAGCACATCGAGCAGACTCTCACGGTCGATCCGGCGGCGTTCTCGGTCCGCCCGGACTATCTGCTCAAGGTGCGTGGCATGAGCATGCGCGACGTCGGCATCCTCGATGGCGACCTGCTGGCGGTCAAGAGCAGCAGCACGGCGCAGAACGGCCAGATCGTGGTGGCGCGCATCGGTGACGAAGTCACGGTCAAGCGACTGCGTACCCTGGCCGACCACATCGAACTCCTGCCGGCCAACCCGGAGTTCGAACCCATTCGAGTCTCCGCCGATCAGCCCTTCGCCATCGAGGGACTGGCTGTGGGATTGCTGCGCGGTGCGCTCAATTGACCGCTGATCAAACCGCAGGCGTCTGCTGCCGCGACTTCCACCAGCCCCACACTGCAGGCAGCAGGGACAGCACGATGATGCCGACGGTCATCATGCCCAGATTGTGTTTGATCCATGGAATGTTGCCGAACAGATAGCCCGCCATCACCAGCAGCCCGACCCACAGGGTTGCTCCGAGCATGTTGTAGGCGAGAAACTTGGCATACGACATCTCCGCAACCCCAGCGACAAACGGCGCAAACGTGCGAATGAAGGGCATGAAGCGCGCAGCAACGATGGTGATGCCGCCATACTTTTCATAGAACGCATGCGCCTTGTCGAAGGCTCGGCGGTTGAACCAGCGCGAATCCTGCCAGGAAAACACCTTGTGCCCGATCGCCTTGCCGATCTGGTAATTGAGGCTATCTCCAAGAACAGCTCCGAGCCACAGCACCGCCATGACCCCAGGCAAGCTGAGCGCGCCCGTAGCGGCAAAGGCGCCCACGACAAACAGCATGGAGTCGCCCGGCAGGAACGGCATGATCACCAGACCGGTTTCGATAAACACGATGCCGAACAACAGGCCATACACCCAGGGCCCGTACGACGAGATGAACTGTGCCAGATGCACGTCGAAGTGCAGGATGAGATCGATGAGCGAGTGAAGGTCCATGCGGCGAGTGCGAGGGGGCGAAGTGGGCGACCAAGGTAGACAACGAAGGCAGAGAGACCGACCCGGAGGATGACCAGGCGGACTGCACCAGTTGCATGCTGCCGCCGCAAACTGAGCAGTGCCTGAGCAAGCCCGCTGCTGGCCGCTGGAAGACGCGCTGAAAACAGCCTGAAAAGTATACTGAGCCCAGTTGTCCATTCGTCTGCGTGCGCCGGGTAACTGACCGCGCGCCACTCCTGCCTTGCCGCAACCCCAACGTCCGATTCGTCCATTGCCGGACGTGCTCATCAGCCAGATTGCCGCCGGCGAGGTCATCGAGCGCCCGGCCTCTGCGCTGCGCGAACTGCTCGACAACGCCATCGACTCCGGAGCCAGCGCCATCACCGTGCGGCTGGAGCAAGGCGGCCTGGGCAGCATCCAGGTGGAGGATGATGGCTGCGGCATTCCTCCTGACGAGCTGCCGCTGGCTCTGCTGCGGCACGCCACCAGCAAGATCGCCGATCTCGACGAACTGCATCACGCCGCGCATCTCGGGTTTCGCGGCGAGGCCCTGGCGGCCATGGCGGCTGTGGCCGAGGTCGAGATCATCAGTCGCCGTGCGGATGCCCAGGGTGCAGCCATCAGCGCCAGCGGCGGAGAGGTCAGCGGCGTGCAGCCGGCCGCAGCGCAGCCCGGTACACGCGTCACCTTGCGGCAACTGTTTTTCAATCTGCCGGCACGGCGCAAATTTCTCAAGTCACCCAGCACCGAATATGCCTGGTGCGCCGAGGTGTTCAGACGCACCGCCATTGCCCACCCGCAAATTGCCCTGCGTCTCTGGCATGACGGCCAGCTCAAGCTGCAATTCGAGCGCGACAGCTCCGCGCAGGGTCTTGACCGCGTCGCTGCCGTGCTGGGGGATGCCTTCAGTGCCCACGCGTTGCCTGTGGTCACACAGGTCGGCCCGCTCACGCTGCGCGGTCTGGTGTGCAAGCCGACCGCTGCCCGCGCCCGTGCCGAGGTACAGCACATTCTGGTCAACAGGCGCTGGGTGCGCGACCGCACCGTGGCGCATGGCGTGCGTGCGGCCTACGCCGATGTGCTGCATGGCGCGCTGCAGCCGCAGTTCGCCCTGTTGATCGATCTTCCGGCCGAACTGGTCGACGTGAATGTGCATCCGGCCAAGTCGGAAGTGCGATTCCGCGACGGCTCCGCCGTGCATCAGGCGGTGCGCCATGCCGTCGAACAGGCGCTTGCCCGGCTCGGCGGCGCGACGACGCAACTCGAGCAAGACGCAGCGCATGCGGCCCGCGCCGAACTGCAGGCGCCACCTCCGCTGCCGACAACGACTCCCCTGCCCTTCAGCTATGCCCGCCCCAGCCCGCCGCCCTGGGATGCGGTCGCCCGTGCCCATGCACCGCTCGCGCCGACCACGACATGGCAGGCGCAGGACAGTGCCCTCGCAGGCGTCTATGCCAGCGAGTCCAGGCCGCCCGCGTCCGAGCCAGATCAGCGCACCGACTTCCCCCTCGGCTTCGCGCTGGCGCAGCTTCTCGGCATCTACATCCTGGCGCAAAACCGGCAGGGGCTGGTGATCGTGGACATGCACGCCGCACATGAACGCATCGTCTACGAGCGCCTGAAGGCTGCAGAACAGGGCGGCGCACCCGTTGCCGTGCAGCCCCTGCTGATTCCCGCCGCCTTTGCCGCGAGCGATGCCGAAATCGGCGCCGCCGAAGACCATGCCGATGCCCTGCTCAGCCTGGGCATCGAACTCGACCGCGCCGGGCCCGGCAGCCTGGTGGTACGCGCCACCCCAGCGCTGCTCGCACATGCCGACCCTATCCAGCTCGCGCGGGGCGTGCTGGCCGATCTGATTTCACAAGGCACCAGCGCGCGTTTGCAGGAGCGGCGCAATGCCCTGCTTTCCAGCATGGCCTGCCACGGCGCCATCCGTGCCAACCGTCAGCTCACCCTGGCCGAGATGAACGCGCTGCTGCGCGACATGGAGCACACCGAACGCGCCGACCAGTGCAACCACGGACGCCCGACCTGGCGGCAGATCGGCCTGGCCGATCTGGACGCCCTGTTCCTGCGCGGGCGCTGACCATGACCCCGCTGCACGACAAACGGCCGGTCCTCTGCATCGTCGGGCCGACAGCAAGCGGCAAGACCGCCGCCGCGCTGCATCTCGCCGAGCAGGCGCAGACGCGAGGCCAGCGGGTCGAACTCATCAGCATGGATTCCGCGCTGGTCTATCGCGGCATGGACATCGGCACCGCCAAGCCGAGTGCCGAGGAGCGCGCAGCGTGCGCGCACCATCTGCTCGACATCCTCGACCCGGCGCAGGCCTACAGCGCCGCGCAATTCGTGGCCGATGCACGTCGGCTGATCGACGATATCCGCCGTCGCGCGGCGCAGCCGCTCATCGTCGGCGGCACCATGCTCTACCTCAAGGCGTTGCAGTCGGGCCTGTCCGCGCTGCCGCAGGCCGATGCGCAACTGCGCGCCCAGCTCGACGCCGACGCCGCGCGGCTCGGCTGGCCCGCGCTGCACGCGCGTCTGGCTGCAGTGGATGCACCCACTGCCGCCCGCCTCGCCCCGAACGATGCCCAGCGCATCCAGCGCGCTCTCGAAGTCTGGCTGCTCAGCGGCCGTCCACTGTCGGCGCATTTCGCTCCGCCCGCGCCCCCGGAGCAAACCCTTCCCCTGCGCATCCTGTCGCTCGAACCCTCGGACCGGAGTGTGTTGCACGCGCGCATCGCTGACCGTTTTGACGCCATGCTGGCCGCGGGCTTTCTCGACGAGGTACGCGCCCTGCGCCAACGCGGCGACCTCAGCCCCGCGCTGCCGTCCATCCGCGCCGTGGGCTACCGGCAGGCTTGGAGTCATCTCGACGGCATGACCTCGTCTGCCGAGTTTCGCGAACAGGCCATCGCCGCCACCCGGCAGCTGGCCAAACGTCAGCTCACCTGGCTGCGCTCCCTGCCACAGCGCGAGGTGTTCGACTGTCTCGCTCCGCTCAGTGACACCCTGGCCCGCATCGAGATGTTTTGACCCCGCAGGCACGCCAAGAGGCCCGCGCCACGCCGGACAGATTCAAGTTTTCCCCGCTCGGGCCGTTAGGTGGACTGTCAAACGCATTCCACACCGCCCGCCAGTGCCAAC
>ERZ1669248.716-NODE-716-length-14634-cov-3.361959_pt1 | contig 14634 bp, 13 predicted proteins | sample MGYA00579296_ERZ1669248 | MGnify/ENA primary metagenome ERZ1669248 (study PRJEB41166, sample SAMN08046057) | hot springs metagenome | biome: hot spring; feature: neutral hot spring; material: thermophilic sediment; isolation source: thermophilic sediment from...
GCGGCAATGTAGTTTCGGTATTGGTTTCGCTCAACAGCAATTTCATACTGCCGTTGGAAGGCATCGGGGACGCCCGCAAATTCAGGAACAGCAACAGAACCTTCCATATCGTAAAGCACCAAGTGAATGGGTGTAGGGTGAACATTGATAGTAACGATGGTATCGGAAAGTCCGCCAATCAGCAAATAATTTTCTTTTCTGATTTCCCTGAACGGCGTGGCGGATAAACCGTAGCGAATGTAGGCTTTAGTGAACGCTTGCGATACTGTGAAGAAGGTTGTGGCTGCTATGTGGTGAAACTCATCTATGAAGAGCACATCAATGTTTGAAACAAAGCGTAAAATGTTAGGGTCTTGTTCTTTTAAGCGGCTGTAGAGGGTTTGGAACATAGCAACGGTTATCCGTTCTCTCGTGTTAACCTCTCCTTCCCCGATAACGCCAATGGGTTCGTGAAATTGGGAGCGCATTCTACTCACTGTTTGGGAGAGGAGCGCCCGTGTGTGCGTCAACCAGCAAATGCGGGCGTTGGGCGCAAGGTTTCCCAAAATGGAAAGGGCTACCCAAGTTTTGCCCGCACCTGGTATCCCTTTGATTATTGCTCTATCGTGTTTAAGCGCCGCTTCAACGGCTTCCCTGTGCGCTGGGTTATCTGTTATAAAGAAAACTTTCCCGCCCTTTTTGAAGCGTTGCGAAACCTCAATTTGCCGTTCCCGCACTTTTTGTAATTGCGCTCGGTAAGTGTGTGGCAAGGAGAAGTTCCTCTTAAGCAAGTAAGCCACCAATCCTGCTGGAATTTTAAGGGCATATACGCTTGAGGTTGTGCGTGGGAAGGAGAGGAAGAAAGGGCGCACTCGGTTTCTTTCGTTGAAAATTTGCTGGCACTGGCGGCATAAAATATCAAAATTGGGGTGTTCTGGGCAGCCGACGGGAATATCCTCTTCTACAACACCTCGCTCGCCCAGTTTGAAAGTCATTGCCCGCTCCATTTCCCCTATCAAGCGGGAGAAGGCGGGCGCTTCATCCTCCATTATCTCCGTTCTAACCCACGACGCATTATAGAATGTCCGCATAGCCCTCCACCGAACCTCCTAAGGAAGTTTTCCTAACTCTTCTAAGGTTTCCTTTAATGCTACAAGAGAAAGCAGAGGGACGATGACCTGTGCTGTTGCTTCTCCCAGAAACCTTGTTTCGTCAATCAAAAAAATCTTTTCAACCGTTGAAAGGAATTGGTTGAGAGGTATTTTGCTCAAGGGGAAGTTTACATACCCTGGAGGAAGCCCAATTTTCCCTTTTGCTTGTATATTGGCTTTATCGGGAATGGTAATTATTGCTTCAAAAGAGCACTCTGTTACCGACCTTTGCGGTTGTATGATGAAATCTTCTTCCTCTCCCTTCTTATAGACATCACATTTAACCAACTCCAGCGGTAACTCAAACTTGCATTGGGCTATTTGCTCAAATTTCACATCAAATGTGTAATTCAACACAACATTGTTGAATATGATGGAGAAGGAAACCTCCGCCCCGAGTTGCTCTTTCAACTCCCGCTGCTCTACAATTTGGTAATCCCAGTGCTCAGGTATTTCTATGGAGAAATCAATTACGGGCTGTTTGTTACTGAATTCCTTCAACAAAGCCTGCAACTTCATATTATAGACGGAAAGGAACTGTTGTTCCTCTGCTCCTTTTTCTCTCAAGATTTCGTCCCGCTTTGTTAGGAGAGTTTTCCAATTAATGGAGCCAGGGGAGGAAAATGTTAGGTTCTCTAAGGCGTTATAAAACTCAGGTTTCAACAACATGGACGGGCGGACTCTGCCAAACAAAAACGCAGGCAATCTCTGAAAATGTGAATTCGCAATGTTCTGTATAACTTTTTGTTTAACGCCCCCTGCTTGGTTTTCTTTCAGAACACGGATGATTCCATTTAGCACCGCATCAGCCAAGAAGCGAATAGAGGGCGCAATTTCTTGCGCTGGTTCTCCCTGCGGAGTTTCTTTTTTCCATTTCTTGTAAACATTATCAAAGAATTGGCGTATGCTTTCACTAAGCGCATCCACTACTGTTTGAGGATTAACTTCGGCAAGGTCATTGCGGATTTCGCCGTGGAATGGGTCGTGCGCTCCCGTTAAGCGAACCTCCAAGGAAAGCGGAGGGGAAGGTTGCGATGTTCCTGCTTGGGTATTTGTGAACCTTGCCTCAAATCTCATGCTGCTTAAGAAAGCCGCTACGGCATTTTGCTCCGCTCCCGCCTTTGGTTGAAAGGTTATCAATACTGGTAAGTCCAGCCTCTTTTCCTTCCACATCGGCAACGGTGGGAGAGCGTGAATTTTCAATTCCACAATATCTCCTGCCAGCGTTTTTACGATATCTGCAAGAAGAGGATGCTGGTTCAATGAACTTAAAAGTTCCTCAGCGATGTTCGCCGAAGAAACGGCTTCCACAACAGTATGGCTGATTTCTGTGTTGGTGCTAACCATCCTTATTGTATCAATAAGGTTTCTGTAATCCTTTCTTGGGAGAAAAACGGAAGTGGATACCGTGGGGAGTAAGAAGCGAGAGCGGGGTGTTACTGCAATCTCAAACTCGTTGTTCGCAGCAAGTCTCCCGTTTATGTAAATTTGCCAAGATTGATTCGGTGGTTTCAACTCGGCAGTAAAGGAGAAGGCTTCTACTTTCCCTGTTTTTTCGTCTTGCCTTAACAGGAAAGAGAAATCCTCGTTGTAATCAAAGGGAATTCCTAACTCACGCTGAACTACGCTAATGCATTCTACGGCGCTTCTTGCAACTTGAAGGTAAAAATCCTGTTCCTGTGCGGGCAAGCCTTGCAATCTATTCTGTATTAGGGTAATGTAATTCTTAAAAAATTCCGCAGGCACACCTGTTGGGGGATTCTGTTCCTCCTTTTTCTGCCTCTCTTCTCTTTCTTTCGCCTTAATAAGGAAGAAAAACCCTTGTGATTTCATTGCGCTTTTCTTCTCTTCAATTATTTGGGGTAGCGCTTGTGCAATGGATGCCGCAACAATTTCCCTTACAATCTTAATAGCCGTGGCTGCTATTATTTCCTCGTTTTTTGCCGCAGTCCTTTCTAACTCCAGTTCTTTGATTGAGAAGGACAACTTAACTTCTTTTTCCTTTCGCTCCTCGCTGGTTGCGTGCAAAAATGGGCTGGCGCTCGTAACTATCGTTTCTAATTTATATGTATCCCCATCAATGGGTATGATGACATTGTTGAACCTAACTTTTACTGAGGGTAAATTTTCAAATGAAAAGATAACGGACAACCCAGGAGCACGCTCCCAATTAACCTCTATAGAGGTTGGTGAAATTCGTAACAAAGATTTCTTGGTATTTTCCTCAAGTTTCGCACGAAAAACACCCTCCTTCCACAGGTTTTCTCCGTTTTGCCGCAACCAACCATATATTTGCGGTGGCTTGAAAAGAACTTTATCTAATAATTCTATCTTTCTTGCCAGTTCACCTTGCCCTTTGACGCACTCAAGCCAAATCTGAAAATCCTGGTGTTTTTTCATTTGCTGGAGGAGAGCAGCCAACTCGTTTCCTACTTCAGCAAGGCTTAGAGTTGGAATTTTGGGCGCATCTTCCCGCCTCAACCAATAAAACATCCTTATGCTAGGTTCGGCAAAATACTCTGGAAAAATTCTTTTATCTAAGTTCCCTGAGAAGATTCCCGTGGGAATTACTATCTGGGCAAGAAATTTTCCAATGTAGATAGGCGGCAAGGTGGGGAAACTTTTAACATATTCCTGTGTTGATGGAAACTTAAAAAGGATGCCAAACTGTAGATAGGTTAATGGCGCTTCGTTCACTTTCTCTGGAGGGACGCAATTAAAATCTAAACTCAGCATATCTTCAGCCCCATCTCCTGGCTTCCACGGGCTCACGCTGGCGTCCTTCACTGCTAATCCAAGTTCTTGTTGCACTATATTGTTGAAGAGCATAATGATATTAGGAGCGGTCAGCGGCTTGTTCCTTGCTTCACTTGGGGTCAAGGATAAGTTCGGTAGTTCATCTTTATTGGACGATATCCATTTGGAGGCAAATTCCGCATCGCTAAATGCTTTTAATATCAATGCGGATATTAGAAGAGAAGCAAGTTGTTGGGTATCTAAATTGATGCTCTCTTTTTTCTCAAATACCGCTTCTTCTTCACGCTTATCATAAGTGTGCCCTCCTCTGAGCATAGAAAGTATTATTTTTCCTCTTACGGAAATCTTGCGGGCAATTTGCGAGGCTGCAGCAGATAGCGTTCCCTCTATATCACTTTCAGGTTGCAGGTTGGTGTAAGTTTCTTCCTCGGTTTTAACTGCTTCTCCATAATTAACTTCTATTACCAACTCTCCCCTAACTTCGGTTCTCTCAGTGGTTCTTTGTGTTTTCTTATCAAACTCTTGTATTACAGTTTCAACAACTTTCTTCACTTGGTTGTTATTTCGCTCTACTGTTTCTGCTACTTTTTGCACCGAATGTTTGATGAATTCCCCTGACAAATGAGCGCAAATAGAGTCAACCACTGCTTGAGCAAGTTTCTTGCTTACATAAGGAAAGGTTTTGTAGAGCCCCCAGTTAATATACCTCCATCTCTTTCCGAAGATTTCCTCCGCCGCTTTTTCCAAAAGTTTATTGTGGACATCGGGCGAGATTTGCATCTTGCCATCACCCCTTGCGGAAATTAAACCTCTGCCAGAACTGCGGGATACCTCTGCCCTTCTCTTCGTAGGATTTAATAACCGCTATAGCGATTTGCTTCAAAAACTCAGCGAAAAGATAGAGTGCCCTTTCCTTCTCTACAATGCTTTTTATTCCCTCGTCATCAATAGGAAGTGTTTCTTTTACGAGAATCCCTACAGGAAGCACCAGCCCGCTAAAAGATGAAACTAATCCATGGGATTCGTCGCTGTCAGGCTCCTTGAAACTAATTTCCTCCCGCTTGGGCGCATATTTATAGAGAACTAAAGTTAATCCACCAACGGCTCTTTCCTCCACTAGGATTTCTATAGGAACATAAACTTCTAAAGGAACACCCAAAGAAGGATGCGTTATAGTGAAGGCTACGGTAGTGATGCCTGAATTATTATCTTCAGCCCAAAGCCCCTCTAGGGAAATATTCCTTATAGGAATTCCGTGTATTGTCACCCCGTCCTTCATCCTTGAAAAAGCCTCTTTCATTATTTTGTATGCAATCTCCACATTCTTGAGGGCGGGAAGGATTGTTTGATAGAGTTGCATAGCGATTTGCTCCATAGGTGAAAAGACATCTTGGATTTGCTTGTCAACCACATTGGGCAGTTCGGAAACGGATGAAAATTCAAATTTTCTTTCGTGAGTTTTTTGGGACAATATTTGGGGCACACCTTTAATTCTCTCTTTTCCCTCTGGTGCGAAAATGAGCACACCGCTGTTGCGTATCAAATCAACACCAATGAGAAAATGCCCAATAGGCTTTTCCTCCCCTAACATCGTGATAACCAGTTGAGAGTGTAGCAAAATGTGGTAGGTTTTTCCCGTATGTTGCAACAAAGTGCCGATACTCTTCGCTGCAGGTTCATCAGCCTCTGGTATTTTGGTTTGCACTTCCGTTGTCACTTTGATATTATCTTCTTTTGCCATCGCAGCACCTACATAGGGGTAATTTTTGAAAATGGTAGCAGCGGCGTTTTTTATTGCGTTTACAACAGCCTTCTCTAGGGTATCGGATATTTGTTGGGCGTTGAAAAGCAAAACTTCATCTTGAGCGCCCCTTTCCAACTTATCCGCTATCTTGCTGAGGATATCCCGTAACCTCTCGGTAATTTCATCCACATCTGCAGGAACTCTTTCCATAGCAACTGAGCCAGCGTGGGTTTCCGTTCTCTTTTTTGGTTCCTTCACCGCACCCACTATGCTAACCAGCAAACCGATATTGGGGGGTGCAATTTCCAGCAGTTTTGCGGGGCTTTCTGCGGCTGCCTCCAAGGCGTGCATGTTCTCCTCTACCCACTTATCTATCTCGTCAGTTATGACGAAGAAACTAATACGGATGGAATTGATTTTTGGAGCGCCCGCTGCGGGCGTTTTGCGCCTCCTTGCAGGGGAAGCAACACTACTTTCAGGAGGAACAATATCAATAGTGAACGAATCCAATCTGTAGGCAGCAAGGGTTGGTATGATTGACCCCAACATTCTCTCTTCGTCTTCAATCTTTACTGTCCAGCCACTAAAATAACCAATTTCATCCAGAATGTTCTGAACCCTATCTTTCAGGCGCAACCAGATGCTGGGTGCTACCAAGTTGGCAACTAAGTGGCTTAAGAAGAGTTTCTTATGGATTGTGCTACGCAAATCACGGGGGGCGCACAAAGTGCTCAAAAGTCCCGTTGTTACCCGCTTTTCTTCTTCTTCATCCTTCATTACTGCGCCCCATTTCCACCCTTTGCTCCATAAAGAGAGAACGGCATCCCTGAGAGCAGCACCTTGCGTGCTTTCCGCTTTGCAGAGCCTTATCCACTTCATCATTGTGATTGCACCCCTTTTGTAATTTTACCTAAATTTTTACCAAGGGGAGAAACCCATGCCACCGAATCCGCCCAAGCCACGCATTAAATCATCATAGAGCATTTCTACGGGAAATGCAAGTTCCCAATAAGGCATGCGAGTTCGCATCTGCAAGGCGTCCAGTTGCCTAACCATTTCTTGCAGTAATTTTTCCTCCAGTTCCTTCGGCATCTTATAAACCAAATCGGTTAAATCCTGCTCACTGCGGGCGCTGGAAATGTAATCTTCAACGGTTTGATATGCTTTTTCCTCTATTTCTTGCAACGCAGCCTGCGGGGCGCTTATCCCTAACTGTTGCGCAGTGTGCCTAACCGTAGCGCTGATGAAACGCCGCACCGCCTCCTTCACCAGTTGCTGCCTCTCCGCTTCTCCCCTTCCCAATTCGCTGATAGGAACACCCATTATCTCATCTTTTACTACGGCATCGTCGCTTTCATAGGTTTCAACATTTGCTTGCAAAAAGCGTAGTATTGCATCGTATTCTGGGCGCAGGCGGCTTTGTGCCTCCACACTCTGCGGTATTCCAGCATAATAAAGGTGGGAAGTTACATAGAGCATAGCATCACTGCAGTGGTCATTTCTATCGGGCAAATCTTCGGTGGGCAAGCCATCGGAATTCATTTTGTAATGCATTTCTTCCATTTGCTTCAGCAGGTTGGGGGTTTGGTTGGCAACGAAAAGCATTCGGGGCAAACCTGTTTCGTAATCTGGGACGAGGTAGTTATTTACGATAGCGACCCGTGCCCGCTTTTCCGAGTTATATGATGCTGTTGGCGACCATGGGGAAATAGCGTTCAGCCCGCTATTCGCAAATTCCCTGCTAAAGATGTAGTAGTTGCGTGGGTCAACAACGAGTGTATCAATTTTTGTTTGGAAGCGCTGGCGAAGCCTTTTATCAATTTCCTTGCACATGGAAACTATTTGGCTCGGCGAGAGGTTATACCAAATGTGCTCTTCAAAGAACACGATGTGCCCAGTGGGGAGAACTTGGCAAAGAACTAATGCGGAGATGCGCCCGTAATCCAAGCCCGCATAAACAGGGTAGTTGGGTAATAGTGCGAACCTTCGCAATTTAGATTGCGGGTGGATGTAAAAAACTTTAAGCCCTGAACTTTGCGGGCGCTCGCTTAACCACTGTGCTCTAAAGTAATCCTCCTCCAATTCAAGGAAGTTGTTGCGCACATCAATAAGGGACATGAAGCCTCGTGCCCGCTTCCCCTTGCATGTTCCATCTGGGTTCTTGCAGAACTCAGCGAAAGTAACTTCCGTTCCATCGGAGAGGGTGCGTTTGAGGTTATGGCAGAAGGAACAATCGTGGATTGGTTGCATTGCTTCAAAGGAGCACCAAATAGCGATGCGGGCGAGCGGGTCTTTTTTATATGTTTCCATGGCTTTTTCCAGAAGCCCTCCCCGAACTTTCCATGAGGAGATGAAAACCACTTGTCGGATTTTGTCCCCTTGGGTGATAGGGGCGAGCAGCGCCTCCTGTATCACATGCCAACCTTCCATTAACTCCACTTCATCCAGAAAAAGTTTATGGGGATGGATAGCATTGACGCCAGAAAGGTTACCCGTTCGTATGTAGATGCGGGAGCCTGTGCGCAGCATTATTTCCTCTTTCGTCCCCATATCAATGATAAACTTTGGGATGATGAATTTTCCCTTTGGTCCTTGTGGGTTAAAGAGGAAACTGCGGGAGTGTTCGTAGCACACGGAGGATTGCTGGCGGGTTGCAGCGACATCGCAACTATCAAGCCGCTCGTAAGTTAGAGCGAAGAGGACTTGCAGTGCGGCGATGCTCATAGTTTTTCCGCTTTTTCTGGCAGCAGCAATTACATAAGTGTTGTGCAACTGGGCGTAGATATCCCACAGGACATCCAGCGGGGCGCTGTGTCCTGGGCAAACTGATACGGATGGTGGGAGGAACCCGAAAAGGTTATAGAGCATCCCCGCAAACTGTTTTTTGCTTTTCGGTTTAGGAAGCGGGTCAATCCACTTAGCGAGTGTTTTTCTTGCCATGCATATTACCCCTTAGAGAAATTTAGCCTTGGGGAGAGAGCGCCCGCCGCTTGACTTAAGTAAACTTAAGTTTTCCTGCCGCTCGCTCATTCTTTACAGAACCCCTCAATCGGATTATACTTCAAGCGAAGGAGGGTAACGCCTATGGGTTTGCTGAAGGAAAAACTCAAAAGCGAGGGCAATAATGTGCACCTGTATTCGCTGAAAGAAAAATTGTTGTGCACCCGCATGCTTCCTAGCGGGGTGACATGCCGCAAGGAAACGGAGTTTGCCATAGTGATAGAAAAGGATAGCGATTTTCTTATCTTTCCTGTCTGCGAGAAGCATCTTCCCAATTGGGCGCAGGAAAAACGCAAAGCAGTTAAACCACGCAACCTTGCGCCCGCCAGAGGTGATAAAAATGTGGGAAAAACTTGAGTGGGGAAAACTTGAGGAAGCAGTAAGATATTTTCCTAAGAACACTTTTTCTTTGCGCTTTTCGCCCAAGAGGAAAAGTGCCACCCTTTTTTACACTTTCTGGCAAGGAAAGAAAGCGAAGAAAAAACCTGTAGTTCGGTGGACAGAAAGAACAGAGGATAGCGTAATAGCGGGGCGCTGCGTTCCCTTTCCATTTATCTTCTACATCACCCCCCACACCACTACAGAGGAGATACTCTTCTTCCTTATGGCTCTTTCCCTGTATCTGGAACTGCGGAGCGCCATCCCCCCCGATATACAGATTGAGCCATCTTTTAGCCACTTCATTGATTCAACCCTCTACATTTTTGATGCCAACAGTTGCATCGCTTATGTTACCCTTACCCCCCAGTGGACGCTTTCGGTAGTTTGCGGAAATCAGCCCATATGGGAGTTCATTGCAACACCACAAAATATTCCTCAATTGGCGGAAGTGGTTGCCAATGTGCTTCCCCTGTAGTTTCTTCAACATGTTATTTCAATCCCACAGAGTGCGATTTGGACTATCTTCTTTGCAATTTCTCCACCAGCAAGTTGTGGACGGTAATCCCAACCATGTGCCCTGCTGTTAAATGGGGTAAGTTTGTATTGATTAAAGGGCTTTCAAGAAGCACCTCGTTAACCGAAACGCCGTTCTTTTCCTTTAGCCAAAACCAAACACGGGTGGGGATGCAAATAACATCCAACTGCAAGTTCCCTTGCCCTTTCCGAAGGTAAATTTCCGCCCGCCCTTCGTATTCGTGGTCTACTTTGGTGCAACAAGGAGTTGGGGGGCACAACAGTATATTGGTGTAAGCAATTTCATCCCATTCGTCCCGCATAAGGTTTTCAATCTCCGCATCACCAATGCCGTTTTGGCGGTAAGTTAGCGGCAAAGAGGTTATGCGGGGCGGTAACATCAAGTTCAAATCCATCCTTCGGAAATTTTCAGTTTCTATTGGAGCCTTCAACACGAACAGGTTGGTTTCCCGCAGCAAGAATTTATGCATTTCTAACCCATTATGCTGCAGGAACTCCTTAACTCCAACTACCGCCTCTGCCGATAGTGTGATGAGAATATAGTGTTTCGCTTTATCCAACTCTTCAGATGGCAGCCCTTGCGAAATTGATAAACAACTTTTTAACCTCCATTTTCTTTCCTTCAGCGGCATGCGGTATCACCACTGAAATTATGTCGCAGGTTTCGTTTTGCGGGCGGGCGAATTCGGTTGGGTTAAAATACTGAGGGAGGTAAAGGAAGGTGAAGGATTTCAATCCGTTGCTTTTACTGTTTGCGCTGGGCGCACCAATAAAGTTAGAAATAACAACGGGGAGCGTTAACCTTGAGATTAAACTCAAGCCTTTGCGGGTGCGCACCGTTTTATCCTTGTGGGGAAAATCTTTTTTAAAAGAGCCATTTTCCATTGATAACGCCGAAGTGCTGAGGATGGTTTTGGAGGATGGGGTTGCGGAATTTAGGGTTAACGGCGGGCGCATTGATAACCTAACAAACCTCAATCCCACCCTTTCCGCCCTATTATTAGATATAGTGATGAAAGCAAACGGGCTCGTTGAGCCGACCGCATCCCGTATGGCTGAAGAACTTAAAAAGATTGAGCAGGATGCCTACGAAAGCCTTGCAAGCAGCGATTACACGCCCCAATCCCCCTTTTTCCCGATTGCACAAATGGCTTACTCCGCAATTTCCAGCGGCGGGCGCTTCAGCACTAACCACTGGATTGATGAACCCTATATCCTTATGCTCGCAGCAATGGCAGTTGCAAAAGGAGAAAGAAGTTACTACGATTCTCTCAGCAAGCGAACGGAAAGCATCATTGAAACCCCATCAATATCGCTTCCAACGAGAGAACCGCTACGACGCAAATTCAAATCCCCAGAGGAAATCAAGCAAGCAATGAAAAGAATTTTAGAGGAAACAGCAGGGATAAAGATAAGATAGCGCCCCCGTGCACCCTCAAAAAGAAGCCCCCGCAAGGAGCGGGGGAGAAGGGAGGCGCAAAGGGGCGAGAGCAAGGGCACGGCACCACCAGCGGAGCAACCCTACCCAGACCATTGAAAATTATAGCACGAAAACCCCTCTGTGTAAAGAAAACCTTCCCTTGCTAAGGGGGAAAATCACTGAAGCGAAAAGAGCGCAGGTGATAATTTAAGCCCTAGCGAGTTAGCGGGGGGTATATTGGGGAGGGGGCATCCCCTATGGGGGAGGGGTAGCGCCCCGCTGCGTGGCTTAAGTTTGCTTAAGTTTTTCTTTTGCGAAATCAGCAAGCGTTTGCTTTTGCGGGTGTGGGGTTACTGTAGGAGCGATGTGGGTGAGGAAAGCAAGAGCGGGGCGGCGGGCGCTTTTGCGGTTGTGCTTGGCGAAGCGGGCGCTTTAAAAAGCCCATTATTCTGTTTCCCAATCTTCTTCTTCCTCAATATCAAGATACCAATCCTCTTTTCCCCTCGTTTCTTTTTCCTCCTCCCAATCTTCCCAATCCTCTTCTACTTCCTCCCTTTCTTCGGGAAGAGGGCGGATTTTGGTGTAGCAAATGTCACAAAGCACTTGCCCATTCTCATCCAACCACACCCTATCCTCCTCTTCGGGCACCCTTACAACTAGAAGGCGCCCGTCGTTTGAAAGTGTTTCTGCTTCACAATGGATTAAGTTTCTGCACCTTGTGCAAAGAATTTCCACCATTTTGTGTTACCCTCCTTGCTTGTTTCGTTCCTGCTGTTATACGATTATAGCCCGCTTGGCGGGTTTTGTAAAGGTGTTTTTCCTGCGTTAACAGCGGGGCGCTGATGACTTAAGTTTGCTTAAATTCCCCAGCGCCCCCGCACCAAGCGCTGTATTTGCTGCGCTTCTCCCCACCTTTCTCCTATTACTTTAGTAGCAAGATATGCAGCCATCAAGTCCCCCAATTTCTTTTGCCGTAACGCATATCCAAGAGTAACAAGATGAGTTATAACCTCATCTAAGTATTTGCCGAAATCGTCTTTCTCCCTTTTCAAGTTGAATAAGGCCCTTTCTGCCTCCTCTTTCTCATCGGGTAAGGCACTCTTTGTTTTAACCACTCCGTGCGCAAAGTTTATAAACTGTTCAAGCAAAGGAAGTTTTGCATGCCACGCTTCTTTTATTGCTCGTGCAGTAAGCATCATCTTACCAACACTTTCTTCTATTTGCAGAAACGCTTCCTTGGGAACTTGGAACTCATCAGGCAGGCTTTCTCCGCTGGTTTCAGTAACCATCTCTTGAGATTCAGGCTTTGTTCCGCTGATTTCAGTAACAATCTTAATAATCTTTGGTAATCTAGGATAAATTTCCATGAAAGGGGCTTTTAATCTTTCCATGTCCTGGTCGTTGAATGTTTGTTTGAGGAGGTCCAAGAAGAAGATTGCCCTCAGCACCATTTCATACACCCGCATATCAATGTTTTCAAGGGATTCTCTCACTTGGCTTCCTAAGTTATACGGTTTCGCCCTTTTTCCTTTCTCTTGTGTTGTATCGTTTACGAACATAAGAACATCCTTGAAAAAGGACAGAAGGTTTTGGGAAGTCTCCGCAAGTATGCGCAAATTGTTAACGAACGGAGTAACCCCGTGGAAGCAAAAGTTATCATACTCCCCTAGAGAGATTTCAATTGTGTTTTCCTGTGGTTGTTCTGCTTGTTGTTTTTGGAGCAGCGCCCGCCGCTTCCTTTCTGCGTTTCTTTCCATTGCGTGTCCCTCCTTCTTTTGATACCGTTTGCCTAAGTTCCCTCCTCTAATTTAGCATAAACATTTTAGGATAGCAACGAAAGGGATAGGTATGGTTAGGATAAAACGCAATCGTGTTGAGGTTGGGCGCTCCGCTGGAGTTTGGGCGGGCGCAACGCTGTTCCGATTTCACCAAAGTAAGGAAAATATTGCTTAACAAAAGATATTACCCACTAAGGTTAAAAGAAACGCCAGCACTGCGGGGAGGATTTCCCGCAGCACTGGCAGTGGCGGCGAGGCGATGGCGTGCGCTGGGAGCGGGCAGGCTCAGGCGTTGGACGCTTCTGGCTTACTTGGGCACGATGCCCAAATGAGCCAGAAACGCCCAAACCGCTACAACTAACGCCATTGCCACTACCAATGTGCCGTAGGTGCTGTAAAACGCCCGCTCCTCAGGGATTGTTTGAAAGCGGGCCTCTACCAAAAGCAACCACCCAACAACTCCCAACGCCGCCGCTCCGAACAGAAGGATGAATAGCACAGCCATCTCGCATCCCTCCTTTATGATTCGCTTCCGCACTATAAGTATAACCCGATTGGGGGTGTTTGTAAAGAGGTTGCTTGCTTCCTCCTATCCAAAGCAGCAACTTAGGTTATAATTATGCGTTGGGTGATGAGAAATGTTGTTTGCTGGAGCGCTAATGCTTATCGGTTTAGCATTCGTGGGCTTAGGTGTAGTTATAATTAGGGAGGGCTGGTTGGAGTGTAAGTTAACTGAAAGCGCTCGCAGCAACTATTTTCTTGTGGGAGGTTTTGCCCTTGCAGGGGGTGCAATTACTCTTATTCTTAGCCTTATCGGTTTGCTTCGCTGAAATTGCGCCCGCCTGAGCGCCAACTTCAATGCAATTAGGGTTAAGGCACGGGCGCACTTTCGCAAGGAGCGCAAGCGGAAGGGGAAAGAGCGGGTAAAGCGTTTGGTGCGGGAGTGTTGGAGAGTTTAAGCGAACTTAAGTTTTTAGCGCCCGCTGCTAACCCCAACGGAAAACTCCTTACAAAACTCACCAACCAAGTTATAATTGCTGTGTGGCGAAAGCGAACTAAAAGGAGGGATAAAAATGGTAACGATTATACTGTCCTTTATTGTTCTTGAAGGGTGCATGCTTGCGGCTGTTGGTTGGTTGTTGCTGCAGGAGGCTCGCCTTTCCTCTGAGTTTACCCTGCGTGTATGTTGCGGCGCAATTGGAATTCTTATAATGTTGATTGGGGTAATTGTGCCTACATTCGTTATTTTGGCTTACAGGGGTATCATACCTAAATGAACCAAACAATAACCCAATGCCCGCCACACTCTTTTGGTGCACGCCGCCCGCTTTGTGACTTAAGTTTGCTTAAGTTTTGCGCCCCCGCTTCCGCTTCAATCCCTTTACAAAACCACGCCCATCGGGTTATACCTGTATATCGGAGCGAAGCCTGCAGCGGGGCGCTAAAACCCAGCGTTCGTAGTTGGAATAATCCTGAAATTTTAACACGAAGGAGGGACAGAGATGCTGAAATTCAACCCGCTAAACCCTGAGGTGAAGGAGTATTTGGGTGATGCGTTTTGTGGGATGTTGCTTCTCGTGCTGCTGGTTGGGTTATCTGTTCTTTACATATCCTACTGCGTGTTTCTCGTTTGGGTAGCAATAAAAGTATGGGGCATGCTCCCCAATTGGTTCTTGAAGTTGGGACTGATAGTAGCGCTTGTTGAAGCCTTAACTAAACCAATTTTGAGCATGGCGGAAGGTTTCCGTGAGGGAGCGAAAGGCGGGTGCAAGAGATGCTGAAACTCTACAGCGTTTCGGATTGGTTAAGTAGGAAAGAAAGGAGGAAAAGAAAATGAGCGTGCTATCTTTCCTCTTGTTCGGGACGGCATTTCTGTCCGTGGGTTGGGTG
>ERZ1669248.717-NODE-717-length-14594-cov-6.974826_pt1 | contig 14594 bp, 12 predicted proteins | sample MGYA00579296_ERZ1669248 | MGnify/ENA primary metagenome ERZ1669248 (study PRJEB41166, sample SAMN08046057) | hot springs metagenome | biome: hot spring; feature: neutral hot spring; material: thermophilic sediment; isolation source: thermophilic sediment from...
TAGCTCTACCCACACCTCATGGGATCCCATCGAGCCCAACGCCATGGTGCTCCCAACTGAGGATCCATCCCCCACCGCATGGCTGAGCGCAGAGATGCGCTTGCATAGCTTCTCTTCCCATCATCAAGTATTCGTATGCGAACAAAAGTATTCAAGTTTATCTCTAAATCGGCAACAGCCTCAGAGGCATTGATGCATATTTTCGAGCACTCATGAAGCATTACTTGAGGACAGTTCCCAAGGATCACTAACGTTAAAAACAACTACCAAGAACGAAAAAGAATGAGAATTATTATTAAAATAAAATAAAGCAAAGCATAGAAATATTTATTAACTACTTTTTTCACTATTATTAAGACGGTGGTGTTTCTATGGCTGAAAAAGAAAAGGAACGCTATTACCTTGGTCAGGGACCGCCCTTGGAGGTTGTTGATAGATTACCTACGCCTGAGGAGGTATTTAAGGTCCCTAAGCTAACTGGTTGGAAGCTATTTGCAACGGTCTTCGGACCATCATTTACGGCCTTAGGCGGTGCTTTAGGCTCTGGTGAGTGGTTGATGGGTCCTACGGTTGCAACTAGGTATGGTATGGATCTCTTCTGGTTTATATGGGTTGGCTGTATGTTTCAGACGATATACAATATAGCGTTCTGTAGGTTCACGATGTTGGTTGGTGAGCCTGCGATAGTTTATATGGCTAGGGTCTACCCTAGGAGGTTTTGGATTGCGTGGAATGTTGTGGTGCTCTTCTTCGCATTGGCTTGGCCTGGATGGGCTTTAGCTGCTGCCACGGCCTTAGGCTCCATTGTTATGGGTAGGGTGCCTGGCGTTGGGGTACCGCCTGAAGTAGCTGCAGCAGATGCGGTGTTCGTGCGTTACCTAGGTATAGGGCTGTTCCTATTTACGTTCTTCGTGGTGATGTTTGGAGGTAAGATATATAATACGCTGGAATTGATATTTAGGTTTAAAGTGTTGTTCGTGACGTTCACCGTATTCATATTAGCATTAATTTACGGCAAGCCCGAAATATGGGCCAGGGCTGCAGCAGGTTACTTTAAAGTAGGGTATATACCTCCCGGGGCTGATGTATTCCTACTAGGCGGTTGGTGGGGCTACACTGGATGGCTTTCAGCAATCAACTTCCTAATGAGTAATTGGTATAGGGATAAAGGCTACGGTGTCGGTTCATTAGTTGGCTACATACCCGCAATTATCGGCGGTAAGAAGATCGAGATATCGCCGGTCGGTAAGATATTCAGATTCACGCCTGAGAACTTAAGTACTTGGAAGCGCTGGGAGAGGATATTGGTTTGGGATCAATGGCTAATATTCTTCCCCTTCGGCGTCATAGGCATGTCATTCCCAGCAATACTAGTCGCATCATTCGTACCGCTAGGCACAAAGTTACCTGAGTGGGGTATAGCTGCACACGTAGCAACGCAGTTCGGGGCTCTGTGGGGTCCGGTGGGCTATTACTTCATATCGTTCATAGGCCTCATAGTCCTATGGGGCACTCAACTACAGATCATGGATACCCTAACTAGGAATATGACTGACTTGCTTTGGAGTACCTCAGAGGGAATTAGGAAGTGGGCTAAGGGCGATGTTAGGAGGATCTACTATCCATTCATGGCATGCTACATAGCGTTCGCTATGTGGGCTATATGGCAGGCGCCACCACTCATAATACTACTGCTCTCAGCCAACATAGCCAACTTCGGAGGTTACGCAGTAATACTATTACATATACTTGAGAGGAAACTACCTAAGGAATTAAGGCTTAGATGGTACTACTGGCCATTCCTATACGCATACGCGATACTATGTTGGTTCTGGTTCGTAGCGGTGTTCATATTAGGTAGGTTATTGAATATTAAGATATTCTAATAAACTCTTAATATAATGTTTTTTACCTTTAACTAATTAACTTCCCCACATAATATTAATATACACGCTCTACCTAAGTTAATTTGGTGATATTATGGTGAAGCGCTTAGTAGTTCTCGACGTCAATAAGTGCGTTGGATGCCAGCTATGTATGCTTGCATGTAGTAGGAGGTTCGGGGTCGTGGGTCATAGTAAGTCAGCTATATGGGTTAGGAGTGCAGGGGGTTTTGAGAGGGGCTTCACGATAGTCGTATGTAGAGCCTGTAGGGATCCACCATGTGCTAGGGTATGCCCAGTAAACGCTCTTAAGGCGAGGGATGGTGGTGGGGTGATATTAGATATCAGCAAGTGTATTGGGTGCGGCCTATGTAGAGAGTCATGCGATATAGGTGCGGTTATGTGGGATTATGAGGTCAATAAGCCCGTCATATGTACTCACTGCGGGTTCTGTACGCCCTTCTGCCCGCATAACGTATTAGCTGTTGAGGAGGTGGTTTAATGGATTGGTTTAAATCGCTATCCAACGTGCTGTATGTGGATCTAGCTAGGAAGTCGTACTGGGTCGAGCCTAGGGAGGACTTATTCAGTAGGTGGTTAGGGGGCATAGGTGTAGCCACTCAACTCTATAAGGAGGAAGTAAGTAGTAAGGTGGATCCACTAAGCCCTGAGAACGTAATCATATTCACGGTGGGACCTCTAACTGGGATATACCCACTAGCATCTAAGACCATAGCGGTATTTAAGTCGCCATTAAATAACTACTTCGCTGAGAGCCATGCAGGGGGTAGGTCAGCTCTAGCGATTAGGTTTGCAGGATATGGAGCCATAGTAATTAGGGGGGCTAGTGAGAGGCCTATATACGTAGTCATCGATGATAGTAGGGTCAGGTTTAGGGATGCAACTGCCTTATGGGATATGAGGAGTACCGAGACCGTAGGAAGGATCTTAAGGGAGGTAACCCCCGGCTCAGGGCATAGGGCCATAATGAGGATTGGTAGGGCTGGTGAGAGATTAGTTAGATACGCATCAGTGGTTACTGAGACCTACAGGCACTTCGGCAGGTTAGGGCTGGGGGCAGTATTTGGCTCTAAGAAGCTTAAGGCATTAGTAGTTGTAGGTCGTAGGGGCTTCAACGTACCTGACGTATCGACATATAGGGAAGTGTATAATGAGATATATGAATTAGCCGTTAAATCACCTGCCATGAAGAAGTACCATGACCTAGGCACCGCAGCCAACGTACTTGCGTTAAATAGCATTAAGGCATTACCCACTAGGAACTTCAGCTCAGGCGTATTTGAATTAGCTGGTGAGGTAAGTGGGGAGAAGCTGGCTGAGACTGTCCTCGCTAGGAGGGTTGCATGCGCTGGATGCCCTACAGCATGTATACACATAGCTGCGTTAAGGGAGCCCTACCCCGAGGAACCCTACTTCTATAAGATCAAGTTCATATCGTACGACCACGAACCCCTATACGCATTAGCAACCAACTTAGGCATAGGGAGTAGGGAGGGATTCCTCAGGCTATTGGACGTAGTTGAGGAGGAGGGGCTTGATGCGATATCGACTGGAGTGATCCTCGCATGGGCTACTGAGGCGTACCTAAATGGCTTAATCACCGAGAAGGAATTGCTCACTAAGCTTAATTGGGGCGACTATGAGTCATACATTAAGGTTGTTAGGAACATAGTGCTACAGCCCAACGAATTCTACTCGACCATGGCTTTGGGAGTTGAGGAGGCAGCTAGGAAGTACGGGGGCTTAGAGTACGCCCTAGCCTTTAATAAGGTCGAACCAGCTGGATACCACACAGGGCCTCTGTACTTCGTATCGTTAATGATCGGTAGTAGGCATAGCCACCTAGATGCAGGTGCATACTCATTAGACCAGGAACTACTAGCCAGTAAGAAGCAGCTGCCCAAGCCGCAGGAGGCCGTTGAGCTGATTATTGAGGAGGAGTCATGGAGGCAGGTGCTAACAAGCCTAGCTATATGCCTATTCGCTAGGGGCATCTATAAACCCGATGTGGTGGTTAAGTGCTTTAAGCCGTTGAAGGTGGAGTACGGCGTAGAGCAGCTTAAGAAGTTAGGTAGGGAGATATGGATTGAGAAGCAGTTAATTAAGAGGGCTGAGGGGTTTAGCCCGTTAAGTCTGAGGATACCTGAGAGGATATTAAAGACGCCAACGCCATTAGGTAACATAGACCCAGAGTACATTAAGGAGGCATTAAAGTACTACGATTTACTAGTGAGCCTCGCCAGTAAGATGAGGTAATTAAACTAACTTTTTATAAGCCCTCATTCATTAAGGGGTTAAATGCGTTTAAAGGGTGTGAGTGAGTTATACGTTGACATAGCCCTAGCATTGGTTGTACTAAGCGTTTCAGGCCTATTAGTGGCCTCGTTTAATAACGTAGGTAAGTCATTAAACGTTGAACTAGGTGGCGTAGGCAATCCACCGCTAGCTCTGCTGATCAACTACGGCGGGGTTAGGTACTTAATATTAGTCAACTACGAGGACTCGTGCCTAGAGTTCACGTTGGTCTCAGGTGACGTTAGGTTAGGTAGTTACCTGCTATCACCCAATGAGGTTAGGGTGGTTAATGTGGACTCAGATGACGTATACGTAGTTGTAGGTAGTTACCTAGTAAGGCCTGAGAAGGTATTCCTTAGGTGATTCGATGCGCGGCACTCTCTCAGTAATCACTGCAGCATTAATTACATTACTAGCTCTAACGTCATTCATCACCTACCTGTCCCTAGAGCTACGTAAGCTACCGCAGCAGTACAGTAGGCTTAATTACGAGCTACTAAGTAATGTAGGTAGGTCGTCGAAGGACGTTAGAGTATTCTTAAGCAATGACGGGCTATACGTTAAGACGTTGAATCCCCCCATAACCGTTGAGTCAGTACTAGCTATAACTCCATCAGGCATTAAGCAATTAATTAATAACTCGTTAATTAATACCTCAACAGCTAAGTTGCTGGACTACAGCATAGTGAGCAACGTATTAAGCGGTGGATATATAGTGGTCATCGCTGATGGACGTAAGTACTTCATAGTCGATAGGGGCATGCTATCTAATTCCTCAACGAGCAATGCGTTAAATGATGAGCTACTTAATGACCTAAGCCTCAGGCTCAACTACTTGAGGCCTACTATACATGTGGGCATACTACTTAAGGACTCATTCATAGATAATCCAGTGCCGGGACTTCCATCAGATCCCGAGGCCAACTACCTGCCAGTAGGTTATGCGTTGGTTTCAAGCGACTCCCAAACAATATCTAAGGGCGATTGGTACCTCTACATAGACCCTAGGAGCAATCCAAATAAGTTGGGTATTACCTACGGGTCTGGGAGCACGAACATCAGCTACCTAGGCATGGGCTTCTATAGGATCAGCTCAAGCCACAGCACCTACGTTAAGTGGTACGAGTTGGTCTCAGGATACTCAAGTGGTTGGTACATAACCTACGAGACGATAGCCTCTGGTACAGCGCTCCTCTACCTATACCCGATGATAATATCAGGCAATAAGTCGTTCAACGTGGTCTTCTACATTGAGAACCTAGGTAGCTACGTAGGGCTTACTGTGAAGCCGGTGCTGTACGTAGTAATGCTTAACGAATTCATTAACGGACTACCGATATTAAGTAGCAATTTAAACCCTGTGCTTGAGTCGGTCATCAGGTACTCAGGGATTAGGCCGCTATACGTTTGGGAGGGCAGTAAGGTGAGTACTTACCTAGGCAGTGGCGGGGATATCTCGGTGGCTGTGGACATCGATTCAGCAAGCATATTAAGTGCTTTAAATGCTGATAAGGCACTAGCATTAGTAGGCATTAGGCTCTCGGCTAGGACTCAATTAAGTATCAAGTTGGCCTCGTTCATCACCGACTACGACATAGCGTTCACGATAGGAGCCGATGAAGTAGGTAAGTACGTATTCATACCTACAGCAAGTAACTTAGTGCCTGAGGTCACATCTCCATCCGGCGGTAGGATAAGCATCTATAGGTCCCCTAACGTGGTTAGCTCGTTAGCTAAGTACTTGGTGTGGTTCACCCCAGATGAGGCGGGCAACTACACGGTAACCTACAGGTTGGGGAGCTATGCATCGATACCTGAGTTAAGGCTTCCTGTGAACTTAACGTGGACCTCCTACGGCCCTGTGCTTGAGTACATACGTAATCAGCACTTAAGCTACTCAAACTACGTCGTCCAGGACTCAATCGCATTAGAGCGTGATAGAGCCGTGTTAGTCGATTACGAGTACTTCGAGGCAGGTAGCGAGACGTGGTATTCAGGCGACCTAATGGTTGTTAGCGGCTTACCGACTAGCGGCCAATTGAACTTCACCTACTACGTTAACACGGTGGTTCAGGGAATTAGAACGTTGAACTTAAATCAAAATGCCTCCTTCGACCTATACTACTGCTGGAGCTCCTGGAGCTGTTACTACTACTGGAGGGTATACGTAACGTTTTACCCTAATGGCTCGACGACGAAGCTATATGTTAGGGGCGACGTACTATGGCATTCGGGCTCATACTACCTGAGCTTCGGGGTACGTATACCGCTATCGAATACCCAAGTCACGGCGTATCCAACAATTAACGGCATCAAACACATCTACAGGGCCGGCGACACAGCATACGCCATCTACGTAGCATCCACACTCACGGAGCTAGTGAGGCAGAATAACACAGTACTCGACCTACGGAGCTAACTAATACTCTACATCGAACTCGATGATCAACTTAGGTAGATCGATGAGTGCGGGAGGGCATCGGGGTACTTAAGGGCTCCTAGGAGGATGTTGTTGAAGCCGTGAACGTAGGTTTGAAAGCACCTGAACTCAGAGGGCCTCATGGCGTTGGACCCAAGAGAGCCCTGCGAGGTGCTGGTGAATCATAGCACAGGATCTACTAGATAGAATCGAACGACAACGATAACTTTATATACCTTAGGGAATTCACTAGATAAATTGAGAACAACTAGCTCTACTTTGATATTAATGTTTTCAACAAACCTGCCCTTCAAGGCGGGAAGGGGGTTGTAGCATGTCTAACCCTGAGTACTTAATGGCGGCGGCGATAACTTCATTCGCGGTCACCTACGTCTTAATGCCCCAGTGGATTAAGGTGGCTGTTAGGAGGGGGTTTGTAGGCAGGGATATGAATAAGCTGGGTGATAACTACGTAGCTGAGGGAGGGGGTTTATGGGCTGTTGTCGGCTGCGTATTCGGCCTATATGTTCTTGCATCCCTGTATAGGTATTTAGGCAATGAGCCGACGTACAGTGACGAATTATTTGCGTTAACGTCGCTGCTGCTACTCACGGCATTACTTGGCTTCATGGACGACGTACTTGGGTGGAAGAAGGGACTACCGGCTTGGTTAAGGGTGGCGTTCATAGCCCCTATATCAATCCCATTAATAGTAATTAAGGCCGGCTACTCAAAGCTCTCAATACCTTTTATAGGCGTAGTAGATCTAGGCATCATATACCCGTTAGTAGCTGTGCCAGTGGGGGTCCTAGGAGCTGCCAACGCGTTCAACATGATTGCAGGCTATAATGGATTAGAGGTAGGTATGGGGTTAACGTTAATGGCCTTCACAGTCATCTACTCCTTAATTAAGGGGATCGACTTGGTTCCCCAGGCATCCTTGATCATGGCCTCATCCTTAATGGCATTCGCTAGGTTTAATTGGTACCCAGCTAAGGTATTCCCAGGTAATACCCTCACCTACGCTGTAGGAGCTTACTACGCATCGATAGTTGTGTTAGGCAATATGGAGAAGTTCGGCATATCGCTATTTACACTCTACTTCATCGAGTTCCTGCTATTCATCAGGGGATTGAAGGACGGCGTGTATAAGGAGAACTTCGGGGTTCCTAGGCCGGACAACTCGCTGGATGAGCCCTACGACAGGGTATATAGCTTAACACACCTATCCATTAAGCTGCTTAAGTGCCTAGGGATTAAGCCCACAGAGCCTAAGGTGACTCTAACATTAATATCTCTCCAAGTAATAGTTGGGTTAATCGCGTTAACCGTTAATGCGTTAGGGATGATCTAGTGGCGATATACTTCATAGCATCTGGAGGCGGGCATACGACGTACGCCATAGCGATTGCTGAGAGGCTTAGGGAGTTAGTAGGCACCTCTAGGATTAAGTTCATAGTGCCGTCTGACGACTTATTAAGCATTAGTAGGGTCTTAAGCAGGGTCGGCTACGTAGAGCTAATCAGGGTCACTAAGCCTAGGAAGCCTTTAGAGGGCTTTAGCAAGTTCTTAATTAGGTCCCCTAAAGCCATGTATGAGTGCTTAAAGCATGTTAAGGAGCCGGAGGTGGTTGTTGGCAGCGGCTCCAACTTCATCATATACCCTATGATTACCTCCCTAATTAAGGGATGTAGGCACTTACTAAGCGTTGAGGCAGTTGATAGGGTCTACACGTACTCTAAGGCTAACTACTTGGTAAGCAGGTTGCTGGGCGCTAGAGTGATACTTCAGTGGGAGCTCCAGAGGAGGAATTATAGGGACGGGATGGTGATGGGGCCCGTGCTGACTAGGCCTAGGTATAGGGCTAGGGACGATGGATTCGTATTAGTTACCTCAGGCACCGTAGGTCATAGGAGGCTAATAAACGCATTAATTGATTCCGGGTTAGTGGATGTAGTTGCCCAAGTAGGCGACTTAGACGTTAACTACGTTAAGCGTAGGAGGCCCTATTGGACGGTATTTAACTACGACCCAGACCTGGAGAGGTGGATTTCAAGGGCATCTGTGGTCATAACCCATCAAGGGGTTACAGCTGTTGAGGCGGCTCTAAATTATTGTAAGCCGGTGATCATAGCCTTCAACCCCGACCTACCTCAGACTAGCACCTACGTAGATACCTACTTACTGAGCAAGTTTATTAAGGCTGAGTTCGTTGATGCAGGTAGCGTTAGTGCCACGTCCATTAGGGAGCTAATTAATAGGGTTAAGGGTAGGTTGATTAGTAGGAAGTACCCTGACGGGGCATTAAGGGCTGCCAAGATGATTAATGAATTAATTAGGAATTCCAACTAATTAAGTAGCTAAATCGATTACCAAGATTTATAATTGCTACCGTAGATAGTAACTGGGGGGTTTTAATTGGGTAGGGAGTTAGTGGTTAGTAGGCTTAAGGAGTTGCTAGGGAGCGAGAAAGTCATCGACGACCCTGAGGAGCTATACGTATATAGCTATACCGCATACGCGGTAGTTAGGGAGGAGCCTCTAGCGATAGTTAAGGCGTTCTCAACCGAGGACGTAGCTAAGGTACTTAAGTTCGCTAATGAGCATAGAGTGCCGGTAGTACCTAGGGGTAGCGGTACTAGCGTCATAGGCGCCTCAACGCCCGTTAAGGACTCCATAGTCATAGACCTAAGGCCTATGAGGAGAATAGTAGTTGATGTACCTAATGGAGTAGTTGAGGCTGAGGCAGGCGCCTACGTAGATGAGGTTGATAGGGAGTGTAGGAAGTATGGATTCATGTTCCCAGTAGATCCAGCAAGCGCTGAGGCAGCAACCATAGGTGGTGCCCTCGCCATGGATGCAGGGGGTATGAGGGGGGCTAGGTATGGCACCATGAGACACGTAACCCTAGGCATTGAGGTGGTGCTGCCTGGAGGTAACGTGATTACCTTGGGCGGGCCTGTATATAAGCAGGCAACCGGCTACGACTTAATGCATATATTCATAGGTTCTGAGGGAACGTTAGGCGTTATCACTAGGGGCTGGTTCAAGATGGTCCCAGCACCTAAGTCCGTTGGCAGGGTTGTTGCTTACTTCGATAACGTTGAGGATGCTGCTAGAGGCGTTTACGAGATTAGGAGGAGGGGCTTTGCCCCGTTAATCATCGAATTCATGGACGACATAGTCGTTAAGTTAGCTAATAAGATCAAGGGCCTTAACTTCCCTGAGAAGAACATGGTTATAATCGATATAGACCTACCTAAGGAGGTGCTAAGCAGTACGTTAAACGAGGTAGCTGAGGTGCTGAAGGCTGCTGGAGCATCTGAGGTTAGATCCACCACCGACCCAGATGAGATGGCCAGGCTCTACGTAGTACGTAAGCAGGCATACCCGACGTTTGCAGCGGCATTTCCATTCTCATTCATGGGCGATCTATCAGTACCCCTATCAGCTTTGCCGGCAGTAGTCAAGAAGGTTAGGGAGGTCTCAAGCAAGTACGGGATAACTATCGGCTTAATAGGTCATGCAGGTGATGGGAACCTACACCCGTTAGTAGGGCTTCAGTCGAAGGATGAGTGGTGGAGTAAGGCGAGGCCTGCGTTAGTTGAGATCGAGGGCTACTCGATAGAGTTAGGTGGCACTATCTCAGGTGAGCATGGCGTTGGGATTGAGAGGAAGGACCTACTGATTAAGGAGTTAAGGGCTAGGAGGAGTGAGATTGTGTTGGAGTACATGAGGCAGATTAAGAAGGTATTCGACCCGAATGGCATAATGAATCCAGGTAAGTTGATTGATTGAGGTGATCCCATGGTATATAGTAGGGAGGAGCTATTAAGGGATATAAGTAAGTTCCTAGAGTACTGTAAGCAGTGCGGCTTCTGCACCCCAGTATGCCCGGTACTCAAGGTGAGTGATTACGTTGAGACCTACGGACCTAGGGGTAGGTTACTCCAGGGTAGGGGCGTCGTTGAGGGCGGGTTAAGGCCTAGGCCTGAGCTAAGTAGTAGGATCTACTGCACGCTATGCGGGTTCTGCGAGGTTAAGTGCATTGCAGCACTTAAGCTAACCGACCTATACTTAGCTGTAAGACACTACCTGAGCGACTCGGGGCTGATACCTGAGCAAGTTAAGCAGGTGTCTAAGGCGATATTAGGCCTTAACAACCCATACAACGTGGAGCCATCTATTAAGGCCATGTGGTTAGACTACCTGCCTGAGAGGCCTGCTGAGAGGGGTAAGGTGCTGTACTGGGCTGGATGTACCTCAGCCATCAGGAACCCCGAGACAGCGTCTAACGCCTACCAACTAATTAAGGAGTTAAGCGGTCCTGAGGTAGCCGTAATCGCTGAGGAGCCGTGCTGTGGCTGGCCCCTATACCTAAACGGCGATGTTGAGAGCTATAAGGAGCAGTTAACGAAGGCTTTAAACGCTATTAAGAAGTCTGGAGCTGAGATAGTGATCACTACATGCCCAGCATGCACTAGGTCTTTAAGGGAGAAGGCCAAGGAGCTGGGGATTGAGCATGGGCTTAAGATATACCACGTAGTTGAGTACCTACATGAGCTACTTAAGGCAGGTAGGCTACCTAAGTTCGAGCTAGAGGCGGTGATAACCTACCACGACCCATGCGACCTAGGCAGGCACCTAGGTAGGGTTAAGGAGCCTAGGGAGGTATTAAACTCCATTAAGGGGCTCAAGATAGTTGAGATGAGGGGCTCAGGGCTTGAGAGCAACTGCTGCGGCGGAGGCGGGCTATATCAGGTGATGCACATGGATAGGGCCTATAGGATTGCATCGCTTAGGCTGAAGGACATGCCCAGCAACGTTAGGACGTTAGTTACTGCATGCCCTAGCTGTGAGATGACCTTAAGGACTGAGGTAGCTAATGAGGGGCTGGATGTTGAGGTGCTAGATGTAGTCGACCTGTTAATGAGGGCAAGGAGGCCTCAAAGTTAACCATCCTTTTTTATGTTTCCCCTAGTACTTTAGAGCACTTATGAATGCTCTAGTACTTATCAGTGCATTTAAGCATAAATTTAAATACTGCATATTCGAGTATTTCTCGACCGTTATGTCCAGCGCTAAGAGATTCATACCCATTTCTGAGGACATAGTCCTAGAGGCAGTTAAGATCGCTGAGAGGGAGGGAATCCCCCTAAGGGAGTTCATTGAGAGGGTTTTAAGCGAGGTGATTAGGGTCATGAAGTATAGGAGCAACGTCCTTGAAGTACTAGCTAACGCTGATGCCGTAGAGGACATTAGGAGGATCTCAGGCGTATTGCTGCCAAGCAGCTTCGTCTATAAGTTCCTTGAGTCCGTAGGCGATGAAGTATTTAACTCGTTGGTCGATGATGTTAGGAGGGTTGCTTCGTGGTACGGCGTATTAGCTAAGGTTAAGAGGGGGTCCTCGGTCTACGAGTTTAAGAGGGTGTTAAGCCTATGGCTACCTGACATGAACGTGGATATAATCGACTTGGGCGGCAAGTTCAAGGTCGTAGCGTCATCACCCAACCAACCACCTAGGGCTACGTTGATAGCCAGGCACGTCATCGAGGAGCTAGCCAAGTCCATGGACCTTAAGTTAAGTAGCCTAGAGTTCTCCAGGGGCTTAGTGAGCGCTGTTATCGAGGGTGGCCTAGTTGGTTAGTAGGAGGACCATAGGGCTAGATGCACCGATGGTCTCTGAGCTAAGGAGCATCGCGTTGAGGAGGGGGATGAACCTAGTTTCATACCTAAGGAGGCTGGTTAGTGAGGCCATAGAGCTTGAGAGGAGGGGCTACTACGCACCTAGGGCGCTGTCCGAGAAGAGGGTTGAGTACCTGCTCAGCTCATTCAACTTCGTATACGTACCCATGGAGCTAATTAATAGCTCGCTAAGCGATGAGGCGATGAAGAACGCCAGGGAGTTCGGCACCAGGCTGGGCATGACCCTTAGGGAGCTAGGCGTTAATGCGTACGAGCTCGTAGAGTTCCTGGGGACCTCATCAGGCATACTGATATATGAGGGCGATAAGGTGGTGGTAACCCCCGCAAGCGGCGGTAAGGGATTGATAGCTGAGCTAGTTAAGGGGCTTGCGCTGGGTAGCGGGCTGGAGTGCAACGAGGGCAGGGGCGTATTCGTGATCAAGGTGCCTGAGGAGGTCGTTAAGAGGGCCTCAAGGGCCCTAGAGGAGGGCCTAGCCAGCAGGAGGGGTAGGAGATCCAAGTAGCTCCTTAACCTCATCAAGCAGCCCCATGGCGCCCTCGGCGAATAGCCTCTCATCCATCTCCCTGACCCTACCTAACACGGGCTTAAACTCCATCCTACTTATTACGTCCCTCTCTAGATCCACCCCTGGGGCCACCTCCTCGAGCACTAGGCCATCGCTGCTTAGCCTAAATACGCACCTCTCGGTTATGTACTTCACCTCCTGGCCCCTAATTAGGCCCAGCTTAGCGTTATAGACGATTTCGTAGAGCCTATTAACGAACTTAACTATATCCCCATCCTTCTCGATAACCAGCCTACGTGAGCTGCCATCAACCCTAATGACCCTCCTACCAGCTGTGAAGGACCCTGCGAAGTATATCCTAGGGGACCCGTAGGCGATCACCGGGAAGCCCCCAGGCCCCGTGACTACCCCAGGTATGAACGACGGATTCACGTTGCCCTCCCTATCAACCTGCATAAAGCCTAGCGATGCGCAGTCGATCACCCCGCCCTCGTAGTTGGCGAACTGGTCTGGCATGGGTATTATCGCGTAGGGGGCTATGGATGCCCCGAAGTCCGTGTGCAGCAGCATGGTGCCTCCCCAAGGCCCTGACTCTATGGTTGGATGTATTAGGTCCTGGACTCCCTCCTCGGATGCAACCGAGGCGACCATGGCGGGTATCCCAACGCCTAGGTTAACTATTATGGGCCTGCCCAGAGCCTTAGCTAGCCCTACGAGCTCCATCAGCACCCTCCTGGCGATCACCTTCTCATAAGTTAGCTCTAGGGGCTTAACGGACTCCTTAGGGGGCACCAACTCGCCGCTCAGCCTGGGGTCGTACTCGCAGCTACTCACCTGCCAGTGGTACTCCCTAGGTGCTAAGACCACGTAGTCTATTAAGGGGCATGGGACGTGCACGTCCCTAGCCCTAATGCCATATGCCCTAGCTAGCCTAAGTACCTGGGCAATCACTATCCCAGGATTAGGCCTAGCCTTAACCGCCTGAGCTATGTTCAGGGTGGTACCCAATGCAGCCTCCCACTCGAGGCTCAAGTTGCCCAGCTCGTCGGCCGTAGTGCCCCTGATGAAGCCCACGTTGGGCTTAGGCGCCCTGTAGAGGAGGTACTCATCGCCGTCGATGTCGACCAACCTCACGCTGCACTCGCCCCTCCTACGAGCCAGCTCGTTCATACAACCGCCCCTAGCCCTGGGATCTAGGAACGTGCCTAGGCCGACCTTAGTAATGACTCCGGGCCTACCGCACGCGACCTCCCTCAGCCACCAGCTGACGATCCCTAGGGGCCATGCATAGTAGGCAACCAACTCCTCGGCAATCAGCTTCTGAAGCCACGGCGAGAACCCTGGGTAGGGGATTAACACGCCCCTTAAGAACTTGCCATCCCTACACTCGTATAGCCTCCTAGCAACCACGTCTAGACCCCTATTAGGTACTGCGGGTAGCGCATCGCCTATAATTAGTAACTCCCTAGGCCTACCAAACCTCTCGTAGTGCTCGTATAGCTTGATGATCAAGTACTCAGGAGTTAGCGCAACATTGAAACCAGATATAACCACCGTGGAGCCATCGCTAATCAAGCTTAAAGCATGATCGACATCAACGACCTTCTTAAGCATCGTAGGCCCCATATCATTGATTAAACATTATTAATAAGCATTTTCTTTCTTTCAATTCTATTTCAGATATTCATTTTTAATAGGGGGTAAAACATGGGAGTTGAAACCCTGCCACTTTCAATTCTATTTCAGATATTCTTGATTTTTATA
>ERZ1669248.719-NODE-719-length-14564-cov-6.247295_pt1 | contig 14564 bp, 9 predicted proteins | sample MGYA00579296_ERZ1669248 | MGnify/ENA primary metagenome ERZ1669248 (study PRJEB41166, sample SAMN08046057) | hot springs metagenome | biome: hot spring; feature: neutral hot spring; material: thermophilic sediment; isolation source: thermophilic sediment from...
TCTGTGCCTAACATCTTTTTTCTCTTTTGGGCTTTTAGTCCTAAGCGTCCTATCACTATAAAGAAGACAGCGGTTGTTATTACCATTGTGGTTATAACGGACTTGGGTATGTCTCCATAAGGTGATTCGGGGCTTACCAGTATTAACGAACCTATAGCTAAGGCTATTGCGCCTGCTAAGGCAAGTCCTCCAAAGGAAGGGGTAATAACCTCAAGGGCGAGCATGAGTATTCCCGAGAGTATAAGCAAAAGTCCAAGCCAGTTTATACCCACCACACCCAAGCCGTAAAGACCCAAAAGTAAACAGATAACACCAACAGCACCGGGTACTACGCTACCGGGATTGTAAAGCTCAAAGAATATACCGTAAAAGCCTATAAGTAAAAGCATGTAAGCTAACGTTGGATTTGTTACTAAGGTTAAAAATTCTTCCCTTAGACTTTTTGAGATGTACTCAACAGGGAGATTTTTTGTGCTGATGGTTATCTCCTTACCGTGCTTTTTTACTGTTCTTCCGTCTATCTTGTTGAGAAGATCCTGCATGTCTTGGGCTATAAGGTCTATGACTCCTGCTTTTAGGGCTTCTTGGGGCGTTAAAGATACGCTCTCTTTGACCATTCTTTCTATTACGTGTGCGTTCCTACCTTTTTCTGTAGCTATGCTTCTTACAAAAGCGAGGGTATCCTGAAGGACTTTTTCTTTCATAACTTCATCCTGCTGACCACCCATCTGCACGGGATGAGCTGCACCAATATTTGTGCCCGGGGACATGACCGCTATGTCCGCTGAGATGGTGATTATAGCTCCTGCGGATGCTGCCCTGCCTCCTTGGGGATACACAAAAACTACTACCGGCAGGGGTGTTCTTTGAAACTCCTGAACTATCTCTCTCATGGAAGATTCAAGACCACCAGGAGTGTTAAGTTCCAATACAAAAAGACTACCACCCTCCTTTTCCGCAGTGTGGATACTCCTTTTTATATAGTCTACAGTAAGAGGCGTGATGGCAAAATCCCACTGTGCTATAAAAACCTTCGAAAATCCTATATATACGCAGAAAAAGAGGGTTATGATGAGCACCATTGAGAATAAATTTTAAACTTGATGAAAAAAGATAAAGTTCAGTTTGTGTGTCAGGAGTGTGGATACGTTTCTTTTAGGTGGTTGGGTAGGTGTCCCTCATGCGGAAGCTGGAACTCCCTTGTAGAAGAACAGGGGTCTCTTCAGATAAAAACATACACAGACAAACCTAATATTAAACCTATACTTGAGTGGCACAAAGAAGGCTTTGTTAGAAAGAGTACGGGATTTCAGCATTTGGACATAGCCTTGGGTGGTGGTTTGGTACCTGGTCAGGTGGTCCTGCTGGCGGGAGAACCTGGCATAGGTAAATCCACTCTTCTTCTTCAGGTGTCTGATAGGTGCGCACAGATGTATGGTAAGGTACTTTATGTTTCTGGAGAGGAGTCGGGTTCTCAGATAGCTCTAAGGGGGGAGAGGATAGGAGTAAGGGGTAAAGATCTGTTGGTGCTTCCTGAGACGAGACTGGAGGTGCTCATAAACGTGATAGAGAGCGTAAATCCTGCCCTTTTGGTGGTGGATTCGGTGCAAACTCTTTACTCGGAAAACATCTCTTCATCGCCGGGTTCTGTGTCTCAGGTTAGGGAATGCGCCTTTAGAATATCAGAACTTTGCAAGTCAAAAAACATTCCCGTGTTTCTTGTGGGTCAGATCACAAAGGAGGGTATGATAGCTGGTCCTAAGGTGCTTGAGCACTTGGTGGATACAGTCCTCTATTTTGAGGGAGAGCGTTTTAATTTCTACAGGATAGTGAAGGTTGTCAAAAACAGGTTTGGTTCTTCGGGAGAAGTGGCGGTCTTTAGAATGTCGGACAGTGGATTAGAAGAAGTGCCCGAGCCTTCTGCCTTTTTCCTTCAGGAGAGGGTAAGTTCTTCGCCCGGAAGCGTAGTGTTTCCTTACACAGAGGGTAGTAAGCCTGTGCTTGTTGAGGTACAGGCTCTTACCATTCAGGCTCTTTACACTACGCCTCAGAGAAGAGCTCAAGGATATGACCTTAATAGGCTTTCCATTATACTTGCGGTACTTGAAAAGGAGTGTAAAATCTTCACAAGAGACAGAGATGTTTTTGTAAATGTGGTGGGAGGCATGCAGATAAGAGAGCCCGCATCAGACCTTGCGGTTGCTCTTGCTATTGCTTCTTCGTTGAAGGATAAGCCCATAGGGGACTTGGTGGCTTTTGGTGAGATAGGGCTTGCAGGAGAGGTAAGAGCGGTTCATTTTGCGGATGTGAGGTTAAAAGAAGCCAGCAGGTTTGGTTTCAAGCGTGCCATATTGCCCAAGTCAGTGAGCATAAAGATGGAAGGCATAGAAGCCATTGGTGTTTCTCACATAAAGGACGCGGTGGAGCTTATCTTAAACGGATAACACTTCCAAAAATATGTCCCTCATCTCTCTCATTCTATTTCTTAATTCCTCCAAAAGCTCGTCCTTTTCCATGTTCAAAGAAACCGCTACTTTTGGAATGTCCTGGGGTGTGAGCACAGATGTGCCTCTCTCCTTTGAGAGCCTTAGCTTGGTCTCTACAAGCCTGAAAAACATGTAGTGTTCGTATGCCTTTTTGAGTATGGGATGCTTAGGTATGAGCTTTTCATAAGCGCGTATAGTAGAAGGTTCCCTTAGTCTTTCAACTATTGAAAAGTACTGAGCTAAAAACTCTCCATCCACTATCCCACCTGGAGCAAACTTAAGGTCTATCACTCCCGTCCCTCTTTTGGCTTGTCCTTCTAAGGCAAACCTCATGTTTTTTATCTCTTCCTTTTGCTCTCTGCCAACGGGTTTATCAAAGAGAAAGCTCTTGAGCACCTCCTCAAAATCTTCGTAAAGCTCCTTATCTCCAACTACATACCTACAGCGCGTCCATGCGAGCCTCTCCCAAGTTCTTGCATGCTTTGAAAAGTATTCCCTGTAAAACTCAAAAGAGGGCACCAAATCTCCCTTTGTTCCCATGGGTCTTAGCCTAAAATCCACATCGTAGAGATATCCTTCTTTGGTGTGAGTAGTCAAAAACCTTATAAAGTCCTGCGCAAGTTTTATCCTCTCTACTTTGTAGTCTCTTCCTACAAATACAAGATCAAGGTCTGAACCAATGCACAGCTCTGAGCTTCCATACTTTCCCAAAGCTACAAGCACCATATTATCATCAAGACTTAAGCTGTTCCAAAGTTTTTCCATCAAAAAATCCGCAAGTTGAGTGAGGCTTTTAAAAAAGTCTTTGAGCTCTTTGTCTTTCATGAGATAAACAAGAACTATCCTTGTCTCCCAAACCTTTTTAAACCTTCTGAAAGTGTTTTCTAAGCTGAGCCTTAGGGTCGTAAGGTACTTTTCAAACTCTTCTTCCAGATCGTGCCTTTCTGGAAAGTCTTGGTATAAGGTCAAGAAGTCTTCCACCAAGTCAGGGTTTCTACTGACCGTGGTAGAAAGATAAGAGGATAAGGAAAAGACCCTACATAGAGGTTTTATGATGTCCTCTTTTGAGGGACTAAGTATCACCTTCCTTCCTGTTGGGTTGGAGAAAAATTTATCAAAGTTGTTTAGCGTCTCGTCAGGTTCGTAAGATTCAGATATGTAGGACAATATCTTAGGAAGCATATCAATAAACCTTTTCCTTTCTTGGCTTGAAAGATGGGTGCTTTGCACGTAACTTAGCAGTATGTGAAAGGCTCTGCTTGGGTTTTTAAATCCCATTTGGGATAGGATCTCTTTTCCAAGCACTGCATCCTCTGAGAGTATGGCTTGCTGTATTGGAGTAAGGGAACTTTCTTCTTTTGAGGGCATAATGTTCAAAAAGATTTTGCTCACACCTTGTGTATAGTACTTGAGCTTACTTTCAAACTCCTCGGGTGTATAACCCATCATCTTGGCTACTATGGGCACATCTCCCTTGGTTAATTTTTGAGTCTGTAGGCATCTATAAATTTGCAAACGGTGCTCTAATCTTCTTAAAAACTCGTAAGCGGACTCTAAAAATTTGGCTTCTTCGTTTGAAAATACACCCTTTTGATTAAGTTTCCATATGGCTTTAAAGGTGTTGCTTTCTCTCAAAAATGGAAACTTTCCCCCCAAGAGGATCACCAAAGACTGAACCGCAAACTCCAGCTCCCTTATGCCTCCCTCACAGAGTTTTATATTTATCACATCTTCTGTTTGCCTTTTTGCCTGAGCGTTTATCTGCGCCTTTATGAGCTGAATCTCCTCTATTACTCTATAATCCACGGACTTTTTAAACACAAAAGGTTCTTTTACTTGCCTTTCAAAAGCTTCGTAGAGATCCTCATCTCCTGCGCAAAACCTGGATCTTAGCATGGCAAACCTCTCCCAAAGCCTGCCATAAGACTCGTAATAAAGCTCTGCGCTTCTGAGGGGCATGCTAATGGGTCCTGACTTTCCAAAGGGTCTAAGGTCCAAATCTACCTCGTAGGGTTTGCCTTCGGGTGTTATGGTGTTTATCAAGCTCACCACCTTTTGGAAAACCTTTGAGAAAAACTCATTTAGACTTAACTTTCCCGCATGGCCCCTGTCGGAGGAATGAATAAACATGATATCTATATCTGAATAGTAGTTGAGTTCAAGACTACCTAACTTTCCAAGCGCTATTATGCAGGCTCTTGCTACTTTTCCATCCTCTTCAAGGGGTGTCCCATAGAGGTCTTCAAACTCCTTTAGAGCTCTGCGGTAAGCCATTTCAAGCATGGCATCTGGAAGGTAAGAGTACTCAGTAAGAAGGTCCTCAAGCTTTGAAGTTCCAAGGATCTCCTTAGAAAGTATCCTCATGAGCTCCCTGTGTCTGTAGTAGGCAAGCCTTTTGGAAAACTCCTCATCTGATATGTGGCCTCCAATAAGTTCCTCTAACTCTCTCAGGTAATCCTCTTTTTTCTTAGATTTGTACCAAAGGCCTGGTATAGTGTTTTGAAAGTCCTCTGGGTGGTTAATAAGAAACTTCCTCATACATTCTGAATGATCAAGGAGCTCAAGAAGTAGAATAAACCTCCTTTGGTTGAGATAACTTATGAGGCTCTGGGGGTTGGGATGTCTTTTTAAAAGCTCCTCTAAGCTTTCCTTGGCTTTGGCTGGGTTTATGAGCCTCTCCTCCGCAGAACGCCACCACTCTGCAGGAAACATCACAGCCTTCTTGGGAAGAGTACAAGCTTCTCTTTTAGGCTATAGGAGGCAAAGAGATAGGGTTTTATACTCTCTGGCAGTTTTTCCAAGGCAAAAGCCCTGAAAACTTCTGTCATCTTTTGAGGAACAAAGGGATAAAGCAGGTAAGCCAACACAAATATACCGTCTGTGAGGGTATAGAGAATATCTTTGAGCTGTTCCTCGTCTTGCTTTGCCACCTTCCAAGGTGCTTTCTCATCCACATACTTGTTTAAAAAGCCAGATAGCCTAAGGACACTTTCAAGGGCATTGTAAAAATCTACATTTTTCATGTTCTGTTCGTATTGCTTTATGATCTCTTCACAAAAGGCCTGATAGGCAATATCCTTTTTACCAGATAAGGGTCCTTTGATGTATTTTATTACCATAGAACTTACTCTGCTAAAAAGGTTGCCTATCTCGTTGGATAGTTCTCCCGTTAATCTGTTTCTTAGTCCTTCCTGAGTTATGTCTCCGTCCTGTCCAAAGGGCATGTCTCTAAGAAGGAAGTATCTCACCTCATCAAGACCGTATTCTCTGATCATCTCATAAGGGTCTATCACATTTCCCAAGGATTTGGACATCTTTTTACCTTCCACCTTCCACCAGCCGTGAGCAAAGATGCGCTCAGGAAGTGCATAACCTACTGACATGAGAAAGGCGGGCCAATAAACCGCATGAAACCTTAGGATATCCTTACCCACAAGGTGTAGGTCTGCGGGCCAGTAGTGGAGTTTGTCCTGAATTGCGGATATGTAATTAAATAGCGCATCAAACCAAACATATATGGTCTGCTCTTTGTCAAAGGGAACTTCTATACCCCACTTTACCCTTGAGGAAGGTCTAGTCACAGATAGGTCCTTTAGTCCCTGTTTTACAAAGCTCACCACCTCATTCTTCCTGTAGTGGGGCATTATAAAGTCCTCTTTCCATTCGTAAAGTGCCAAAAGGTCCTGCTCGTACTTTGATAGCCTAAAAAAGTAGGAAGGTTCTTTTATGTACTCACAGGGTCGCATGTGTATGGGGCAAATATTACCCTCTAAAAGCTCGCTCTCTGATTTGAACTCTTCGCATCCCACACAGTACCAACCTTCGTACTCTCCTTTGTATATGTCTCCCTTCTCGTAGCTCTTTACAAAAACCTCCTGAACAAATCTTATATGATCCTGATCCGTGGTCCTGATGAACTTGTCATAACTTATGTTCATGAACTCCCATAGCTTTTTGAAGTTTTCTGCGTTTTGATCCACAAGCTCTTTTGGTGATATACCCTTTTCTTGCGCTGACTTTTGAATTTTGAGTCCGTGCTCATCTGTACCTGTCAGAAAGAAAACATCATAACCTCTTAGTCTGTAATACCTTGCCAGTGTATCTGCTGCTATGGTGGTGTAAGCATGCCCTATGTGAGGCACATCATTCACATAGTATATGGGTGTGGTAATGTAAAACTTCATGTTTTATACTCACCAGATAGTATTTTTTGATAAAAGCTCTCTGGAAGGAAAGCGTGTTTGTGCATATCAGCGCTGTAGAGCTTAGTCTGTATGTTTACATCTCTTGAGGGTTCTCTCACAGGATACTTCTTTGAAGCTATGGAGAAAGTCCACCAATAGCCTGCATATCCGGGTATCACCGCAGTGTAGAGGTCCACTATGGGGAACACCTTTCTGAGGGACTTTTGGACCCTTCTTACTATGTCCGCATGGTAGTGTATGGACTCTGTCTGTCCCACATATATACCGTCATCCTTCAGAGCTCTATAGACATACTTAAAGAACTCTTCCGTTGTGAGCACATGGGCAAAACCCACAGGGTCTGTAGAGTCCACTATTATCACATCAAATTCCTGCTCGTAGTCTTGCACATATTTATAACCATCTTCGTTGAGCACTATCACCCTTGGGTCCTCAAAGGCTACCGCCATGGTGGGGAAAAACTTTTTGGACACTTCTATAACCTGTTTGTCTATATCCACAAGAACAGCTCTTTTTACCTCTTTGTGTTTTAGCACTTCCCTTAGGGCTCCACCGTCTCCACCGCCTATTATGAGCACATCTTCCGGATTTGGATGGGCAAAGAGGGGAACATGAGAGATAAACTCGTGGTAGATAAACTCAAACCTCTCATCACACTGAGCTACACCATCAAGAACCAGAACCCTTCCAAAGTGAGGAGACTCAATAACCATTATCTCTTGATACTCGCTTTTGCCTTCGTAGAGTATTTTGGAAACAGGATAGCAGTGCCTTATTGGTGCATAGGGGTCTCTTTCAATAAAGAACACGTCCATCATCTCTCTTCCACCTCTTGAGTTTTGGATAGATTATCTTATAAAACACCTTCAGGATCAAGTACTAAAATCCTGCCCACAGAAAAACCAGACCCTCAACCGTTTGTCTACCTCCCACTTTTGGCAATTTTTAGTTTATCTTTTTGTGCCAAAATTCTTTAAAAATAAGGAACGTGAAAAACCTAATGAATGATAGGGACAACACGAAGATATATGAGCTTGCGAGCTTATATGTGCTTGCGAGGTTTGCGGTGTATAACTTTTTGGTCCTTTGGAAGCTTTACTTATTTTTTGAGCTTTTGAAGGCTATTTTAAGAAATTAAGTTTTCTCAATGCTGGGAGATTTTTCAAACAGCCTCAATATAACTTTAAAGCTAACCGCGTAAGTGTTATTATTTAAGAATGAAGTTTTTTGAAAAGATCTTTCAGGCAAAAAAGGACAAGAAGGAAACAGACATTAGAATAAAACTGCCCGATAAGGAGCTCGTACTTTCCAAAGATGAGCTTTTGGAGAGAGATGCTGATGCGCGCATAGAGGAGTTTTGGATAGAGACTATAGGCGTGTCGGAAGATGGCTATTGGATTCTTGTGGGCAGAAGGCATGGCATAGTACAGTTTTATGACTGGAAAGGTAAGCTACACAGACTTCCCGCAAGGCCTCCTGCACAGGTCATTACAGATATAGTCTTTAAAGGCAATTACCTGGCACTTCTTACACCTCCTTACCTTCTTATATACTACATGACAGACAAAAGAAAGCCAGAAACTTGGAAGAGCATAAGGCTCTCACAGGAAGGTATAAGGCCCTCTTCTGGACTTGACATAAAAAGAAACCTCTTAGCCTTTGGAGTTGTTGGGGAGAGAATATACACCATAGAGCTTACAGGGGATATGAGTTTAGAAACCATAGAATTTGCTGGCACGTTCAGTTATAGTTCTGCTAACATAGGACAGCTTGAGGTTATAAAGATACTAGAAGATGGTAGATTTCTGTTATCTGGAATACATGCCTTAGCCCTGTATGACAGAGGTGGTAATCTCCTAAAGGTTTTGCCCTATACCGCAAAAAAAGCCCTGTGTCTCAAGGATAATATCGCCATCATAGGATACGAAAACAGCATTATTTTTTATGACCTTACAGAGTATAGAGAAAAAGCAAAAGTGGAAGTTCCTTTAAAACCCTCACAGCTAGACCTTTCTCCTGATGGAAGGTTTTTATTCATAGCGGACGCAGGGGAAAACAAGCTTGGCATACTTGATACTGATACATTCTCATATCTTCAAACTCTTGAAGGTTTTGGCTACTCTGTTGTGAGGATTAGTCCTGATGGAAGCATATACACCTGCGCCTATCAAGATGACGGAGAAAAGAGGTTTTATTACCTTGTTAAGCTGTATTCTAACCTTGCGGACTTTTACTACACTCAGGACAGGAAAAAACAGATCATAAAAAATGCGGAAAACGCTTACAAAAACCTTCAGAAAAAGTTATCTTCTTTGAGCAATCAGGATAGCATAGAAAATATCAAAGAGTACAAAGAACTTCTGTCCTTTGATGCACCCATAAAAGAGGTAAGGGAGATCATAAACAAGGCAGAAGAGGACATAAAGAGGGCAAAGGTGAATCTTTTTATAAAAACCTTGAAAGAAAAACTCTCAAAGGGAGAGTTGGAAGAGAAAGACCTCAAAGACACGGAAGAGTGGATAAAGAACTACGAAGGAGAAGAAAAACAAAAGCTTGAAGTCCTAAAACAGGAAATACTGGAACATTTCAATAGAACTGTAAAAGATCATCTTAAAGAAGTGTCCTCCGCCCTAAAGGATGTTGAAATTACGGATTTGACTTCTGCGGAAGGCATACCGCAAGTAAAGAGAGCCAGGGAGTACTTTTTGCGCCTACCAAGGGACATACAAAGACAGGCACAGGAAGAGCTCACCAAGCTACTTCAGGAAAGTGTCCTAAAAAGCAGGCTTTTGAGATACAGGTTAAGAGTAGAGGATCAGTATGTATTTTTTGGCAGTGAAAAGATGGAAAAATTCACAGGAGAAAGAAGAAAGCTACCTTGGAAAATTCAGGTAGAAGAAAAGTACTATTCAGAGGGACAGGCATATGTAAGAATAGTTTTTGAAAGGTCAGACGGGATAGTAAGAGAGCCCAAAAGATACTCCAACATAATAAGAGCGGAAGAGCTCAAGCATCCACCAAAGTGGGTGAGGTCTTACCTAAGACACCTAAACGGACTTTTCTCCTATCAGGAGTATAGATTGCCTCTCTTTGTAGCATATGAGGAAACACCTTGGTTTGTCCAAAACCTTGAGAAATTTACCGCTCTTGTAAAAGAACAGCTCAAATATCAAGAAGGTATTCTGATATTAGAGGGAGATGCTGGTGTAGGAAAGAACTTTCTTGTAGAGGTTTTTTCTGCACTCACTGGCAGGCCTCTTTACATAATCCCCTGCAACTCTAAGATGGAAAGGGAAGACATCACCTTTATGTACGAGTTTGATCCCAAAAGGGGCACTAAAAAGGTCTATTCGGATCTTGTGAAGGCTCTACAAACACCCGGTGCGGTCATCTACTTTGACGAAATAAACACGCTTCCTGCGTCCCTTGTAAAGATGTTTAACCCTCTGTTTGACTACAGAAGGTACATGGTGCTCTCATCGGGAGAAGTAATAAAAGCAAGGCACGATGTTTTACTCATAGGTGGTATGAATCCCCAAAATTACTTGGGAGTTTCTGAGCTACCTCAGGATATAAAGTCAAGGGCTGATGTGCTTTACATAGACTATCCTCCTTTTGAAGGAGAAGGAGGTTTCTACTATCCAGACGAAGCTCTGATACTAAAGGATCATGTGGAGGGACTACAAGGTTTATCCACTGAGGAATTTACTTACCTTTGGTACTATGTGGTGAATGCTGTAAAAACGGAGCTTGGAGAAAAAGTCCTAACTCCAGATAGGGAAGAAAAGGTGCGCATGATCTTTGAACTTCTCAGCATAGCCAATGCCATAAGGAGCGCCTATAGAGCCTATCAAACACAAAAGTCCGAAGAGCCTGTGGAGTTCGTTTTCTCCATCAGGGATACCATAAGGTGTGCAAGAAGGCTCGAAAGATACCAAAGTGCCAAAAAAGCGGTCCTGGAGACCATACTGCCCAAAGTTAGCTCTCCCCTTGAGAGGGAAATCATAAAGGACATAGTGGATAGAACAGTCAGCAGTGTTTGAGCGCTTCTCTGAGTTGGGAAAAGAAGAACTCAAGATCATTTTGGGAATACCTTAGGCTCACTGTGAGTCTAAGCCGTGCCTTACCTAAGGGAACTGCGGGATACCTGATAGCCTGAAGAAGTATGCCCCTTTCAAAAAGATAATCTCTTAACTTTACAGCCCTTTTCTCGTCATAAACCATTAGAGGTATTATAGGAGTGTGGTGAAAATTCGCCTCTATACCTACTTCCTTTAAGTTTTCAAATATCCACTGTGCGAGATTTTTAAGGTGTCTTACCCTTTGAGGTTCTTTTTGTATGATCTCTATAGACTTTTCTGCACCTGCGCACAAGGCGGGAGGTAGGGAAGTGGAGAATATGAGGCTTCTTGCCTTGTTTATAAGGTATTCACAGAGCAATTCAGAACCACACACAAAGGCACCGTAGGAACCAAGCGCCTTTGAAAGGGTGCCCATGATGATCATGAATTCTTCCCAGCTTTCGGAAAATTCTTCCAAGCCCCCTCTTCCTGTAGCTCCCAAAACGCCAGTGGCATGAGCTTCATCAAGATAAAGCATGCACTCATAGTCCTTTGCCATCTTTTTGAGAAGCCTTATATCAGCAACATCTCCATCCATACTAAAGACGGTATCGCTCACTATAAGACACCTACGAAAGCTGTATCTGTTTGCTTTAAGTAAATCCTCCAAATGCTCGTAATCCCTATGTTTGAATATGAGCACCTTGGCTTTTGAAAGCCTACAAGCATCTATAAGACTTGCGTGGTTTAGCTCATCGCTCAGGATAATATCACCTTCTCCTACCAACGATGGAATCACGCCCAAATTGGCAAGATATCCAGAACCAAAAAGCACACACTTGGGAACTCCCTTAAACTCTGCGAGCTTTTCCTCCAAGCGCAGATGGTATTTAGTGTAGCCAGAGACAAGCTGAGATGCGCCAGAGCCTACACCATACTCCTTTAGAGCCCGTGCCACCGCTGATATCACCTGTGGGTGATCCCTCAGAGCCAAATAGTCGTTGGAACAAAGGTCCAAAAACCCTTCTTTTAAAGTTCTTACTCTATAAAGGTGATGGTGTTTTATCCTCTCAAGCTCTTGTTTTATCCAATCCATAAATTAGTTTATAAGCCTGCTTAGGTCCTCCTCTGTGGGTACGCCAGAGTGCATCTTACCATTCATTCCTATAAAAGTGGGTGTTCCATTTACTCCAAGCTGGCTCAAGAATTGGAGGTTTTCGCTGACCTTCTTTTTGCCTTCCTCACACTGATTCTTTGAATCATAGCCCTTTACAAGCTCTTCCCAACCTTTCTTATCACAAACAAGAGCCACAGACTTTTCAAAAGCGTTGGGATGTATAGGAAGAGGAAACAGGATCACTTTTACCTGCACGTTGTTCTTCTTTGCCCACTCCTCTATGATGGGCTCACTCCTCTTACAGAAGGGGCAGTCTGGGTCTGTTATGTAGTATATGAACTTACTACCCTGTCCGTAGGTAAAGTTTACATGTTTTTCAAGCTCTTTGAGTAGGTCATTGGAGACCTTCATGAACTCCTGCTGTCTTTCTCTTGTAAGGTTCTTTTTGTCCTTAACACTTATGAGATTTCCCGCTATTACATACTGAGCGTTGCTGTCTGTATAGAACACTATAGGCTGAGCACCAACCTTTAGAACCACCTCACAGAGACCACTTATATTACTCACGTTTGAGACAGATTCAACAGTAAAGTCCTGAGGTATAAGATCCTTTACCGCATTTTTTACTGTGTCTTTGCTGGGGCACTTGGCAGAGCCCGTGCCACAGCTTTGTGCGGACATAATTGCTAACACACCCAGCGCTAAAAAGCCAGTTTTTTTTATCATACTATTTGTTCCTCCTTGTGTAAAATTATAACAGGAGTATAATAAATGGCAGGAGGGAAACATGATAGAAGTAAAGCCTGTAGAACAAGATCTGGAAGCTCTTGTATCAAAGGTCTTTCTGAAAGCCATTGACCTGCTTGGTGGTTTTTCAAAGCTCGTGGAGTACAGGACCCTCACATGGCTCCCCTCTCTGGTAAGGGCGTCTTACGCTGTAGTGCTAAGAGAAGAGTACCTAAAGACAGAACAGGAGATAGCACAGATAGTGGGACTAACAGGACAGACAGTGAGGAACATACTCAGAGCAGACCCCACCATCACCATGGAAAAGATAAAAAGACTTGAGGAGCTTGTTCAAGAGGAAAAAAAGGAGATGAAGGTACACACCGCTGGAGGACTTGCCAAGTTAGCCTACAAGCTTATAAAAGAGGGTCAGGAAGAGTCTAAGCTCTTTATGGATTACTGTGAAAGAGTGGCTCACGCTCTTGACATACCTTGGGCTTATATGACACTAAGAAGACTAAAAGGCGTAGATTTTCCCATAAACTCACCTGAAGAGATAAAGGAAAAACTCTCTGGTGTGTTCATAAAGGGAAGACCTGCAGAAGAGGTAATCTCTGAGTTGGAGTATCCCATTAAGAATCCTGCGGAGCTTCTCCATAAGATAAAGGAGAATTTGAAGATGCATGGCATTGAATGAAATATGTAGGGTACTTCCTGCTTTTGCTTTTGCTAATTTACTTTTCCATAGTAAAGCCCTACCTGTTATTAAAGGGTGTGCATGTAGAAACAAAGGGTTTGTATTGGGACATAAAGAAAAAGAGTCTTGTTATTGACAGGTTTTTAATTTACATACCAAAGCTACACAACAGCTCCCTTTTTGTGTATGTAGGGTCCTTGAGCTTAAATCCGGAAGAAATACATGCAGGTGAAGTAAGTGTAATTGAGGTAAGCAAAGAGATTTCAAAAGAGCCTTTTGATTACGATTTTACTAACTTGGTAAAGCTTGCTGAGAGAGTAAATCTTAGTGTTGGGAAGGTTTATGTTTCCATAAACTCGCTCCCAGCGAGAGACAGCATCACCGTATTTGTAGACGGTGCAGAGCTCAAAAACTCCACTTTGATCTCCCAAGGCTGGTCCCGTGCTCTTTACATGAAGGAAAGGCATACTCACGAGCTTTATGTCTTTCTTAAGAGAGCTCACGTGAAGGACGGAGTTTTTTATGTAGATGAAGCGCAGGTAGTGGGACCTTACTACCTTTTTAGTCTTAGTGGAAGGTGGAAAGGTAAATCTGGAGATTTCCACATAGCGGGTTTTATAAAAGGATACGAAAGCCAAATGCTCACTCTTCCCAAAATAGGAATATCCGCATCTGGGAACATAGACTACACTTCTATCAGTATGGACTATATCGCAAAGGCAGATTACCTGATGATCCAAGGTAAAAACTTAGGTCCAGTTAGTGGAAGGGGAACTTTTAAGAACAAAAGGCTAACGGGTGAATTTATCGCAGGAAAAACCCATGCCAGTTTGGACTACAGATGGCATCCAGAAGAAATACTTCATGTTAGCTTTACAGACCTTCCTGTGGATAATTACATGCTAAAAACTCAAACTCCCATTAGTTTGGATCTGTCTGGCTCGTTAGTGGTTTATCTAAAACAAAAGCTTTTATCTCTCAAGGGTTTTTCGGATAACCTTTTTCTCATAGACAGAAACTTCAAAGGTTTTAGCATAGATATTTCCCTTGATTACTCCAAACGGGCGGGCAAAGTTGATCTTTCTGTGAATTATCCGTCAAGTATAAGCGTGTCTGGCTCTTTTGTGGGTAAGGACTTTGATGGCAATGTACAAGCCTATATGTTTCCCTACTCATATGACAAATTCTCCACTTACTTGAACTATGTGGGAAAATTGCGATACGCAAATGGTGAGATCTACACTTCAGGAACGGGAAAGCTTTTAAATCCAA
>ERZ1669248.720-NODE-720-length-14543-cov-61.399503_pt1 | contig 14543 bp, 11 predicted proteins | sample MGYA00579296_ERZ1669248 | MGnify/ENA primary metagenome ERZ1669248 (study PRJEB41166, sample SAMN08046057) | hot springs metagenome | biome: hot spring; feature: neutral hot spring; material: thermophilic sediment; isolation source: thermophilic sediment from...
AAGGGTATTCCCGAAAGGATTTCTCATTTTGAAATAAAAATCAAGACGTAGTAGCTAAGATAAAGAGCAAAAACGATGCCCACAAAGTGGAGATATCTCTTGAAGGGTATTTCTCTTTCAAAGTCTTTGTAATAAAAGTAAAAAATTAGATAGAGGCTTCCCAAGAGGGATAAATTCAAAAGAAAGAAGCTCCAAAGTTTGATAAATTTTTCTGGTGCGGTAAATCCCCATTTGAAAAAAAATTCAATTCTAAATTGTCTTGCAAGAGTAGGGAAGAAATCTCCTATATTTTCAAGAAAGTATTTAGATCGATAGATAAGTTCCCCTGTAAAGGCAAAGGGAATAAGGATAGCAATAGTTAAATTGAACTTTCCAAGGATAGGATCTTCAATTACTCTAAAAAAGGAGGCAGCTAATTTACTTATAACAATTATTACCATTGAAAACCAAAAAAAGAGAAGGGTGAAGAGAATATTAGGTGAAATCGCAAGGGTATTAGCCCAATTGTGAAAAAAATCCTTTTCCATAAGAAACCTAGCAAGTTGAGAACCGATTAAGAAGGGAATTACATAGGCACAGGTGATTCCCTTTCCTTTGTTTAAAATAATTTCTTTTAGAGGATGTCTTAGATAGACAGCTGGTGAATTATGTGGACAAAGTATTAGACAGTGTCCGCAGATGAAGCAGTTTAGGTTATTTTGAACAGCCACTGCTCCGAGATAAACTGGGCAGGGCCTGATGTTTGGAGTTCCCTTTTTACAAAGGACTTCTTTACAAGTTTTACAAATTCTGTAATCTGGTCTAAATTCAATTAGTGCCATAGTGGCAGCCACCCCAGTTATACGACCTAAGGGACATATGTATCTACACCAGGCATATTCACGGTAAAGAAGACCAAAAAAGGAAGCCATAAGGACTATACTAATGAGGAAGAAGGAAGTATAGCGAGGGGAGCTTGTGAGAGAAGTTGTGCTTTCAAGATAGATGATGAGAAAGAAAAGAAAAGTAGCTAAGTGAATTCCTTTATCTTTGAGAAATTTAGGGGGATTTTTGAAAAAGGAGAGTTTTAGATTTTGTAAAAGTCTTGCAAGCCCTGGGAAAGGACAAAGGGCACACCACATCCTTCCAAGAAAAAACCAAGATAAAACCACCGAGGTCCACCATACACCCCAGGAAAGAAAAAGCATAATATTTCGGTCCTTTTCCTGTGGTCCAAAGAGTCCCAGTATAATGAGTATGAGAAAAATAATATCTCCAAAAGTTCTTAGGTAAGCAAAATTTTTTCTTTGGTAAAAAAAATTCTTAATAAAAGGAGATCTTTCAAAGAGATTTATTCGATTATTTTCATAAATTTCAGGCCAAAGGAAATTTTTAACTTTTTTAAAAAAGTTTGTAAACATATAAAAGTAATTTAAGTCCTGAAAGAGTTGCTCTTAACAATTTGTGAAAAAGGGTTCAAATTTATGGAGTGTTAGTTTATCCTATGTGTGGGGACAATTTATCATAAATTCTTGGTCTTGATTTTTTAGGTTTTTTTCTATTTTGTTTTTAATTGAGGCCATTCGGATTCTTGACTTTAGAGGAGGACGTTTTATATATTATTAAAAAATTCAGAAATAAAGGGGTCAATTATGAGTAATGTTATAAAAACTTTTGTTTTTCTTGCTATACTAACAGTTCTTTTTATATTTGTTGGACATCTTGTAGGTGGAAAGGCTGGGGCAACGATTGCCTTAATTCTTGCAGGGATAATGAATTTTATAGCCTATTTCTTTTCAGATAAAATTGTGCTTGCCATGAGTGGGGCAAGGCCAGTTAGTCCTTCAGAGGATCCTGAACTTCATGCCCTTGTTGAGGAGGTAGCAAGAAGAGCAGGTATCCCTAAACCTCAAGTTTATATGATTGATACAGAAACTCCTAATGCCTTTGCTACAGGTAGAAGTCCAGAAAAGGGAGTAGTAGCTGTAACTGCAGGAATAAGGAGACTCCTTTCAAGAGAGGAACTTGCGGGAGTCATTGCCCATGAGATAGCCCATATAAAAAATAGAGATATTTTGATCTCAACTATTGCAGCAACCATTGTAGGGGCTATAAGTTACCTTGCTCAGATGGCCCAGTGGAGCCTCTTTTTTGGAGGTTTTGGTAACAGGGATGATGAGGAAGGAGGTTTCAATCCCCTTTCTATTATTGGTTTCATTGTAGCCATAGTGATTATCCCTATTGCTGCCACTCTTATTCAGCTTGCTATAAGCAGAAGCAGGGAATATCTTGCTGATGAGACAGGAGCAAGGATTATTAGAAATCCCATAGCCCTTGCTAAGGCCTTAGAAAAGCTTGAAGCTTGGAACAGGGCCTATCCTATGGATGTGAATCCAGCTCAGGCTCAAATGTTTATTGTGAATCCCCTTTCCGGAAAATCCCTTTTGGCTCTCTTTTCTACCCATCCACCCATTGAGGAGAGAATTGCGAGGCTCTACAAAATGGCAGGTGCCCTCTAAGGGATCACTCTTTGGGAAATGATACTCTTAAATTTATTCAATATCTTTTCAAATACTTAAAACTTTTTTACAAACCTTTTGTCCTTGGGGTTATCTTTTCTCTTCTCTCTTCTCTTCTTGCAGGTCTTGGAACTTGGTCTATCAAGCCCATTTTCAATTATGTTTTCGTAGAAAAACATTATGAATTTTTTAAATATGTTCCTCTTTATCTTGTGATTATTTTCAGTTTGAATGGCTTTTTTTCCCTTCTTCAAGCCTATTATATGAAAAGTTTGTCAACTGGTATTATCAATCAAATTCGCCTTGAACTTTTTAAGAAGTGCCTCTCCCTTCCTTATGCAAGATTAGTAAGAGAAAGAAGTGGGCAGACTATTTCAAGAGTTATTAACGATACCTCTCAAATTGAGCCTGTTCTTGGAGAGAGTTTCCAGATATTTTTTAAAGAGGCTTTAACAGTGCTTGTTTTGTTATCTGTTGCCTTTTATCAGAGATGGGACTTAACTCTTTTAGCCCTAATAACCCTTCCAGCTATTATTTATGGCACAAAGTATCTTGGGATGAAGACCAGAAGAACAAGGAGACTTACTCAGGCCTCAACCGGAGAACTCACTCACAGGATGGGAGAAATTCTCCAGGGAATAAGGGAAATTAAGGTATCTGCCTCAAAGGAGATAATGCTTAAATTTTTTGCCAGGGAACTTGAAAGATTTTATCGTTTGAACCTTAAAGTTACCAAATACAGGGAGGCTTCAAAAAGCCTCGTTGATCTTATGACAGGGATAGGAGGAGCTCTAATTATTGGCTATGGAGGTACCCTTGTGATAAGAGGAAGTCTAACCCCTGGGGCTTTTCTTTCAATTCTTACAGCTATTTTATTAATCTTCAATCCTATAAGAAAGCTCTCTAGGGCCTATACAGGCCTTAAAGAGGCTCAGGGTGCCTGGTCAAGGATTGAGGAAGTTTTTTACCTTGAAGAGGAAAAAGGGGGGACTCTTAAAGCTATGCCCCCTGAAAGAGGCTTTGAATTTAAAGGGGTAAGTTTTTGCTATGATAAGGGCCTTCCTTATGCCTTAAAAGATGTTGATCTGGTTTTACCCGCTAAAAAGATGATTGCTCTTGTTGGCCCAAGTGGAGCTGGAAAGAGCACCCTTATCTCACTTCTTCCAAGATTTTATGACCCTACAGAAGGATCTATTCTTCTTGATGGAATTGAGCTTAAGGAGTTTGAGCTTGAAAGTTTGAGAAATCTCTTTGGTTTGGTCTGGCAGGAGCCCTTTCTTTTTAATCTCTCAGTTTTAGACAATTTGATCCTGGTTAAACCTGAGGCAACCTTTGAGGAGGTGAAGGAGGCCTGCAAATTAGCCCAGGCCCTTGAATTTATTGAAAGCCTTCCTAAGGGATTTGAGACAATTCTTGGGGAAGAGGGGCTTTCTCTTTCAGGGGGGCAAAAACAGAGGCTTGCTTTAGCAAGAGTTTTTTTAAAAAAACCTCCTGTTATCATTCTTGATGAGGCAACAAGCCAATTAGATACTCTCACTGAAAAAGCCATTGAATCTGCACTACATGAATTAAAGGGGCAACACACTCTCATTGTAATAGCCCATAGGCTCTCTACTGTGACTAAAGCTGATTTAATAGTAGTTCTGGATAAAGGAAGGATTGTCTCCCTTGGAACCCATGAAGAACTTATAGTAAAATCTCCCCTTTATAAAGACCTCTACCAAACTTTTGTGAGATAACTATGGTGACAGTAATTATTCCATGTGCAGGAAAGGGAGAGAGATTTGGAGGTAAGCTTCCTAAGCAGTATCTGGAGTTAAAGGGAATTCCCCTTTTTATAAGAACTGTTCTTGCCTTTGAAAAGCACTCCCAATGCGACGCTATAGTTTTAGCCGTAGAAAAAAATTTTTTAAAATACGTAGAGGAGAAAATCAGAGAATTTGGATTGAAAAAAATTTTTGCGATAACTACTGGAGGAAAAACAAGGCAGGAATCGGTTTATCAAGGAGTGCTTTCTTCTCCTGAGGATACAGAGATTTTCCTTGTGCATGATGCAGTAAGACCCTTAGTGAATGAGGCTTTAATTTCAAAAGTAATTGAGGAAGCTCGAGTTTTTCAAGCAGTAATTCCTGCAATTCCTGTCCGGGATGCTCTAATTAGAGCAGAAGATAACTTTTTAAAATCTCCTCTTTCAAGGGAAGGGCTCTATTTAGTTCAAACACCTCAGGCTATTAAGGCAGAGATTTTAAAGGAGTGCCTCTTTAGAGCCCAAAAAGAGGGACTCACTTTTCTTGACGAAGGCTCCCTTCTTCATCACTACGGGTATAAAGTTAAGATCATATCAGGCTACATTTTTAATATAAAGATTACTTACCTCGATGATTTCATACTTGCAGAGAGGCTGATTTCAAAGTAAAATAAAGGGCAAATTTTTTTCCAATTAAGATCTTTTTATGGAGCTTAAACTCTTTACTTTTTTACCGGAAAGACCTGCAGATTTTCTTAATTTTGCTAAGACTGGCCTTGGGCTACCTTTTGAAGAGGCTTTCAAACTTTATTTTATAACCTTTAAGCTTAAGGCTTTGACGGACCTTGTTCTCTTCAAGTTTTTGGAAAGAAATATTTGTTACTTAAAATTTGATGAAATCGGAAAAAAGGAGTATCTTCTTACCCTTTCTATTCATACTTTGAGAGAGCTTCTTAAGGAACACTTGGATCTTAAGTTTACTAAAAATTTATACAACTTTTTAAAGGATAAAATACCTTCCGAATTCTTTAAAGGTTGTGCTCCTAAAAGAGAGGTTATAACTTCTCAGGATATCTTTTTTCAATTCTTATCTTCTAAGGAAAAGGCCTCACTTCCTTCTTATCTAAAGGTAAAACATATAATTCTTACCTTTCATATAAAGGGAGGATGTGAAGAGCTTCTTTTAATCCTTCCAGAAATTTCTCTTTATGCCTTAAGAAGGATAAAAGAGGGATTATATGAGATTTATGTTCCTTTATCTATTTCAGAATTTATGTATTTTTCGCAAAGGCTTTTAGAAAAGAAGATCCTTAATAAAGTAGAGATAGACCCCCTAATAAATCAGTTAAAGAGCCTCTTTCCCGATTGTTTTATAGAAATTTGAGAGAAATTTTAGGAGGAGCTCTATGGGGAAAAATCTTACTCAGAAAATAATTGAAGCCCATCTTGTTAGTGGAAAAATGATACCTGGAGAAGAGATTGCTATTAAGATTGATCAGACTTTGACTCAGGATGCTACAGGTACGATGTGTTATCTTGAGTTTGAGGCTATTGGAATTGATAGAGTTAAAACAGAGCTTTCTGTCTCTTATGTTGATCATAATCTTTTGCAGACTGATTTTAAGAATGCTGACGATCACCTCTTTTTGCAAACCGTGGCTATGCGTTATGGGATCTGGTTTTCCAAGCCTGGGAATGGTATTTGCCATCAGGTGCATCTCGAGAGATTTGCTATACCTGGTAAAACTTTAATTGGCTCAGATTCTCACACCCCTACAGCAGGGGGATGTGGCATGCTGGCTATTGGAGCAGGTGGCCTTGATGTAGCTATGGCCATGGCAGGAAAGCCTTTTTATTTGCGTATGCCTAAGGTGTTAGGAATACACCTAAAGGGAAAGTTGAATCCTTGGGTGTCTGCGCGAGATGTGGCTCTTTATCTTCTTTCTAAACTTACTGTGAAAGGAGGTCTTGGTAAAGTTCTTGAATACTTTGGAGAGGGCGTAAAAAGCCTCTCTGTGCCTGAGAGAGCAACTATTTGTAACTTAGGAACTGAAATGGGGGCAACTACTAGTATTTTTCCTTCAGATGAGGTGACCTATGCCTGGCTTTATGCTCAAGGAAGGGAGGAACACTTTGTGCCCCTTTCGGCTGATCCTGATGCCGAATATGATGAGATCATAGAGGTAGATTTGTCAGAGCTTGAGCCCTTGTGTGCCTGTCCCTCCTCTCCAGACAATGTAAAAAAGGTGGCTGAAGAGGCAGGAAAACCTGTTTATCAAGTAATTATTGGTTCCTGTGCTAATTCCAGCCTTAGAGATTTAATGGTTGTAGCCAAGGTGCTTGAGAAACATAAGGTTCATCCTATGGTTTCATTTGAGGTAAATCCAGGGTCTTTGCAGGTCCTTGAAAATCTTACCATTCTCTCTGGATTAAAGGGGCTTCTTGAAGGAGGGGTTAGATTACATCAGTGTGGGTGCCTAGGATGTATTGGTATGGGGCAGGCTCCTCCCACCAATGCTATTTCTTTAAGGACCTTCACCAGAAATTTTCCTGGGCGTTCAGGGACAAGGCCTGATTATGTCTATCTTGTTTCTCCGGAGACAGCAGTTGCCAGTGCTATAAAAGGGGTTATTACCGATCCAAGAGAACTTGGTGAATATCCTGAGATTAGGCTTCCTGAAAAATTTCATATCAACGACGCTTTACTTATTCCTCCCCTTCCAGAGGAGGAGGCAAAAAAGGTAGAGATCATAAGAGGTCCAAATATTGCACCTCTTCCTAGTTTTGATCCTTTGCCAGAAGACTTAGAGGGAATTTTTATTCTTAAAGTAGAAGATAATATTACTACCGATCATATTATGCCAGCGGGGGCAGAGATTCTTCCCTTAAGAAGCAATCTTCCAGCGATAAGTCAGTATGTCTATCGGAATGTTTATCCCTCCTTCCCAAAGGAGGCTCTCTCTTTAAAGGAAAAGGGGCTTTCGGTAGGAATCGTAGGGGGTGAAAATTATGGTCAAGGCTCAAGTAGAGAACATGCAGCCCTTGCGCCACGTTATCTTGGCGTAAGGTTAAAAGTTGCCAAATCTTTTGCTCGCATCCATCGAACTAATTTGATAAATTTTGGAATCATACCTTTGATATTTGAAGATCCTAAAGACTATGAAAGAATAGAAAAGGGGGATAGATTTAGACTAAAAGGGATAAGAAAGGCTCTTTCCTCAGGGGCTAATAAGTTTAAAATAGAGATTGAGGGAAAGGGGGAGTTATTTTTGCGAGGAGAATTTACTGAGAGAGAAAGAGCATGCCTTCTTGCAGGATCTCTATTAAATCTGGCAAGGGAGTAAAGATGACTTGGGGGTTAATTATTGGTTTTTTAGTGCTTATTAGTCTTTCCACAGACACCTTTGTGGAAAATCTTCATGGCAAAAAGTGTTTTGCCAATCTTAAGGAGGAAGAAATTCCCTACGCCCAAAAACTTTTAGAAAGGATAAAGCAGGACCTAAGTGACAAGGTTCCAGAAGATTATCTGGAAAAAACCTTTTGTCGAAGGGAGCTAAGCTTTAATCCACAAATTATGCTAAGAAGTCTTACTTGGAAGGAGGCTAAACTTCCCTATTCTCAATTTCTTGAGGAGACGCGCCTTGAGAGGGCTCGAAAATTTATAGAAGAAAACAAAGAACTTTTATCAGCTATTGAAGAGCACTTTCAGGTAGATAAAGAAGTTATAACAGCCATTTTTCTTGTAGAGACTGATCTTGGAGGAAAAACGGGGAAACATACGGTTATAAATACCTTTTTCAGTTTAGCTTTAACAGGAGATGAAGATCTTTTTAAAAGATTTCTCTCCAATGAAACTGAGGTAGATTTTAATAATGAGACTGTAAGGGCTCGCTGGCAAAAAAGGGCCTCCTGGGCTTATAGAGAACTTCTTAATTTCTTAGAGATAAGTTATAAGAATCAATGGGATCCTTATGAAATAAAAGGTTCCATATTCGGGGCCTTTGGCTATCCCCAATTTGTGCCAAGAAGTTATTTAATTTATGGATATGACTGGGATGGAGATGGTAAGGTGGATCTCTTCAGCGTTCCTGATGCCTTAGCAAGTATTGCCAATTATCTTCAAAAAGAGGGTTACCGTAAAGAGGCAGATAGAGAATATAAAAAGAAAATCATTATGAAGTACAATATCAGTGAACCCTATGCAGAGACTGTTTTAAGTATCTCTGAAATCTTAAAAAATAAAACCCTTGTTCAGAACAATGAATCAAGAGGAAATTGAAAAGAGGCTTAAAGGTTTAAGAGAGAAAATTTTAGAGAGGGGAATTGAGGGAGCCCTTATCTTTTCCCATTTAAATCTTTATTATTTTACAGGCCTTTGGATTAAGGGGTTTTTATTTCTCACTAAAGAGACAATAAAGATTTTTGTGAAAAGACCCTATTCTCAGGTAAAGGAGAAAGAGGGTCTCCCCATCTATTTTTTTGAGAGTTTAAAACATCTTCCTGAGATCTTAAAAAAGGCCTCTTTGAAGAGGATAGGTCTTGAGTATAGGGCCTTTTCCTTAAGTGAAGGAGAAAAATTAATGAAGACTCTTACAGATTTTGAGATATTCCCGATAGATTCACTCATTTGGGAGCTTCGGATGATAAAGAGCCCTTATGAGATTCAGTGTCAGAAGAGGGCTTCCCAGTTACTTTCCCAAGCTTTAAGAGAGGCTCTTTCTCAATTCAAAGAGGGCATGAGGGAAATTGAGGCAAGTGCTCTTTTAGAGAGAGCTTTGAGGGTTAGAGGTCATCCAGGATATACTCGTTCCTTCAATGGCTTTGAGCTTGCTTTTGGATATTTAGTTTCTGGAAAGGAGGGGCTATTTGCTATTCCCTTTACTACTGGTGAGGGAGGAGCTGGTCTTGAAGGATTTCCAGGAGGTGCAAGCTTTAAAAAAATAAAAAGGGGAGAACCTATTCTTATTGATTATGGAGGTTTTTATAAAGGATACTATATAGATCAAACGAGAATGGCAAGCTTTGGAGAATGTAAAAAGGCCGAAGAGTTTTTTAAAGCCTCTATGGAGATTCTTAAAACTCTTGAAAAAAAGGGAAAGCCAGGGGTTCCTTGTGAAGAACTTTTCTTCATAGCAGAGGAAATAGCAGATAAAAGGGGATTTAGGGAGTATTTTATGAAACATGGTGATAAAATTAATTTTATAGGCCATGGAGTTGGCCTTGAGATTGATGAACCACCGGTGATTGTTCCAGGAAATAAAGGGGAGCTTAAAGAAAATATGGTCCTTGCCTTTGAGCCTAAATTTCATGTGCCAGAGCTTGGAGTAGTCGGGCTTGAGGATACCTTTGTGGTTACTAACTATGGACTTAAGAGACTTACTACCTTTCCAAGAAAGTGGATCCATTTAAATTAGGGAGGCCCTTAAAATATGAAGAAAAAAAAGAAGTTACATACTAAGTTTATTTTTATTACTGGTGGAGTTTTATCTTCCCTTGGTAAAGGGCTTGCAGCTGCTTCAATTGGGGCTCTGCTTGAGGCAAGGGGTTTAAGAGTTACTTTTCAGAAACTTGATCCTTATATCAATGTAGATCCAGGCACTATGAATCCTTTCCAACATGGAGAGGTTTATGTCACCGAGGATGGGGCAGAAACGGATCTTGATCTTGGTCATTATGAAAGATTTACTTCAGCAGTAATGTCCTCTATTAACAATTATACCTCAGGAAAGATATACTATTCGGTAATTACTAAGGAGAGAAAGGGAGTTTATTTGGGAGGAACGGTACAGATTATTCCTCATGTGACTGATGAGATAAAGGCAGTTATTCTTCAGCTTGCCTCTCGTGAGGTGGATGTAGCCATTGTTGAGATAGGGGGGACGGTAGGAGATATTGAGAGTTTACCTTTTCTTGAGGCTATAAGGCAACTTGGCTATGACCTTGGAAAGGAAAATGCCCTCTATATTCATCTGACCTATGTGCCCTATATCAAGACAGCCGGAGAGCTTAAAACCAAACCTACTCAACACAGTGTCAAGGAATTAAGGGCTATTGGTATTCAACCAGATATCCTTCTTTGCCGAACAGATCGTTTTTTACCTCCTGAGATAAAAAGAAAAATTGCCCTTTTTTGCAATGTAGAGGAGGATGCGGTAATTACTGCCAAGGATGTGGATTGTATTTATGAAATTCCCCTTATTTTTCATCAAGAGGGCCTAGATGAAAAGATTGTGGAAAAACTTAACATTTGGACAAGGGAGCCTGATCTTCACTCTTGGCAAAATCTAGTAAGGATTTTTAAGAATCCGAAGGATGAGGTTACTATTGGTATAGTGGGGAAATATGTGAATCTTAAAGACTCCTATAAGTCCCTTAATGAGGCTTTAATGCATGGAGGGCTTGCCAATAATCTTAGAGTGAATCTCAAATTTGTGAGTTCCGATGAGTTAACCCCTGAAAATGTGGAGGACTCTTTGGGAGAGGTTGATGGCATACTTGTTCCTGGTGGCTTTGGAATTCGCGGTATAGAAGGAAAGATTCTTGCCATCGAGTTTGCTAGAAAAAGGAAAATTCCCTTTTTTGGAATCTGTCTTGGTATGCAGCTTGCTGTGGTAGAATTTGCCAGAAATGTGCTTGGTTGGAAAGAGGCCAATTCCACTGAGTTTGATCCTCAAACTCCTTATCCTGTAATCTATCTTATGAAGGAGTGGTTTGATTACCGCACAGGGAAAATTGAGAGGAGAGAAGAAGGCTGTGATCTTGGAGGAACAATGAGACTTGGAGCTTATCCTTGTAAACTTAGTAAAAATTCTAAGGTCTATGAGGCCTATGGCCAAGAGGAAGTTTTTGAAAGACATAGGCATCGCTATGAGTTTAATAATGCCTTTAGAGAGGAACTTACTAAGGCAGGTCTTAAGATTGTTGGGACCTCTCCAGATGGTGAGCTTGTTGAGATAATTGAGCTTGAGAACCATCCCTGGTTTGTGGGAGTTCAATTCCATCCAGAGTTTAAATCCAAGCCTCTAAAGCCTCATCCTCTCTTTGTGAAATTCATTGAGGCCTCCTATAAATATAAACTTGAGAGGACAAAATGATAGATCTTCACACCCATTCAACAGCCTCTGATGGCACTCTTACTCCGCGAGAACTTGTGCTTCTTGCTAAAAAAGAGGGTCTTAAGGCCCTTGCTTTAACAGATCATGACACCATAGATGGCTTAAAAGAGGCCTATGAGACAGCCAAGGAGGTGAACCTCCCTTTTCTCTGTGGAGTTGAGATAAGTATTAAATTTGATGGGCCTGGGCATTTTCACTTACTTGGCTATTTTTTGACCCCAGAGATTAAAACCCTTGACGAGACCTTATCCGAATTAAAGAAGGCTAGAAAAAGAAGAAACGAGTCTATGATCGAAAAATTAAGGAGTTTAGGTATTGAGATAACTATAGAAGAGCTCTCAGCTATTGCTCAAGGGGAAATTGGAAGGCCCCACTTTGCAAGACTTCTTTTAGAAAAAGGGGTAGTTAAAAGTATGGAGGAGGCCTTTGAAAAGTATTTGAAAAAGGGAGCTCCTGCCTATGTTCCCAAGGCCTTGCTTACCCCTGATGAGGGCATAAGACGCATTCTTGAGAGTAAAGGTGTGCCAGTGCTTGCCCACCCAGTGACTTTGAAATTAGATGAGAAGGCTTTAAAGGAGTATCTAGAGAAATTGAAGGAATTAGGACTCAGGGGAGTTGAGGTCTATTATTCGGAACATAACAAATCCTTTACAGAATTTCTTCTCTCTCAAGCAAGTAGACTCGGTTTACTTATTACGGGTGGAAGTGATTTCCACGGAGCCAATAAACCTGACATAAAACTTGGGAGAGGTTTTGGGAATCTTCAAGTTCCCTATGAATGTTTCGTAAAGTTGAAAGAGGCTCTTGAAAAGGTAAACTAACTATTGACTAAAGGTCTCCTTAAGCTTAGATTGATAGATTAAACTTAAAAGTAGATAAGAAGATGCTCAGAGAGACTAAGTTTGAAAAAAGAGAAATAAAAGGCCTTATCTTTCAAATTGTTGATGAAGAGCTTGAAAAGAGGATTTTTTTGAGATTCTTAAGAAGAAAATTAGGGCTTACGAGAAAGAGCTTACAGAACTCTCTCTTTGAGAGGGTCATAAAACAACTTTATTAAAACTTTTTGAATAAGAAAAATTCATTAAGGTAGGTTTAATCTATGAGCAAAGAGGAGCTTATTAAAAAAATTTTAGAGCTCAAAGAAAGGAGAAAGGCTATCATTTTGGCTCATAATTATCAACCTCCAGAGATTCAGGACCTTGCCGATTTAAGAGGGGACTCCTTGGAATTAAGTCTTAAGGCAAGTAAGACCGATGCTGAGGTAATAGTCTTCTGTGGTGTCTTTTTTATGGCTGAAACCGCAAAGATTGTCTCTCCTCAAAAGAAGGTTTTAATTCCTGTTGCAGGAGCCTGCTGTGATATGGCCAATATGCTCTCTCCTGAGGAGGTAATAAGACTTCGTGATGAATATCCTGGAGTTCCTGTGATAACCTATGTAAATTCTACAGCTGAGGTAAAGGCTTTAAGTGATGTTTGTTGCACTTCAGCCAATGCTGTAAAGGTTGCTGGCACCTTTTCAGACAAGCGCCTAATTATGCTACCTGATATGAATCTTGCAAGATATGTGCAGAGGTTTTATCCTGACAAAGAAATTATTTTTTTTAAGGGCTTTTGTCCCTTTCATCACCTATTGACTCCAGAGGATGTTTTGAGGGCTAAGGCTGAGCATCCTCAAGCCGTTTTTATTGCCCATCCTGAATGTAGGCCAGAGGTCATTGATCTTGCTGACTATGTAGCTTCAACCAGCGGTATGCTTAGACTTGCCAAAGAGCTACCTCACGAAGAGTTTATCATTGGAACAGAAATAGGGCTGCTTTATCCTCTGAGCCAGGTAGCTCCTAATAAAAAGTTTTATCATCCTGCTCCTGAGAAAATGCTATGCCCCTCAATGAAAAAGATTAGGCTTGAAGATGTCCTAAACGCCCTTGAAAGGGATGAGTTTGAAGTGATTGTCCCTGAAGAGATAAGGATTAAGGCCTATCAGGCTGTAAAAAGAATGCTTGAAATTGTTTAAAGGCTAATCCCCCTATTTATAGTCTTCTCTTTAAATTTTTTTCACTTTGATTTTACTAAAATTGCAGCTATATAAATTTTTCCTTGACATTTTCCTAAAAGATTTCTAAATTTAAAAATAAGAAAAAATTTTAAAGTAGGTTTTTTATGCCTGAAAGCAAAGGTTTTTTAGTTGTAAAAAGAATAATTTTTATTCTTCTTGTCATTATTTTATCTCTTATTTATCGGGAGACAAGGCCTGTTACAGGAGGTATGTCTGATTATTGCTATGTGCCAGCTAATATAAGCCAAACAGTTCCTCCTAATGTGCTTTTAATTATTGATGTCAGTGGCTCCATGGGTTGGTGTGCTTATAATCCAGAAAGTAATAAAACAGGTTGTTGTTCTGATCCTAATGGATGTGGTTGGACCTACAGGGAAGATGAAGAGGGATATTTTGAGCCAGATGCGGTCTATGAATATAAAGAGGTTTCCGTTGGATCAAGTAGCAATGTTTATGCCTGGGTAAAAAGCTCTGAAACAACTTATGATCCTTGCCCCAAGCGAGCCAAGGATATTGATACTACTAAAAAATATAAAGGAAGTTGTCTTAATTTTCATTATATGAGAAGAATCGATCTTGTAAGATGGGCTTTAACAGGAGGAACCCTTGCCAGTTGTGAAACAGGTGTAGATGTAAATAATCCCCAATTTAATCGTTGTAATCCTATGGCTTATAATCAACCTGGCAATAAAACTTCTTCCTGTAATGAAACGGGTTGCCTTTTAAAGACTTATGGAGATGTCTATGTCTTTGCCTCTTGGGAGAGAATTACCGGGACAGAAGGTGGCATTCTCTTTCAATTCAAAAGGTTTAATCCCCAACCAAGAATAGGTTTGATGGAGTATGGGACTACTAAAACTAGTAATAAAACTTATATTAGAAGCAGCAAGGTTTATATTGGTGATTTTGTAGCTTCAGAAAATTATGATGCTCTTAATCCATACAAAAATGTTATTACTGCTATAAATGCGGAAGATCCCGATGGGGCTACCCCTACTGGTCCAGTTTTGTGGGATGCCTATAACTATTTTTCACAAAGTGATCCCCATTTTGGAGGTTTCACTCCTCAAAGGGGAGGTGGAGATGAATGGAGAAATTATATGTATCAATGTTATGACAATAATAGT
>ERZ1669248.721-NODE-721-length-14538-cov-3.889111_pt1 | contig 14538 bp, 12 predicted proteins | sample MGYA00579296_ERZ1669248 | MGnify/ENA primary metagenome ERZ1669248 (study PRJEB41166, sample SAMN08046057) | hot springs metagenome | biome: hot spring; feature: neutral hot spring; material: thermophilic sediment; isolation source: thermophilic sediment from...
GGATGTGGCCGAAATCAGGGGGTGCCCGCAGTACGGGCAGTAAGCCGCGCCCCTAGGGACCACCGCGTAGCAGTAGGGACACCTCGGCTGCCTCTGCCTGCGCAGTATCACGGCGAGGGAGACCGCCGTTGCCGCCAGCAGCGCGAGAGCCGCCGCCGCGGCCAGCCAGCGCGGCACCGGGACCCGGATGACCTCATCCGCCAACTCGAAGCCCCACGCTCTGAACTGGGGAGCCAGGTCTGTGCCAGCGGCGGCGCTCAGGGCCTCCACCAGCTCGCTGTTGGTCCTCACGCCCCCCCTCCGCTGTATCTCCTCCGCCACCCTCTTGAGGTAGTCAAGGCCGCCGTACCTCCCGCACAGGCTGGAGACGATGTAGTAGGAGGCTGCGTAGTAGCTGCCCTCGTCGCCCGCGGGGCTCCACCTGCTCACGAAGCCCGGCTTGCGGAGCCCCTCCCTGTAGGGCCTGGCGGCGGCCTCGAGGTCAGCCCTCAGGTCGCTCACGTTGATGCCGATTTTCCCGCAGATCTCCAGCGACGCGTACTGGGCCACGCCCTCGTGGAACCAGCGGAGCTCGGCAGAGGCCGGCACGCCCAGGGCGCCCAGGGCTTTGTGGACCAGCTCGTGCACTATCGTGGTTTCGAAGTACCCCTCCTTGAAGCGCACTAGCGCAAGGTTCAGGTACACGGGCCCCTCGTTGCCAGCGTTGATGTCCTCTCCCAGCACGTAGCCGAGCGCGCGCAGGTCCATCATCGAAGGTAGGAAGAGCTTGAACTCGAGGCTCACCGGGCGGTAGCCGAACACTTCGCGCAGCCTCGGCAGCGCCTTCTCCACCACCCTGGCGATCGTCCGCGCCAGGCCCCTGTAGAAGCTGGGCGCCCTTAGCCTCACGCTCACATTGCCGGCCTCCTCCGTGAAGACCTCCTCCTTCACCCTCTCGGGCCTGAAGTCCACGGTCACGCGCAATCCGCCTGAGGACGCGACGGTCGCCGCAGGGATCGGTATGCGGAGCTCCTTCCCCTCGCGCACGTAGGTGACCACCGCTCCGTTGACGGTGACGGCGATTACGGTGTCCAGGTTCCTTATCTCCACCAGCACTTCGATGCCGGCTGGGGGAGACAGCCCCACCAGCGGCGACATGAACCACCCGCGACCCTCGGAGTACAAGGCGGCGAAGGGGAAGCGGTACGTGAAGTTGATGGAGAGGCTACCCCCCTCAGCCCGGTAGGCGAAGGTGACGTTATCGTAAAAGTAGTAGCTCGAGGGGTGCGGCTCGACGCCCAGGAGCTCGCCCCCCGCAACTGTGTAGCTCCACCGCTCGAAGCGGGGGAGGTACGTGGAGAAGCTGCCCGCACCCTCGCACGTGACGACGAGGCTGACCGTCGCGTTCCCCGACTCGGAGACTCGCACCACGAGCTTCGCTGAAGTCGGGGCCGCTAGGGCGGCGAGTGCCAGCAGGGGTAGCACGGCCGCCGCGCACTGCGCGAGCTTCAGCCCCACAGTTCATGCCACCCTGCTACCCTTTTAAACAACGTGTCCCTAGCCGAGCGGCGGGGTGCAGCGCGGCGTGAGGCACTACGTTGCCCGCCTTGAGGGGCCCACGATGGTCGTCTCGGACATCCACTGCCCCCTGGGCAGGTGCGGGGTGGCCAGGGAGGTGGTCAGGGTGGCCGTGGCCAGGGGTGCGGCCACCCTGGCCGTGCTGGGCGACCTCTTCGACGACTTCCGCAAGCTCGTCACCGCCGACGAGCTGAGGCGCGCGCTGGCGGCGGCCTTTGGCCCCCTCGGGGGGGTCAGGGTAGTCTACGTGACCAGCGGGTCCAGCCACGACCCCATCCTCGACAGGGCTCTCAGGCTCCAGGTCGGTGGGAGCTCCTTTGAAGTTTACCCTGGTGGCCTCGTCGCCCGAGTGGACGGCGTGACGGCCTTCATGACCCACGGCGACGCCGCCATGCGAAATGGGGCGCACGCGTTCCTCGCGAACGCGGCCATGCGGCTCCTGGGGCGGGGGCTCTTTCTGGAGAGGAGGCTGAGGGAGAGGCTTCGATTGCCCCCGCACTGGTGGCTCTTCATGGGCCACACCCACATCCCCGGCATAGACTACCGGGCGCGCGTCGCCAACCCGGGGAGCTGGCGCGAGGAGTGGTTCCGCGGGCTCCCCTACTGGCGGCCCCCCTCAAGGACGTACCTCTGGGTTGAGTCCGGGCTCGTGGAGCTGAGGGAGAAGCACGAGAGGTTTTTAAGGTGAAGGCGCGGGGCCGCGGCTGTGGCCGAGGAGGAGCGAGCGAAGGACATCACAAAGATCCAGGAGGAGCTCAAGGAGGTCGAGCTCTTGATCCCGCTCGAGACGTACCTGGCCGCAGGCGTTAGGATCGGGACCCGCGTGAAGAGCGCCTTCACCCAGCGCTTCATCTACGGGGTGCGCCCCGACGGCCTCTACCTGCTCAACGTCCTCGAGACCGACAGGAGGATACGCATAGCGGCGCGCTTCATAGCCCGCTACGAGCCGTCCCGCGTGGTCGTGGTCTCCGCCAGGCAGTACGGCTACAGGCCGGTGCAGCGCTTCTGCGCCTTCACCGGCTGCGTCCCAGTGGTGGGGAGGTTCCCGCCCGGCATGCTAACTAACCCTCGGCTCCCCAACTACGTGGAGGCCGACCTGCTGATCGTGACGGATCCCCGCGTCGACACCCAGGCGGTCAGCGAGGCTGCGAGAATCGGCATACCCGTCGTGGCCTTCTGCGACACGGACAGCCCCCTCGAGTATGTCGACCTAGCGATCCCGGCGAACAATAGGGGCAGGCGGTCGCTGGCGCTGCTGTACTGGCTGCTGGCGAGGCAGGTCCTCAGGGAGCGCGGTGAGCTGCCTCCCGACGGGGAGCTGCCAGTGCCGCCCGAGGACTTCGAGGCTAGGGTGCTCGTGACCGGGGAGATCATCTAGATGCTTATATAACGGTGCTCCCGCCGGCGCAACCGTGAGGGTGAGGAAGCCTGCTGTCGCTGGCCTCTTCTACGAGCGCGGCAGGGAGGAGCTGCTGAGCCAGCTGGAGGAGGCGTTCCGCAAGGGCCCGGGGGCCAGGCCCCAGCCGCAGAGCTTCACCGGGAGGGTTCTGGGGGCTGTCGTGCCGCACGCCGGCTACGTGTACTCGGGCTACGTGGCCGCCTACGCGTACACCGAGATGGCCTCCAGCGGTGCCCCCGAGACGGTAATACTCGTGGGGCCGAACCACCACGCCATCGGCATGCCGGTGGCGGTGTCCGAGGCAGACGCTTGGGAGACCCCCTTGGGCGCCGTTGAGGTGGACAAGGAGGTCGCCAAGAGGATCGTCGAGTGGAGCCAGGTCGTCGCCTTCGACGAGACTGCCCACGCATACGAGCACTCCCTAGAGGTGCAGCTGCCGTTCCTCCAGTACGTGTTCGGCGAGGGCTTCAAGGTGGTCCCGATAAGCATGTACCTGCAGAACCTCGAGGTCTCGAGGAGGCTGGGGCACGCGATAGCGAGGGTCATCGGGGAGCTGGGGGTTAAGGCATACGTGGTGGCCAGCAGCGATTTCACCCACTACGAGGAGGCCAGGAGAGCGGCGGAGAAGGACAGGGCAGCCATCGAAGCCATACTGAGGCTGGACGACAGGGGCCTCTACGACGTGATAATCGAGCGGGACGTGACGGCGTGCGGGTACGGGGCCATTATGACGCTGATAGCGGCAGCGAGGGATCTAGCCCCCGTCGAGGCTAGGCTCCTGAAGTACGCCAACTCCGGCGACGTCACGGGGGACTACTCGAGCGTGGTCGGCTACGCCAGCATCTGCTTTTACAGGTCGCGCGCCCCGCAACAAAGCTAAATAGAGCGCCCCAGGGCGTGGCGGCGATCGAAGTTGCGTTCCGTCCACTTGGTTAGGAAGGACGACCACATACTCTACTCGCTGCAGCCGAACTCGCAGTTCCAGTCGAAAACGACCTGGCTCGAGCACGTGGAGCTGGTGCACGTTGCGACGCCCGAGGTGGATTTGGAGGAGGTCGTTCTGAGCACCAGCTTCCTCGGCTTCGAGCTCGCCGCCCCCGTGATGATCGCTGGGATGACCGGCGGAACCCCCCTCGCCAAGAAGCTGAACCTCATCTTCGCCCGCGTCGCTGAGGAGCTGAGGATAGCCCTAGGGGTTGGCAGCCAGCGCGTGGCCCTGCAGTTCCCCGAGGTCAGGGAGTCCTTCAGCGTCGTCAGGGAGGCGGCCCCCAGCGTGCCCATCATCGCCAACATAGGCGCCAGCCAGCTCGTCGAGGGCCTCAGCGCGCGCGCCATCGAGGAGCTCGTCGAGATGGTCAGAGCTGACGCGATAGCGGTCCACCTCAACCCGCTCCAGGAGGCCCTCCAGCGCGAGGGGGACGCTCGCTACGCTGGCTTCCTCGACCGCCTGCACGAGCTGGTTGAAGCATCTCCTGTCCCCGTAATCGCTAAGGAGACGGGGGGCGGGGTCAGCCGCGAGGTTGCCAAGAAGCTCGCCGAGACCGGGATCAAAGGGATCGACGTGGGGGGCGCCGGGGGGACCTCCTTCGCTAGGGGCGAGGGCTTGAGGGCCTTCGTGCGAGGCGACGCGCTCCTCTACTGGCTCTCCGAGGACTTCGCCGAGTGGGGCATCCCCACAGCGGCCAGCATACTGGAAGTGAGGGCAGCGGCGAGCGGCCTGACGCTGATCGCAACGGGCGGCCTGAGGAGCGGCCTGGACGCGGCCAAAGCCATCAGGCTGGGGGCCGACGTGTGCGGGTTCGCCTACCCGGTTCTGCGCGCCGCCATGCTCAACGGCTACGAGGGGGCGCACGCCTACATGCGCAGGGTCATCGAGGGGTTGAGGAGGGCCCTGTTCCTCACGGGTTCGAGGACCATCGAGGAGTTCAGGCGGGCCCCCGTGGTTGTGACGGGCGTGCTCAGGGAGTGGATGGCCCAGCGCGGCCTCACGATCCCTTAGGAGCCTTTGCTGGTTTGGGCTCTATGTAGTCCTTGGGGGCCTCGTCGAAGACCTCGAGGTACTTCCTGAGCACCTTCGGCACTTCCACCACGCCGTCTGGCCTCTGGAAGTTCTCTAGTATGGCCGTGATCGTCCTCGTCGTCGCTATAGCCGTGGAGTTGAGAGTGTGCACGTACCCCTCGGCGGGAGCCCCTCGGGCCTTAGCGTAGCGTATGTTGAGCCTGTAGGACTGGTAGTCCGTCGTGTTGCTGCAGGAGACCACCTCCCTGTACCTGCCCTGAGCGGGGAACCACGCCTCCAGGTCGTACTTCTTGGCAGCCACCACCCCCAGCTCGCCCGCGCAGATGTTGACGACCCTGTAGGGTATGCCTAGCCCCTGGTAGAGCTCCTCGGCGTTCCTGATCAGCCTCTCGTGCCACTCCCACGACTCCTCGGGGGTGCAGAAGACGAACTGCTCCACCTTAGTGAACTGGTGCACCCTGAAGATCCCCTTAGTGTCCCTGCCGTGAGCGCCGGCCTCCTTCCTGAAGCAGGGGCTCACGCCGGCGTAGAGCAGCGGCAGCTCGTCCCTGGCCAGGGTCTCGCCCGCGTGCATGGCAGCTATCGGGTGCTCTGCGGTGGCGATCAGGTAGAGGTCCTCGCCCTCGATCTTGTAGATCATCTCCTCGAAGTCCGCGAAGCTGATCACTCCCTCGAGGGGGGCCCTCCTGAGCATGTAGGGTGGGATCACGAGCTGGAACCCCTTCTTCGACAGGTGGTCCAGGGCGTACATCACCAGTGCGAGCTCCAGCCACACCAGCCCGTCCAGCATGTAGTAGAACCGGGCGCCGGCCACCTTGCCAGCCCTCTCCGTGTCGGCGAGGCCGTGAGCCTCCACGTAGTCAGCATGGCCCATGGGCCTCCAGTCCACAACCTCGTACTCCACGCTGTGGCCCTTCACCTGCTGCAAGAAGGCCTCCAGGTGGCCCCTCCAGACCCTCGGCCTGCCCCAGAAGCGCACCGGGACGTTGTCCTCCTCGCTCCTGCCCGGGGGGACGCTCTCGTGGACTACGTTGGGTATGGACCTCAGCACCCGCTCCCTCTCCGCCTCAACCGACGCCAGCCGCTCCTCTGCCTCCTTAAGCTTCCTATCCAGAGCGCGCGCCGCCTCCACCAGCGCACCTCTCTCAGCGGGGGGTGCCCTAGCGATCTTCGAGGCCAGGACGTTCCTCTCGTGCCTCAGGCTGTCGATCTCGGCCCTGAGCTTGCGCCACTCGGCATCCAGCGCGATCGCCCTATCGACCAGCTCCTCGCTCTCACCCCTCACCCTCTGGGACCACCTCAGCTTCTCAGGGTCGTTCCGAAGGTAGTACAGTATGCTCCACATTGGGCTCCTCCACCCCCGCGTCGCTAAAAACCTCTCGAGGGACCGCTCATTCCGGGAGGGGCGGGGGGCCCCGTCCCTCCTTGGGCTCGCGGAGCCACCTCAGGAACTCCTGCGGCGGCGGGCGCTCCCGGTAGAGGGCCCGCCTGCGGGCTTCGAGGAGCTGCTCCTCGAGGCCCAGGAGGCCGGCGTACGTTGCAGCGCTAACGCCCCTCTCCGCCATCCTCTCCCTCCACCCCTCGCACCTCAGGCTATGGTGGCTCAACACGAGCTTGCTCAGCTTGGATAGCAGCGATAGGCTCTCCAACCCCCTGTCTACCAGCTCCTTCTGCACCTTTCGCCCCTCCAAGTAGAGCGGGGGGCCGCCCACGATCAACAGCGTTGGCCTCAGGGCTGCGATGGCCTCGGCAGCCGCGGGGTCGGCCGGCCCCTGGACGTCGGGCGCGAACAGCACCCTCTCGGAGCCGTACTCGACGATGAACGCCAGAACCTTGCCCATGGGCCTCTCAGAGCCGTGGGGGAAAGGGCCCAGGGCCTCGATGAACGTCCTGCCCCAGACGAGCCGCAGCCCGTCCGCCTCGACGACCCTGGCGCCGACCCCCTCTAGGTCGCCGAGCAGGGCGTGGGCTCGCCTCCTCTGGTTGAAGCTCACAGTGGCGTCTGGCTTCTTCACTAGCACGAGCTTGCCGGCGTAGGTCCTCTCGAAGAGCTCACTGCTGCTCCACTCGTAGTAGCTCGTGAAGCTGGGCGTGTAGTGGTCCAGGTGGTAGTGGCTCACCGTCACGATGTCGCTCCTCCTCGCGAAGTCGGTGATCCTCTCGCGAGCCCCTTTGGCGGCAGCGAATTCGAGCGGGTGGGGAGGTAGGCCGAAGCGCTTGGGGGCCAGGGACACCCCAGCGTCGAACAGGACGGTGACGTCGGGGGTTGCCACGCCGAGGGCCATAGAGCGCACGCCGAGGCTCTCATCAGCCAGGGGGAAGACCTCGATTTTGCCCAGTGAGAGGGGCCTCACCGCCCCCAGGCGCGGCGGCTAGTTCAAAAGGTTGCCGTCGCGTGCGCACGAAAGTGGCGGCATGGAGGAGATAAACGTCGTTAGGAAGCCCTACAAGAGGGGGTTGCTCCAGGCAGCCGTAGCGTACCCCTCGCTCTACGTGGCGGCCGTGAAGAGCCTGTCCGTCCAGATGCTCTACTTCCTCCTCAACTCCTTTGATGAGGTGGCCGCCGAGCGTTTCGTGCTCAGCAGGCCGAGGGGGGAGGAGCCGCCCGCGAGGAGCATCGAGGGCGGGAGGGCGCTCGAGGACTTCTGGCTGATACTCTTCTCGGTCCACTACGAGCCCGACTACGTCAACATCGTCAGGCTGCTGAGGGCGGGCGGCGTGCACCCCTTGGCGAGGTCGCGCGAGCAGGTGGTGGTCGTCGGGGGGCCCCCCGTGATAGCGAACCCCGAACCCTTGAGCGAAATCGCCGACGTCCTCGTGGCCGGCGAGATAGAGACGACCGTCCCTAAGCTCGTTGAGGCAGCGATCGAGCACGCAGGCGACAAGAGGGCCCTCCTGGACAGCTTGAGCCCTAAGGAGGGCTTCTACGTGCCGTCGAGGGGGGATGAGGAGGTCGCGTACAGCTACCCGCGGGAGCTGCCCGCGGAGTACCACCCGACGGCGCAGGTGCAGCCCAGGGGGGACGGCTGGCGGAGGACCACCATGGTGGAGGTCTCGCGCGGTTGCTCGAGGGGCTGCTTCTTCTGCATGGAGGGCCACATCTTCGCGCCTAAGCGAGACCGCCCGCGCGAGCACGTGCTGAGGATAGCCCGGGAAGGGTCCGTCCTGAATGGGAGCAGGCACCTGACGCTGATCTCGCTCTCTCTCCTGGACCACCCCGAGGCAGACGCGCTAGTGGCCGAGCTCCACGAGGAGGGCTACGAGTTCTCGCTCCCCTCCCTGCGCCTCGACGCCCTCACCCCCGAGAGGTTGGAGCTGCTCGCGAGGAGCGGGCAGAGGACCCTAGTCCTGGCGCCGGAGACCGCCGACTTCAAGCTCTCCCTGGCGATCGGAAAGCCCCTGCTGAAGGATCGGCTGCTCGAGGTGGCGAGAGAGGCTCGGAAGGTCGGGTTCAGATCGCTCAAGCTGTACTTCATGGTGGGCCTGCCGGGGGAGGAGGTGCGGGACGTCGAGAAGGTGGCGGAGCTAGTGAGGGAAGTCTCGGCAGCCTCCGGCTTCAGGGGGCCTGCGGAGCTTAAGGTTAGCGTAAGCGTCTTTGTGCCGAAGCCCCAAACGCCGATGCAGTACTTCGGCATGGAGGACCCCGCCAGGGTCAAGGGGAAGCTCAGGCTGCTGAAGGAGCGCGTGGGCGGCGTCGCTGAGGTGCGCCCCTACAAGCCGGCGTGGGCGTACGTTCAGGGCGTGCTGGCCAGGGGCGGGCGCGAGCTGACGGGTCTGCTCATCGAGTGGGCCCTGCAGGGCGGGGGCCTCGGCGGCTGGCGCGCTGCTGCGAGGAGGGTGGGCATCGACGTCGAGCGCTACCTCCGCCCCATCGACCCGGCTGAGGAGGTCCCCTGGTCGAGGGTGAGGCTCTGGTATCCAGGGGAGGCCCTAGCGAGGGGCTACGAGCTCTGCCTCCTGCACTTAAGAGGAAGGCAGAGTTTACCCTTAAAAGGGCGCGGCTGAGCGCACCGTGTATGCGCCGCTTGGCAGCCGCGCCGCTGCTAGCGCTCCTGCTAGCACCGCTAGCCCTGGCTCAGCAGGTCACGATAATAGGCATGGTCGTGGACAGCCGTGGATCCCCCCTCGCTGGGGCGGTGGTCGAAGCCTACAGCAAGGATGGCTTCCTCATCGGGTCCACCGCGACGCTGTCCAACGGCTACTTCTCGCTCCCGCTCCCGAGGGGGGAGGCCTACCTGGTCATCTACAAGAGGGGGTACGAGAGGCGGGAGATAGCGATCGTACTGGCGAAGGAGGGCACGAACAATATCGGGGTCGTCGCGCTGGACTACGCGATGAGGGTCAGCATGGGCGCCACCTACGTGGTGGTAGACCAAGGTTCAACCGTCGAGATTCCATTAACGGTGACGAACGTGGGCTCCTACGCTGAGAACGTCGAGCTGGAAGTGGACGCTCCACCGGCGTGGAAGGTGACAGTGGCCATGCAAGACCTGCTCATCAAGAGCTTCTTCATCAACCCTGGCGAGACCAAGGCGTTCAAGGTCAAGATCCGCGCGCCGGGCAGCGGCGAGGGGCGGGCGACGATAACCATCAAGCTGCTCTACGCCAACGTAACCCAACCGATAGCAATAACGGCTGAAGCGCGTTACAAGGATTGGGAGTTCGTGACGCCCTACTACACAACCGTGGCGTCCTTCGCCGGTAGCAGGCTGAGCATCCCCCTCAGGATCAGGAACCCCCTGCCGCAGAGCTGCACACTCAACGTCTCGCTGGCTACGCCGGCCGGGTGGGCCGCTGCCGTCCTCTTCAACAACGTGAACGCCGCCTCCTTCCGCCTGGATCCCGGCGAGACCCTCTCCGCGCAACTCATCGTCTACGTGCCCGAGACCGCTGAGCCCGGCAAGTATGTGGTGTCCATCCAGGCCACCGTCACCGACATACGGTCGTTCTCCTACGTGATCGTCGAAGTTGAGGAGAAGTACGACAGGCTGCTGATGGAGACACCGACGCCCCTAGTGATGGCGCGGCCTGGGGACACCGTGACGATACCGCTTACGATCTCAAATGATGGGACGCGAGCCACCGTAGCCAGGTTCAGCGCCGAAGGCCTACCCGCTGGGTACGGTTGGAGCGTGAGGGACGAGCAAGGCAACGTCATCCCCTCGGTATTGATACCGCCGAAGTCCCGCCAGAGGATCTTGCTCGTCGTCAGCATCCCGGCCACTGCTTCGCCCACTGCGGTCAGCTTCAGGTTCAGTGCCGCCGGGCTCAACAGCACAGCGACCGTCGATCTCGGGATCAACGTCGTCGGGATACCCTCCTTCCGCATCCTCAACCGCAATTGGGAGGTGGAGCTGTCGGCTGGCTCCTCCACGGTCTTTGAGCTCAGCGTGATGAACGACGGGCAGGTCCCACTGCGCGAGGTGAGCGTTAGCCTGGACTCCGGCGCGCAGAGCGGGCTCCAAGTAAGCGTTGACCCGCCTCGCGTTGCAGGCCTCCAGCCGGGGGGAGTGGCCAGCTTCACGCTCACCATAACAGCAGACAGCAGGCTCGAGCCGGGCAGGTACCTCCTGCCGGTGGTAGTGGTGGCTGACGGGCTTAGGCAAGAGCGCATGCTGGCTGTGAACGTCAGGACGGGCGGAGGCTACCTGTACACGCTCACCTCGCTGCTGGTCCTGGCGTTAGTGGTCGCAGCTTATTTGGTGACCGTGAAACGGCCGCAGAGTGCCGCTCCGGCGCCAAGGGGTCACGGGGCAGCTGAGCAGGTGAGCCGGAGTGAGTGAGCACGCACGGAGCCTGGGCGCGGCAATCTCCTTCTTCGCCGGCCTCACAACGGCGTTCTCCCCATGCCTCTTCCCCGCGCTTCCGGCATACATGACCTACCTGATCCGCAGCTCGAGGAGCCCGCTGAGGGTCACGCTGGCCTTCGTAACGTCCATGTCGGCAGTGCTCACGGCGTACGCGCTCGCGGTGGCGACGCTGGGCCAAGTGCTCCTGCCCCTCCTGAGCCTCTCCACCGACGACGTCAGCCTCGCGCTGGCAGCGGTGCTCCTGGCGGTAGCCGCAATCGAGCTCCTACCGGCTAGGTACCTGGTTTTCCCGACCGGCTGGGGTGGCAGGCGGGCCAGTGGGCTGAGAATCGGCTCGGCCGCGCTGGCGGGCGCGCTCTTCGCGCTGGCAGCCGCCCCCTGCGCGGCAGGGCCGCTGCTCGCTTGGACAGCGGAGCTGCTGCTCCACCCGGCCTCCTCAGCGTTGAACACCGCCAGTTTCGTGGTGGGCGTCGCGGCACCCTTTCTAGCGCTGGGCGCGCTCGCCCAGAGCGCAGGACCTAAGCTCCATAGGGCCATCTCCGGGAGCCCGCTTGTCAGGAGGAGCCACGAGATCACCGCCCTCGCGCTGGTCCTGTTCGCCGCCGTAACGCTATCGACGATGGACTCGCCGCTGGCGAAGATCGCGAGGCGCGCCGACACCGTTCAGGCCGCCGCCCAGCTCTTCCTTCACTCGGTCTACCTAGCAGCCGGGTTGGCCCTCCTCGCTGCCGGGCTGCCGCGAGCGATCCTCGGCGCGCTCTCCGTCCTCCTCTCTGCGGCAGGAGGTCTCGGAGTGTCGGCGGCGATCCTGCACCTACTCGACGCCAACTTAGCGCCAGCGCTCTCTGCCGCTCAGCGGCCCGCCCGCGAGCTTCTGGTATGTGCAAACTTCGCCGCGTGGTTAGCAGCGAGCGCGAAGAGCGGCGGGGCCGTACCCAAGTGGGCCGCCTTGAGCTCCGCGGTCGGCTGCGCGCTAACCGCGCTAGCGTACCTGAGGGGGGCGCTTACGGACAGCCCACTCGCCGAGTGGCTGCAGGTTGCCTACCTGCCGCTGCTGTCGCTCGCAGTGGGCTTCGGGCTCTCACTGCTATTCTACGTGGTGGCAGTGCTGAAATCCTAGGCCTTCATAGGTAGCCGGCCTCCTGGAGGAAGTCGAGCAGCGCTCGGGCCAGCGGATTGCTCCTGTTGAGCACGTACCTCTTCGGCTTGCCGTCGAGGCTTCGGACTATGCCCAACCTCTCCAGCCTCTTCAGCGCGCTGCCCGCATCGTATACCGCGGCACGGGACTCGATGCCGTACTTTGTGAGGGGGGCCTCTGCCAGCGCTAGCGCGCGCAGGATCCTGAGGGTCTTCCTCGACCCGCGGAAGAGCTCCTCGAGGGGGTGCTCGAGCCTGGTCATGCTAGCCGAACCAGGCCTCGAGCGTCGACTGCTTCATCGCGGTGCGGTGTGCCTTCTCGAGCCTCTCCAATGCGTTGGTGACCCTCTCGCGGGAGAACTGGAACTCGTCGCATAGGAACCTTATGATCCCCTCCCTGTCGGGCGCGCTCCACTTGAGCACGTAGTCGTCCGTCACCTTCGGCTCCAGGAACAGTTTCGCCACTTCTTCGGGTGGCACTGGGAAGTCCCAGCCGGCGACCCTCGCGAGAACCTGAAGGTCCTGCGCCTCCCTCACTAGCTTGAGCGCCCTCTTCGGCCCCACCCCCCTCACACCAGGGTTGTAGTCCGTCCCTAGCAGGATGGCCATGTACACGAGCTGGACCCTCGAGATCCCGTAGTACTTGAGGAGCTTGTCGAGCTCTATCAGCTCCGGCTTCACCTCGACGTACTCGTCGCGCCGGGGGAGCTTCCTCCTCCCGGTTACGGTCACGTTCCGGACGAGCCGGGGGGCTCCGTAGAGCAGCGAGTCGTAGTCCTGGCTGGCAGCGGCCCACGCGTCGCCCTTGATCGCCATGTAGGCGGCCTGCGCCTCCCCCTCAGCCGGCGCCTGAACCCAAGGGACGCCCATGAGGGTGAGGAGCTCCTTCGCGTCGTTGACCATCGAAGCGGTCAGTCGCCCCGACTGCTGGGCGTAGATCCTCGCTTCCTCCAGCTCGCCCCGCTCCAGTGCCTCGACGTACTTCCGCTCAGCCTCCTCCCTCGCCCTCATCCTCCTCTCTATCTCGGCTGCCTTCAGCTCGGGGGGCTTCCCGTCGAAGATGTAGACGGGCTTGATGCCCCTCTCGAGCAGGTTCGTGGTCCTGTAGAAGAGCCCATTCAGGTGGCTCGTAATTCTGCCGTAGGAGTCCATGAGGGGCGTCCCGTCGGGCTGCCTAATCGTCGCTAGGAACTGGTAGAGGGCGTTGTACGCGTCGAGCGCTATGACCCTTCCAGCGAGGCTCTCGAGCTCGATCTCGACCTTCACCGGCGCTACTATTTCGCGCAGCTGAACCCCCAAGCCACCCCCTTTAGTGCGCGGCTAGCTAGCTTAAGAAAGTTGCGCGAAAGCTAGCCTGAGGGCGCCGGCGATTTGACGAGTTGGACGATCCTGCGCGCGCCTTCCACCCTCACGTAGCCCCTCAGCTCCAGCGTCATGAGAGCCTTCAGGAACTCGTTACGGGTCAGCTCGCCCCCCACGCTCTCGACCGCCCTCCTGACGCTCTCGTAGAGGTCCTTCTCGGGCAGCGCCCCCCTCCTCAGCAGCTCCGCCACGATTAGGAGGTGCACGCTAGCCATGGGCCATTCTCGCGCGGAGAAGGGGTAGGGGAGAAAAAGGTGATTCCGGCGCTCCATAGCCGCGCATATATGTGAGCCAGGGGCCCAGCTTCCGCTCGCGGCGGGACGGCCGTACCCCCGGTAAGTGGGAGGGGTGTCGCAACCGCAGGGGTTCGATGGCACTCGAGGGGTGGGGGCTATCGTCGCCCTCCTCCCATCGAACCCCTCCGTTTGATCGGGATCAGACGTAGAAGCTGACCGGCGATATCCTGCCCTGCAGCAGCCTCTTCGACCTTTCGGCCCAGGATTCGTAGTACTTCAGCATCTCGGGGGTCAGGCTCGGCTTCACCCTCTTGAGAGCCTCCTCGAAGTGCCTCATGTGGACCTTCTCGGCGCTCGTGCTCTCCCTCATCGCGTTCATCCCTGCCTCCCTCACTAGGAGGGCTAAGTCGGAGCCGGCGTACCCCTCCGTCGCGTCGGCGATCCTCTCGAGGTCGACGTCGTCGGCGAGGGGCATCCTCCTCGTGTGGACCCTCAGGATCTCGAGCCTCGCGGCCCTGTCCGGCGGCGGCACGTAGATGAGCCTGTCGAAGCGGCCCGGCCTCAGCAGGGCGGGGTCGACGATGTCCGGCCTGTTCGTCGCCCCGATCACCACCACCCCCTCGAGCTTCTCCAGCCCGTCCATCTCCGTCAGGAGCTGGCTCACGACGCGCTCGGTGACGCCCGAGTCTCCATAGCCCAGCCCCCGCATCGGGGCCAGCGCGTCGATCTCGTCTATGAAGATCACGCTGGGCGCCGCCTGCCTGGCCTTCCTGAAGATCTCCCTGATCGCCCTCTCGCTCTCGCCGACCCACTTGCTGAAGACCTCGGGGCCCTTAATGGCGATGAAGTTGGCCTCGCTCTCCGTCGCCACCGCCCTCGCCAGCAGGGTCTTGCCGCAGCCCGGGGGCCCGTAGAGCAGGATCCCCTTCGGAGGGTCGATGCCGAGCCTCTTGAAAGTGTCCGGGTGCTTCAGCGGCCACTCCACGGCCTCCCTCAGCTGCTGCTTCACCTCCTCGA
>ERZ1669248.722-NODE-722-length-14537-cov-10.523063_pt1 | contig 14537 bp, 15 predicted proteins | sample MGYA00579296_ERZ1669248 | MGnify/ENA primary metagenome ERZ1669248 (study PRJEB41166, sample SAMN08046057) | hot springs metagenome | biome: hot spring; feature: neutral hot spring; material: thermophilic sediment; isolation source: thermophilic sediment from...
ATCTTCTAGAATCGTATGCTCCATCACCTATAACAGCAACTACATTCCTAGACTTTGAGGATTCTTCAATCATCTTTTTAGCAACCTTAGAGTCATGGACTCTATCACTCGTCCTCTCCATATATATTATCTCTCCAGTCTTAGCGTCTATGGCGAAGTGTATCTTGAGATATCTCTTCCTCTTGGAGTATCTCTTCTCAAGCCATGAACTATACCTTCTCACTTTTACCCCCGTAGAGTCCAAGACTATTACGATTGGCTCAGGAGATCTCTTCAGACGATTATACTTTCCTATATCATCCCCCAACCTAATAATCCTCCTCCTAATCCATGAGTAGTCTATAGTGGGGAGGGTTGGGAACATCTTCTCGAGAGAGATTGTGAATCCTTCCAACTGTCTAAAACCAATAGAGAAGATATATCTTATAATGGCTAGGAATCTTATATAGCTTTCAGAAATCCTGTAAGGTCTACCCTTCTTACCATTATTCATCCTCTCAAGCTCAACATGATAACTCTCCACGAAACCCAAGTCCATTATAAGCATACCATGCTTAATAAGCTTCTCATCAACCCTCCCCCAATAACCCATAGAAGCTAGATCATCATGCTAAGCAATAGGCTTTAAAGAAAAGAATATAGATAACCATAGAGGAAAGAAGAAGATACAATAGAACTAGCTAAAGAAAAACATAGAGAAAACAACAAACCCAAAGAAATAAACCACAAGGCACTAGAGGATGGAGCATTAAGTTGGTGAAGGCTGAAAAGGTGTTAGGAGCGATCTACAATTCTATTTCGGGAAATACCATGTTGGTCTGGAGGAGTATAGATGGCTATAATGGTAAACTAGTGGGCAAGGCTACGCTCCCGTCGTTTGGAAAGCTAGTTAAAAGTGGGATATACTGAGAAAACTAGTTAAGAGGCTAATAGAACTTTATCGGGGAGGAGACCATGACTTTTAGAGGCGATCCTGTAGAAGCTATGGAGGGTATACTTTCTGAGATTGATATAGACTCGGTTACCCTACAGCATAGGGTTAAAGATCTTTGGGTCTCAAAAGTGTTAACAGATGTACCTGATTGATACAAATATCTTCCTAGAAGTAATGCTTTCACGTAATAAAAGTGGAGAATGCAAGGAATTACTTAGAATGCTTAGGGATGGTAAGCTCAAGGGAGCGTTAACGGATTTCACCTACACTCGATAATCATCTTACTCGATAGACTCAAGAAGCTTGATGCTCTAAAAACTTTCTTGCAAAGCCTCACAGCATATAAAGGTCTATACATCTACACCACACCCCTAAACAGCGAGATAAAAGCAGTTGACATAGCTAAAGAGACAGGTTTAGACATGGACGACTCTATCCAATACTATATAGCTCTATCAATTAAAGCAGAAGCCATAATATCGTTTGATAAACATTTTGATAACCTGAAGATATCGAGAGGGGAGCCGAAAGATTTACTGGGATAATCAATGACCCTAATTATTCTAAGTCTCCAAGACAAGTAATAGATAGTTGAAGATAGTTAAAGCTGACTTGTAGAACAGATGAGAAGTTTAGATATTTCATAGCAAGCTACATGGGTTTAAGCTAGGTATTTTGAGGTAAAGGAAACTAAATCATAGGTCTAGGGAAGAATAAGAAGTTTCATAAGAGTTATTTAAGTCTGTGAATACGTAAAGTTATCAGATGAGATTCATGGAACTATACTTTAGGCTTAGATTACTTATGTCTTGAGGTTATCCTGAATCTATATCCAAAATCTAAGCATTCCCATACTCCTTGATATCCTAGGATGTTTTCACTCTTACATCTATGGTAACTGTTATGCTTCCGATTTTCTTCCCACGTTTCTGTGTTAACGTGATTGTAATAATCGCTCCGATAAGAATTAATACTATTATTGATGTGAATAATGGTTGCATATACCATAGTGTTGGAGGCTGGATTATCGTAACTGTGATTGGGTAATCTCTTACAATGTTACCATAGATGGCCCTGACAACCATTATGTAGGTCTCTGCGAGGATTTTCTCAGAAGCTTGAACGTTAACTTTGCATATGGATGTTGAGGAGTGTTAGTAAGTATCCTCCCTCCGGCGAAACCTCCTCGAGCTCGCCGGTTCTCAAGTTTACTTTAAACCCCAGCGTTTCGAGAGCGTAAACTCCTAGGAGCGGTGTTGGAGTATCTAATCCCACTACCAATGCGGGGCCCCTCCTACCTCTGACCTCAACTTCCGCTAGGTAAAGCTTACTTTTGATCTTCCTCTTATTAGCTAAGGTTAGTTCTACTGAGTAAGGAGTTTCCAGTAACTCTAGTTCTTTTATGAGCTCGGGGTTAAGAACTATATATGTCGACCCCGTATCCACCAACATTCTAACAATTTTTGAAGCTCTAGCACCATGAACAGTTACCTCTACATACGTGAAACCCATGACCAAAACCTCGTGCCGTCCTTGCAACTCTAAAAATCTCTTCTATACTTATAAGCTTTTCAAAGGCTAAAAGAATACTGAGTGAACTAAGTCCTGTTTAGAGGAGACTAACGACTCGGATAGACAAATAAAACTGTAAACTGGAAATGAAAAACAGGATTTTGACACTAAGACTAGGCAAAGGCTATGAGGCAAAACTAAGATTATTAACATCGGGTCATAGGAATGATTATGTCAGGTTTAAACTCTTCTAGTTCCCTAAAAAGCATAAGGCAAAAATATCGTAGAAGCCTGATTACCTACAATTACTTTTACATCTTCTCTATCTCGGAGGATTCTAATAACTCTATGCCATTACCTTGTGTTAGCTCCAACTCAGCGAAAACATAATCAACGTTAAGTTTCTCGAGGGTCTCGATTGCTGAGCATGTATCTGAGACTTCTCGAATAATCTGCCAATCCTATTACTTAGTAAGATATCCTTTAGGATTCTTCTCTCTCATTTTTAGTAGTCTATAAACCTTTTCTCTAATCGTTAGAGTCTCTGTTCATCAGGTCGCCGATAGACTACTTAACCTAATCGTAGATAGCTTAAGTATTACTAAATAGATAAAACATAATACGCGTGTCAAAGTAACTAGAAATTACCAGATATCTATACCGGCTGAAGTAAGGAGGCTTTTAAACATTAAGCTTGGAGACATCCTTGAAGTGCGTTATGATGAGGAAAGGGGAGAGATAATTCTCAGAAAGGTTGAAGAACGGAGGAGAACTTTGAGGATGGGTAGAAAACTGCTGCCAGAAAAGATTGAGAAGTTGATCGAGCGTGGCTTAAGTGATAACTTATGAGCGCCGTAATAAATACAAACGTCCTAGTTTATGACACCTTTGAGGACAGCGTTTACCACGCTGAAGCAAGAGGACTCCTCGACTCGCTTAGTGAGCGGATAATCCCACTGATAGTCATCCATGAATACGTGTGGGTTACGAGGTCTCTTGAAGTCGATGTGAGAGAAACAGCTTACAAAGTCGAAGAATACCTTCAACACTATAAGACGAGATTGGTTAATGAAACAGCTGGAGATGTTATGAGAGCCCTCGACCTAGTCCAAAAAGAGAAGCTGAGCCTTTCACAATACAATGACAAAATCATTTTAACTGTAGCTCTTAAAACAGGTAAATTGGCAACCTTTGATACCAGACTAAGAAAACAAGCTGTAGCTCGCAAAATTCAAGTTCTCCCCTAAAAGACTATGAGCATCAACTGGAAGATTCGGCTCTTTTGCGAAACCACTAGATCGCCTAAAGAGAGTTAGCATGGTTTAGTGAGAAGCTAGTTTTCCCTAAAGATGATATCGTGACAAGTTTTTAGAAGAAACCAATGTCTTGACTCTTTCCGCTGGCAGCTATGAAATTTATGAACTTCGCACGAGCATCCAAAGGAGGCTAGAAGGCGACAATTGAATAATACTCTTCTTGCTGCCAACCGGAGAAGATACCACGACACCGATAACCAGAAGAGCTTTTCTAAATTTTCACGAGAATAAAAAAATGCTATTTTGATTTTTCCGAATGATAAAGTGGCTTGCACTGATGCGAAATCGAAGAAGGAAGTGTGTGATGCCGTCTATAAGTTGAAGAAAATAATATGATCATCTATCTTCTCTGAATGTATTTGAAATCGAGAAAGTAAGAGGGGGTAAGCTTACCCAAATAGCTCACCAAATGCTCAAGGAGTAGGAAAGAGTATCAAAGAGCATTGACTTGGATTATGAACAAGGTCTCGAAGGTCGTCTGGTTCACGATGACGCTTGTTGTCGGACTCATACTTAACTTTGAGGAATCATTAATCTCTCTAAACGGTTTGATGAACATTACAACGATATCCACCTACTCGGTAAGTGGTCTTGCAACAGTCGATCTGCTTTGATGGTATAGGAACTTGGTAAACTTTTTAACTTATTGGCTAGATTATTAAGTGGATAAACTGTGGAAACTGCTGAGCTGAAAGCTAAGATACTTCGACTGCTTAAAGAAGATGAAGAATTCCGTTATGCTGTAGCAGGTCTAATAGGGCTTGAAGAGATACTTCGAAGACTCGATAGGCAGGAAGCAGAATTGGTGAAACTTAGAGAAGATATGCTGCTAGGTTTTAGGAGGCATGATGAAGAGTTGGCCAGGCTCAGGGAGGAGATGAATAAGCTTAGAGAGGACATGATTGAAGGATTCAACTTACTGAGAAGACATGTAGATGCTCTAGGTGCGAGGTGGGGTATCATGAGCGAGGAAGCTTTCAGAGAAGGTATTAGAGGTCTAGTTGAGAAGGAGCTCGGGTTAAAGGCTGAGAGATGGGTTAAGCTAGACATAGAGGGATATGTTTTCAGTCATCCAAGTATCGTAGAGATAGACGTAGTACTGCAAGATGATAAAGTACTACTCATAGAAGTAATGTCTCATGCTCTGCGATCAGATATCTACATCTTTAAACGTAAAGCTGAATTATACGGGAAGCTAGAAGGAAAGAAACCTACAAAACTCCTACTAGTAACACCATATGTTGAGGACCAGGCTCTAGAAACAGCGAAACAATTAGGAATAGAAATCTACACCAAGGTATAGAACAACCAACGATCAGTCGGATTCATCTACATTATGAGGTGAACCTACAAGAATCTTTTCAGGTTTTATTTCAATTTATGAGGTGATGAATTTGCGTTCGATTATTTCAATGGTTGTAAGTATAGAGTTAATGGTTTATTGTTGTATCCAAAATGCAATTCTTATGGAAATATTGCTTTCACCCATTCTATTTTCTCGAAATCCTTATCATTCGTATATATTTCATATATTCCAGTTCTTCTCATCTGACATGCCAAGATAAGATCGTCCCACATGTTGGAGTTTAGATCAAGTTTATTCATTTCCATAGTCGCTTCAACAAAATCTAAGAATGTAGTCTCTATAACCATTATCCCGATCTCGTGGATATAGTTGATGAATAGTTTTATTGCTTCACCTTTTCCGCGTCTCGCTAAGTGTGCTACAACCTGACTTAACACTAAAGTAGAGGTAGCTACCTGTTCCTCCCCATTCTCCACTCTCTCCAACATCCTTAGACATGCCTGACCATACCTAGGATCTTTTAGAAGAACATAGATGAAAATGTTTGAATCTATAAATCTACACTTCATCTGAGAGGGCATTCTCGACTTCCTCCAAGCTTACTTCTTCCTCACCTGCAACTCCAAAGAGATTTTGTGCAGTAAGTCTTCTTACTGGAGTTAACACTATTCTTCCATGCTCAACCTCCACGATAAGCTCGGAACCTTCTCTAATCCCGAGAGCCCTTCTAATCTCAGCTGGAATTATTATTCTCCCCCTTTTTTCCACGGTAACTCTGCCCATATTTTTTTACCCACGAGGGATATTCTTAAACCCATATTTTAGTCTTACCTCTAGACCAACTGGTACTGTCAGTTAGTAATACCATCCTCTTAGAAAGGTTGGGAATCCCTTCTGTACCAACCCTCAATTTACGTTTTTAAAACTTATTAATAAGTAAATGTTAAATAAAACTTGTCAGTACCGACCAACCAATCTAACAGGTTCTTCTCGCCATTGCCTTGTGGCTTAATTATATGGTCTTTTCCCGGTTTCCAGGCTGTAGAGATGCGATTTTTCGACGTGTTCCCTGAATTTTGGACTGGCTGTTAATTAATATTACATCATCCTTTAAATAATGGTTATTCAATATGCGGATCTTATATCATAGTTCATGAAACTAAGGAAGATGAATAGAAATTCCGCGAACAAAGGCTTGGAAGGGCAAAATAACCCAATGAATTAAGCCACAAGGCACCTAAAACTTATTACCTTAAATAAAGATTCTGATTAAATAATTGTGGGTTTAAATGGAGAGAGCTGGAGATAATGAGAGTTTCAGATTAGGTAGTTCTGGTATGGGTGGTCAGAAGCCGAGGAAGGGAGAAATATTATTAAAAGCTGAGAACATAGTTAAAGGTTTTCCAGGTATATGGGAGCATCTAGTCCTAGATCATGTGAATTTTGATGTGAGAACTGGAGAGATCCATGCTTTGCTTGGTGAGAATGGTGCAGGCAAGACTGTTCTGGCAAACATTCTCTCAGGATTCTATCTTGCAACTTCCGGTCAAATTTATGTGAGGGGGAAACCTGTAAAATTCAAATCACCTAAAGACGCACTGGAACACGGTATCGCAATGGTCCATCAAGAATTCACATTAGTGCCAACTTTATCATTAGCAGAGAACGTAGCTTTAGGCTTAAAAGAATATAGTCCATTTAAATTCCCACTCAATGAAGTAGAGAAGAGGCTCATAGAATTAATGAATCGATACAACTTAAAGGTGGACCCTAGAGTAAAAATAGAAGATTTATCAGCGGGAGAGAGACAGAGAGCAGAAATACTGAAAGTACTCTACTGGAACCCAGATATACTAATACTTGATGAACCTACCTCTATGCTCACACCCTATGAAGTCAAAGAACTGTTTAAAGCATTGAGAACTATGGCCGACGAAAATAAGGGTGTAGTCTTCATTACACATAGAATCGAAGAAGTCTTAAGCATTGCAGATAGAGTCACAGTCTTAAGACTGGGAAAACATGTTGGAACAAAATATGTTAGTGAGACGAATAAGGATGAGTTGTTGAGAATGATGATAGGTACTGTTGAGCCTGTTAAGACAGTAAGGAGAGAGCTTAAAGTTGGGAGAACGATACTTGAAGTCATTGATCTACATGTAGAAGGAAGGGAAGGCGTTGAAGCAGTTAAAGGTGTAAGCTTCACTATTAGAGAAGGAGAGATATTCGGTATTGCTGGTGTCGCAGGCAATGGGCAGAGCGAGCTTGTTGAAGCACTAACAGGTCTAAGAAAAGTTAAAAGCGGCAAGATCATAGTTTTGGGAAAAGATGTTACAAATAAATCTCCAAGAGAATTAGCAAAGCTGGGCATTAGACATATCCCTGAGGATAGAAGGGCTATGGGAGTTGCGGAATCTATGAGTTTTGGGGAAAACATTATGATGAGAGACTACATTTCATCACCATTCTCGAAAAAAGGAATAGTAGATTATGGTTTTATAACGAAACATGCTAAGGAACTTATAAGAAAATTCGAGATACTCGCCCCAGACATATGGAATACAGAGGTAAGAATACTGTCTGGAGGCAATATTCAGAGACTTATCTTGGCTAGAGAACTTTGGGTCGATCCGAAACTTGTCATAGCTTATCATCCAACATATGGTCTCGATCTTAAAGCACTAACACATACGCATAAAATATTCTTAGAATTAAAAGAGAAAGGTTCCGGAATACTGCTTGTATCAGAAGACCTTGAAGAGATAATGACTTTATGTGATAGGATAGCGGTAATGTTTGATGGAAAGTTCATGGGGATAATCGATTCTTCTGAAGCAACATTAACAGAAATTGGCATGATGATGGCTGGAATAAAACCTGAAAAGAAAGCTATATAGTAATCTTCTGACTCGTAGTTTCTGCCGATAAAGATTTAAGACTATTGTACATATACCTTTAACGATGATGACTGAAAGTATTCTTAAAATGTTTAAAGTCGAGAAACCGATCATTGGAATGATCCATCTAAAACCTTTACCTGGATCCCCTAACTCTTCTGGGCTTGAAAATGTATTGAATTATGCTATAAAAGATGCTGAAACACTAGTAGATGGTGGTATAGATGGATTACTCGTAGAGAACTTCATGGATTCGCCATTCTATCCAAGCAGAGTCCCACTACATATTATCACGTCTATGAGTATCATTGTATGGGAAATTAGAAAGAGGTTCTCTATCCCAGTAGGAGTCAATGTTCTAAGGAATGATGCGATAGCAGCTATAGCAATAGCATCTATGACGGGGGCGAATTTTGTTAGAGTGAACGTGCATATCGGATGTGTAGTAACAGATCAAGGAATTATACAGGGTAAAGCATTTGAAACAATCCGATATAGAGAATTTCTTAAGAGTGATGTAAAGATATTCGCAGATGTAGCTGTCAAACATGGTAAACAATTATATGATGTATCTATTAGACAGCTTGCAAGAGATACATATTACAGAGGGAGGGCGGACGCCTTAATAATTACTGGACGCGAAACAGGTGCGGAAGTAGATATAAATGATTTGAGAAGTGTGAGAGAAGCGGTACCGGAAGCCCCCATAATTATTGGGAGCGGATTAAACCCATACAACGTTAACACCTTGTTAAAGTATGCAGACGCTGCTATCGTAGGAACATACCTAAAGAAAGAAGGAGTAGTCTGGAACCAAGTAGACCTTGAAAGAGTAAAAACATTGATGGCTGCTGTCAAAAGATTCAGGTGAGAAGTTATCGTAAGTGAGACAATAAAATCAGGGTCTACACTTCATTAGAGTAGACCCATGAAGAATAGAATTAACAAGAACAACAATTTAAAATCTTCCCAGCATTTTTTAGAAGAATTGGTTCCAGACTACTCCGTTATCTCAAAATATTTTATTTATCATATATTGCAGAACGATGTTAATATTACAGCTATTTACTTACAAGCCAGCAGGCAATATGGTGATCTCTATCTACTTCTATCAATTGTGGTTCTTCTTTCAAACACTTCTCCTTCGCGTAAGGGCATCTTGGATGGAATCTGCACCCGGAAGGTATATTTATGGGGTTTGGTATCTCTCCACCTATTTCTAGTTTCCTAGTTTTTGTGTGGAGTGGTTTAGGCATCGGGATAGCTGAGAGTAGAGCTTGGGTATAAGGGTGCATAGAAGCTTTAAACAATTTTTCAGTAGGTGCCTTTTCTACAATCTTCCCAAGATACATTACAGCTATACTATCAGCTATATATTTCGCTACCGCGAGATCATGTGTAATAAATACGTATGTTAAGTTAAGTTCTTTCTTTAATTCTATCATTAGGTTTAGTATGGAAGCTCTAAGGGAGACATCTATCATCGAGACGGGTTCATCCGCTACTATTAGTTCTGGTTTCAAAATTATAGCTCTAGCAATTGCTACTCTCTGCCTTTGCCCTCCACTTAGATTCCTTGGATACAGACTGTAAAATTCTTCTGCAGGTGTTAGACCTATTCTCTCTAATACATTTAAGACAACTTCCCTAGCTTCCTGTTCTGTACTCACTATCTCATGTATCTTCAATGGATCTCGTAAAATATCCCCAATAGTCATTTTAGGATTAAGAGAGGCATAGGGATCTTGATAAATTATCTGCATTCTTCGCCGAAGTTTTCTTAAAGCTTCTCCTTTGAGATTCGTTATATCCTGCCCATCTAAGTATATTCTTCCATCCGTCGGGTCGATTAATCTTAAAATCAATCTACCTAACGTGGTCTTCCCACTCCCACTTTCTCCTACGATGGCAAGCGTTTCACCCTTACTAACCGATAAGTCAACACAATCTACAGCTCTAACATATAATTTCTCTTTAGCGAGAAGCCTTTCTAGGAAACTTTTCTGAACAGGGAACCACTTCTTTAATCTAACTACACGTAGTATCTCACTCATTTGCCTTACCCTCTATATAAATGGCATGCAACAACTCTTCCCTCTATAATAGTCAGATTAGGCTCAGTATCCTTACATCTCTCTAAGGTATATGGACACCTAGGCCAGAATCTACATCCCGGAGGAGGATTTCTCATATCTGGTGGAGAACCAGGTATTGGTTTAAGCTCGGTCTTTATTTTTTCTATATCTGGGATTGATTGAAGTAGTAATTTCGTATACGGGTGTAAGGGGTCTTCAGCTATGTCTTTAACTAATCCTATCTCACAAACCTTCCCACCATACATTATTACAACTCTGTTGCTTCTCTCTATAACGAGAGCGAGGTCATGCGTTATTAAGAGTATGCTCATATTTCTCTCAGTTCTTAGATCTTCTAATAGATCCATTATCCGAGATTGAACTACAACATCTAAAGCTGTTGTCGGCTCATCGGCTATTAGTAGTTCAGGATCTAGAGCTATCGACATAGCTATCATAGCTCTCTGCCTCATACCCCCACTAAGTTGGTGTGGGTAGTTATCTATTCTGTCAGATGGTATTCCAACTCTTTCAAGAGTCTTCATAGCTATTTCTCTTGCATCTTCTTTATCAATTCTGAGATGTGTCAAAATAGTTTCTACGATCTGGTCTCCTATTCTCCTTAATGGATCTAGACATGTTAAAGGATCTTGAAATATCATCCCAATTCTCTTTCCACGTATTTTCCTAAGTTCTTTATCACTCAATTTGAGAATATCCTTACCATCTAATATTATCCTTCCATCTATTATTTTACCAGGAGGGGGTACGAGCTTCACTATAGATAAACCTAGAGTTGATTTACCTGATCCTGACTCTCCTACTAAACCGACCATCTCCCCTCTAGATATTTCTAGACTAACATCGTCAACAGCTTTTATCACACTCTTACGTGAGAAATAATACGTTTTTAAACTAGATATCCGTAGTAACTTCTCGGACATCTATACTTTAACCTCCCTTAAGCCCAGATACTCGCTTATACTTTCCCCTAGAAGTGTGAAACCGACGGCCAGTATTATTATCATCAATCCTGGAAAAGTTACTAGCCACCAGTATCCTGAAACGAGATATGGGTGACCTGCTCTAAGATCGAATCCCCAGTCAGGTGTTGGTGCTGGAACACTTAAACCAAAAAAGCTTAGAGCTGCTTCTGTTAGAACAACATCTGCGACACTTAATGTGAAGACTGCAATCACAACGAATATAACATTTGGAAATATGTATTTAAGTAGTATGGATGTTTGCTTTGCACCTATTGCTACAGCTGCTTCCACGTATAGTTGACTCTTCACGTTCAAGGTCTGACCTCTAACCATCCTGAAATATGTTGGAACGTAGACTACGGCTATCGAGATTGCTGTATTTATTATTCCAGGCCCTAAAGCTGCTGCTATAGCTATAGCAAGTATCAGGCTAGGGAAAGCGTAAATAGCATCCATTACCATTGTAAGTACCCTATCGAGAAGCCCTCCAACATACCCTGAGATTAGACCTAAGGGGACACCTATCACTATTGATATGACTGTTGAGAGGGCGACAACAATTAGCATTGTTCTGGCACCATGAACAGTTCTACTCCACATATCCTGCCCTACTTTATTTGTTCCAAAAGGATACTGTAGAGAAGGTGGCTGAAGACTTAAGCCAACAGATTTAGTTGGGTCATAGGGTGTTAGGAAATCTGCAAATATGGCCATCGAGATTACGAGTAATACCATAAGTAAACCAGCGATCCCTATAGTCGTTAAAGGTATTCGTGGGACAAGCTTTGTTAAAATAGGTCTGAATGTGTTCATTATTTTCACCTCAATATCTTATCCTCGGATCTATGTATGCATAACATATGTCGACTATGAGATTCATAAGAGCAACAATTATTGCAAAGAAGACTACGGTTCCCTGTACGGTTGTGTAATCTCTATATTGTATTCTCTCTAATAGAAATGTCCCCATACCTGGCCAACTGAAAGTTGTCTCGGTGAGTACTGCTCCAGTCATTAAGAGTGCCAGCTGAAGCCCCATCATCGTGAGAATAGGTATGAAAGAATTCTTTAACACATGTAACATTATCTTGTATTCTGAGAGACCTCTAGCTCTAGCTGCAACTACAAAATCTTGCCTCAATACTTCTTCTACACTTGCACGTGTAACTCTTGAGAATACTCCAGAAATCACTAATCCAAGAGTTACTGCAGGTAGAGTTATATGTCTTAGTGAGCTTATCAAACTATCTATCCTACCTGAAACTAAACTATCTATAATGTACAGTCCAGTATATGTTGGAGGTTCTAAGCCAACCCCGATTCTCCCACCTACTGGTAGTATCTTTAACCAGACGGAGAAGACTAGCTGGAACATCATTCCTATCCAAGGTATGAATAATGCGTACGCTATAGCACTGTAAATTTTTACAGCTGAATTTGCTTTCCCACCTTTACTTGCACCTAACGTTCCGAGAATTATCCCTATGACTATGCTAACAATGAATCCTACGATAGCTAACTCTATTGTTGCAGGAAGATGCTCCATTATTTCTACTATTACGGGTCTTTTACCCCATATGAGGGATTTTCCAAGATCTCCTTGGACGAGTCTTCCTAGATAGTTGAAGTATTGTATGATTAATGGTATCTCGTCCCCCTTCTCATCTATTAATCCAAGTTCTTTCTTCAATTCTATAACCCTTTCCATAGGGGCTTTCATACCGACTATAGCGATAACAGGGTCTCCAGGAAGAACTCTCATAATGAAGAAAACTAGTGTTACGAGAATGAGTACGGTCGGGATTAATGCTATGGTCCTTGCTACTATGAATACTTTCAATGAGGTCATTCTGAAAAAATAAAAATTGAGGGTGGATAAAAATATTGAGAAATTTTAGGTTTTATAGATCAACCAGTACCTAAACAGCATTACTGGGTCTAGAATAACTCCCTCCACTCCTTCTCTAACAGCTACCGTTAACTTTCCTTGGAAGATTGGAACTATTGCAGCATCTTCTGCCCAGATGTCTTGAGCTTGCTCGTAGAGTTTTGCTCTCTCTTCTATGGTCGGCTTAATTCTTGCTTCTTCTAATATCTCTAATAATCTTGGGTTAGAGTATGCGTATCCTGTCCAGGATGTGTTAACCCAAGGGCTAGTGTAATCATCTGGATCTATGTAATCTGGATACCATCCATATAGGGATGCTCCTAGAAGACCTTTCCTGGTATAGTCTAAGTAAGTAGTCCACTCAGCGCTTTTCAATTCCACTTCAACCATGCCAGTCCTCTCCCATGCTTCTTTGATTAACATAGCAACATCTACTTCAGTATCTCCATAATGTGTTGGGGTGTACCAGAGTTCCACTTTCAATTTGTTAGTTTCACTATAACCAGCTTGCCGTAGAAGTGTTTTCGCATTCTCAATATTATGTTCACCATACTTATCTAAGAATGACTCTCTATGGCTCCACATGCCCTTCGGTATCATACTATAAAGTGGCTCTACGGTTCCCAAGAACACTTTCTCACATATGGATTTCCTATCTAGAGCCGCTGCGAGAGCCTTCCTTACAAGGTCATTATCAAATGGAGGTATCTTGGTATTGAAGATAATATATCTTATGAATGCTCCAGGAACTTCTATAACCTTTATCCCTGCTTTACCTTTCAAGTCTTGTATATCTGTAGGTCTTAAGGTTCTCCAAGCAATATCTATCTCTCCTGCCTCCAAAGCTAGTCTCAGAGCAGTAGCATCTTTATAGAACCTGATAACTATCTGCTCAGTCTTTGGAGCTCCAGCCCACCAGTATGGATTAGCCTCTAATACAAGTTCTACATCCCTAACCCATTTAACTATCCTGTAAGGTCCTACGCCTCCAGCCGTTTGATCGCTATCTATCTCTTCCGGCTTATATGCTGGATGAACTGGGAAGTATGGTGGTGTCGCTACTAAAGCTGGGAAGTAAGCTACTGGAGCTGTTAAGACAAACTTTACTGTATAGTCATCTAAAGCAACCACATCCTCTACGAAGTCTGTAACGAGCCAAGCAGGATCTCCATTAATCTTCATAACTCTCTTAATAGATCTTACAACATCATGTGCAGTAACAGGCTTACCGTCTGCGAAGTATAGATTAGGTCTCAGCTTGAAAATATATTCCTTACCATCGGATGAAACTGTATAGCTTATCGCGAGCCCAGGTTGGAGTTCTGTAGTACCTGGGACATACTGCATCAATCCCCCCATGATATTTGTTAAAACTTCCCATGTATAGAAATCGTAGGCGTTTGCAGGATCTATATCGGAGACCTTGTCTGTAACACCAATCACAATCCTTTTAGGAGCAGCCACAGTGCCAACGGTTGTTGTAACAGTCTTTACCGTTGTAGTCGTTACAGTTGCTTGGGCGGCCGTAACCGTTTTCTCAAGAGTAACAGTTGACAACGCTGGTGCAACCACAACTGAGCTAGCAAAGTATCCTGCAACTAATCCTATCACTAGAGCAATTAT
>ERZ1669248.723-NODE-723-length-14536-cov-36.733720_pt1 | contig 14536 bp, 15 predicted proteins | sample MGYA00579296_ERZ1669248 | MGnify/ENA primary metagenome ERZ1669248 (study PRJEB41166, sample SAMN08046057) | hot springs metagenome | biome: hot spring; feature: neutral hot spring; material: thermophilic sediment; isolation source: thermophilic sediment from...
CCCTTTAAAGGGGGCTTTTATCAATCTCTGTTAAAATATTTTAATCTAAATATTCCGTTAAGAGGTTTTCTTTATGAATAAGACGATAAAGAGTCTTAAAAATTATCCTATGGAAGAGTTAAACAGAATAAAAGCTTCTTTAAAAGAAAAAGGAATAAAAATTTACGATTTTGGAACTGGAGACCCAAGAGAACCTACTCCAGATTTTATAAGAAAAGCGTTGATAGAAGCAGTGCCAGAAGTTAGCCAGTATCCATCGGTAGCAGGTAGAAAAGATTTAAGAGATACAATTTCTCAATGGTTTAAAAATAGGTTTGGAGTCAGTTTAAACCCTGATACACAGATAATACCTTCAGCAGGTTCAAAAGAAGCAATATTTCACTTTCCCCTTGTTTTCATAGACCCAGAAGAAGATAAAAAAAGAGTTATATTTGGAACTCCAGCATACCCTGTTTACGAAAGAGGAACACTTTACGCCGGTGGTATAGTCAATCCTGTAAAACTCAAAGAAGAAGATGGCTTTTTATTAAGACTTGATAAAATAGAAAAATCTATACTTGAAGAAACTAAGATAGTTTGGATAAACTACCCACACAACCCAACAGGAGCCGTTGCACCGGCAAGTTATTTTGAAGAGACAGTTAGAATCTGCCAAGAGTATGATATTATCCTCTGTTCCGATGAATGCTACACTGAGATATACTTCGAAGAAAAACCACATTCAGCTTTAGAGTTTGGTATTGAAAACGTTGTAGTTTTTCATTCTCTATCAAAAAGAAGTGGAATGACTGGTTATAGGTCAGGTTTCGTTGCAGGAGATGAAAAGATTATTTCTCTATATAAAAAAGAAAGGGCAAACTTTGGCGTTGCAAGTCCAGATTTTATACAGCAGGCAGCCTTATCAGCTTGGAAAGATGAAAACCACGTGTTAGAAAGAAACCGTATTTTTAAAGAGAAAAGAGACCTTTTTATAAAATTTTTAGATAGTATAGGTCTAACTTACCTTTATCCAAAGGCAACTTTTTACATATGGATAAAATCTCCTTCTGGCATACCAGCAAAAGATTATGTAAAAGCACTTTTAGAAAATGGGATAGTTGTATCCATTGGAGAAAATTTCTGTAGCAGTGTTGAAATAACTGAAAATAACTGTGAAAGTGAGTATTTTAGAGTTGCCCTTGTTCCAACTTTAGAAGAGTGTAAAGAAGCTATAAAAGTTTGGGAAAAGGTGCATAAGAGCTTTTTATAAACCATTGAGTTTTTTTACTTTGTCAAACTTAAATTTTTTGCATTGAAAAATCTTAAAAATTAACTTAATCTTAAATATTATGAAGATACTAATTTACGGTTCAACTGGGTTTGTTGGAAAGTATGTTGTAAATAAACTGATTGGTAAAGCTGACGTATTTTTAGCCGTCAGAGATGAAACAAAGGCTAAAAATCAGTTTGATGGTAAAGTAAAAACCTCAAGCATACTCTACGATTTAGTAGCTCCCATACTGGAGATAAAACCAGATGTTGTTATAAATCTCATAGGTATACTAAGAGAAACTCACGATAATACCTTTGAAAAAGCCCACTACGAAATACCAAAAAAACTTATAGATAGCTCTCTAAGAGTTGGTGTCAGTAAATTTATCCAGATGTCGGCTTTAGGAGCTAACTTAAACTCAAAAAGTAGATACCAAAAAACTAAGGCTATGGCTGAAGAATACTTAAAAAAATCTGGCTTAGATTACGTTATTTTTAGACCTTCTATAATTCTTGGTAAAGAGCAAAAACTGTTTGAAGATTTTAAAAAATACAGTAAAATTGCTCCTTTCTTTTTAGCTCCATGTGATGCTAAAGTTCAACCAGTAAATGTTTACGATGTTGCAGATTGTTTTGAAAAAGCTGTAAATACTCAGTTAAAAAATCAAATTTTTGAGCTGTGTGGACCAAAAGTAATAAACTACAAAGAACTTTTTGAGTTTGCCTTAAAGTATATTGGTATAAAAAGACCTGTGATACCAGTTCCTAAAAAGACGTTTCTTTTGATGTTACCTATCTTTTCCATAATGCCTGACCCAATAATGACGTTAGACCAGTACTATATGCTTGAAGAAGATAACGTATGCAGTGGAAGTTATCCGGGAGTGAAAGATTTACTTGGTAATTTGAGAGACCCGTTCTCCTTTTAGAGAGAGCATAAGTCAGAAAGTTCTATTTTTTTTGTTTTTGCATCTCCGATAAGTAGTTTTCTAAAGTTGTCAAAAGCATGGGATTCGTCCGTTATAAATATTTCTCTTTTTCCACTACCGTTAAACTCTATGTTTAAACTTTTTATATGGTCAACGATAGCTATGGAAGAATCTACTATGTTTATGTTAGGGTAGAGACTTTTTATTGTATTTTTTAATAAAGGGTAGTGAGTGCAACCTAATATTAGTGTATCTATACCTTTGTCTATCAATTCCTGAAGATACTCTTTTACGGTTAATCTTGCTATTTCATTATCTATCCATCCTTCTTCTACCAAAGGAACAAATAAAGGACAAGGTTTTTGGTATATTTCTAAAGATGGGTCGATATTTTTTAACTCTTTTTCGTAAGAGTTGCTTCTTACTGTAGCTACTGTTCCTATTACACCTACTTTTTTGTTTTTTGTGTATTTTACTGCAGCTTCTGCTCCGGGTCTTACAACACCTATAACAGGAATCGGTAGTATCTTTTTTAAAGTTTCCAATGCGTAAGATGATGCAGTATTACAAGCTATAATCAAAACATCTACGTTAAAGTTGTGGTAAAGGTAGGTAGCACATTCTATTGAGTATCTTACTATAGTTTCCTTAGATTTGTTGCCGTAAGGAACCCTTGCCGTATCTCCTAAGTAGTATATATCGGCTTTGGGGAAATTCTCGGCAACCTCTTTAAAGACTGTAAGTCCACCTATACCAGAGTCAAAGATACCTATCGACATTAATTAGATTCCTTAAAAGTAGTGGAAAGTTCAACTTGGGGAGCATCAGACCATAACCATTCAAGTTTGTAGTAATCTCTTATCTCTGGTAAAAATATGTTTACCATTATATCTCCGTAATCTATCGCAATCCATCTACCTTCGTTGTAACCTTCTAAATGCTGTGGTATAACGCCATACTCTTTTAATCCTGCTATTATGTTATCACATATAGCCCTTGTATGAACTGGAACACTTCCAGAAAGTATAACCATATAGTCTGCTATTGGAGATATTTTACCTATTTCTAAAGCTACTATGTTTTCTCCTTTCTTCTCTTCGGCTTTTTCCACTATCTTTTTTAAGATATCTATGGTTTCCATCTCACCTCTTAAATGTTAAGTTTTTTTAATAAATTCTGCAATTTGCTTTCTTTTTCAAGGTTTTTGACTTCGTCCTTATACTTTGAATCTGGAAAAGCTTTGTCAAAAGATGCTATTAACTCTTTAGCTTTTTCTTTCGATGTGTTTATTCTTTCTATTAGATAATTAAGTTGTTCTTCTAAGAGTTTTTTCCTGTTTATAAGCACGTTTTTAGATTCTAAATCTTTCTCTTGGTCTATCTTCTTATCCAGTTCTTTAATCTGTTCTCTATAATTTTGTATCTCTTGTTGGTATTGGTCTTCGGCATGTATTAAGTTGTAAGCCATTTTGTATATAACGTAATCTTTTTCTATGTAGTTTTTATACTTTGTGTAAGCTTCTTGGTAGTATACGGCTGCAGAGTATGGTTTTCCGTATTTTTCGTAAGTTTCTGCTATATATAAAGTGTGTTTTGCTTTTATTTCGTTAACTTTTTTGATTATCTCTTTTGCTCCGCCTACGTATTTACTGTTTGGATAGCTATCCAGAATTTCTTGAGCTTTTTCTCCAGCTTTGTCTACGTACGTTAAATCTCTTTTATAGTCTGGAGAGACAAACAGGTAAGAGATTGCAAGTTTGTAAAGTGCCTCTGGAACTTTTGGAGAGGTAGGGAAAAGTGCTATAAACTCTTCAAACTCTACTATTGCATCTACGTATTCTTCTCTGTTGTAGTAAGAATCTGCCAAAGCAAACCTTGCTTCCATAAGTTCTGTAGGGGTTAAACCTTGAGATTTAAATATAGCCTCTTTTAAACTTTCTTTTGCCTTTTTGTAATCTCCTTTTTCGTAAAGCTGTAAACCTTTGGAAAGCTTCTCTTTTCCTACATAAAATTCAGTTTTACTTCCACACGAAAAGAGTAGTGCAGAAGATATTAAAACTGAAAAAACTTTGTTTTTCATGATATTTTTTCAACCTCGTATCTGTCTATGTGCATTTTATTATTATACTCTATTTCCACTAACTCTTTAATGTTAAGTTTTTGAAGAAGTTGGTTTAATCCGTTGGAAAGTTTTGGATTTATAGTTATCTTTAATTTTGCAAAAGGTTTCATTTTTTGAATAACTTTCTCAATTTCAAAAAGCAATATTTCTTCCGACCTTAGGTAGCCTTTTCCGTAGCAGACTTGACAGGATTGGGATAACTGCTTTACAAGGCTTTCTTCGAGCTTTTTTCTTGATAGTTCTACCAAACCAAGTTGAGTAAGTCCTTTTATCTTTACTGGTCTTTTGTCTTTTTTAAACTCTTCTTTTAAAAGTTCTAAAAGTTTTTCTTTATGTTCTTTTTCTGTCATATCGATAAAGTCTATTATGATAATTCCTGCTAAATCTCTAAGTCTTATCTGTCTGACTATTTCTTTTACGGCTTCTGTGTTGATTTTAAAGGCAGTTTCTTCTAAGTTTTTCTGTTTGTGGCAACTACCACTGTTTACATCGATTACAACCAAAGCCTCAGTCTCTTGTAAAACAATGTAAGAACCACTTTTCATGTAAGCGTAAGGAGATAGTATCTTGTTTATGACTTTATCTATACCATACTCAAAGAATAGAGATTCTTTCCTTTTTCGGTAGGGAGTTAGTTTAACGTTTACGTTTGAGAAGTTGTTTGATAAGAAGTTTTTTATGTCTTTAAGTAGTTTTATATCGTCGGATATTATCTCTGAAAAATCTGCTGCATAATCTCTGATGATTGTAAAGGCTTTAAATGGTTCTTCGTAAACTAAGGCCGGTGCCTTTAATTTTTCTGAATCTCTTTTTATGTTTTCCCAAAGTTCTTTTAGAAAATTAAAGTCTTCTATTATGTCTTCGTCTGTTGCGTTGATGGCTGAAGTTCTGATTATTATGCCGTAGTTTTCTGTGTTTAAATCTTTTATGAGGTTTACTATCCTTTCTTTGAGGCTGTTTCGTATGTTTTCATCTTCGTATTTTGAAGATATTGACACTTTACCTTTGTTTTGTGGAAGTAAAACTAAAAATTTTCCCGGTAAAGTTATTTTACAGGATAGTTTAGCTCCCTTCGTACTTACAGGAGACCTTTTTACCTGAACGAGTATAGTTGAACCTTTTTTTAGGTTTTTACAGTCTTCTTCGCATACGTCTTTTTTTGGTAAAAAGGCTTCTTTGTCTTCTCCTATATCTACGAAGAAAGCTTCCATAGCAGAGCTGTAACTTATAACTTTACCTTTGTATATGTTACCTGCTTGCTTTGATGTTTCTATATCTTCAACTTTAAGCTCAACTGGAGTGTTATCTTCTAATATGAGGTAGAAATTTTTATTGTATCCTGTTGTAATAACGAGTTTTCTATCCAAAAGTTACACTCCAACGTTGTAATTTCTATAATTTTAACACAAAAGCTATAGAGTTATTCTTGAAGACAGAAGTTTTTTTGTGTAATCTGACTTTGGACTGTCAAAAATTTGATAAACATCTCCCTCTTCCATAACTTCTCCTTTATACATCACTACAACTCTATCGGCTATTTGGGCAACTACTCCAAGGTCGTGGGTTACAAAAAGTATTCCTATGTTTTTTGTTTCTTTTAACTCTTGGAAGAGGGCTAAAATCTGAGATGCTATGGTAACATCTAAGGCTGTTGTAGGTTCATCGGCTAATATGTACTTTGGGTTGTTAACTATAGCGTTTGCTATAACGACTCTTTGTTTTAAACCACCAGATAGTTCGTGTGGATACTGGTAAAAACGTTTTTCTGGGTCTGGTATCTTTACAGACTCCATAGTTTTTATGACTAACTCTTTAGCTTCTTTGTAAGTTATGTCTTTATGGGCTAAAACAGTTTCTAAAATCTGTTCTCCTACTGTTATAAGTGGGTTTAAGACTGCTGAAGGTTCTTGAAAAACCATACTTACGATGTTTCCTCGTATCTGTCTAAGTCTTTCTTTGGTTAGGTTCATAACGTTTTCTTCATCTATAAAAATTTTACCTTCTACTTCCGCGTAGTTTGGAAGTAGGCTCATTATGGCATTACAGCTAACACTCTTCCCAGAGCCAGACTCACCTACTACTGCTAATATTTCACCTTGATTTAGATGGAAGGAAACTCCTTTCAGAGCCTCCACTGTTTGATTTTCTAATCTAAATCTAACTTTTAAATTCTCAACTTTTATCACTTTAAGATATCTATTAGTTTATTCAACGTTTCAGCCGGTATAGCTCCAGATACTGCTACTGCCTTTTTAGGGAATATCATCGTTGGAGTTCCGTTTATTCCAACGGATTGAGCAAACTTAATATTGTTTTCTATTATAGATTTGGAATTAGTACAAGGTTTGTCTAATGCAGAAAGACCAGACTCATTCCTACTTAAGACATTATCAAAGGATTTGTTTAGCATATTTTGTTTTGTAGCATTATCCTTTTGACACTCTATGTTTTCAGATATACCTTTTGCATGGTTATGCATAGGTAAAGGATAGAAAATCATCTCAAACTTTACGTCTTTTCTACTACTTAGTACTTTTTCTATCTCTTTATGTAATTTAGCACAGAAAGGACACTGCGGGTCAGTTAGAACATAAACTATGTTCTCACCATTTCCGTATGTTACGTTAGGTTTTGGAAGGTTTTTTACATCTACTATACTTATTAATTCAATCAAGCCTTCCTTTTTTAGCATTTCTACTTTATCTTTTCCTAAGATTTTAGCTAACTTTGCTTCTTTTTCAGAGTTTACTTGAGCCTGAAGTTGTTGCATTCTTTCTCTTGTTAAACTTACCCTTTTGTTAACGTCTATAATCTCTCCATTTACAAGGTATTTTAGATTACAGTCCATGTAAATTGGAACTTTCCTATCTCCAGACTGGATTACTACTTCGTACAAACCTTGAATAGGAGAATCAGATACACTAACAACCTTAGCGTTGCTAAGTATTCCTGATAAAGCCTTTTGAACTTCTGCAGTGCTTACTTTACTTCCACCTAAACATGTTTCTGCAGCGAAAGTAGTTACACAAGCAGTTAAAATGCCTGCTAAAAAAATTTTCAATTTCATACAATCTCTCCTTTTTAGTTGAATTTATATATATTATACTACTACTTAGTTTAAGGTAGTCTCCTATGAGTAAATAGTCTAAAAACATCTCTGTGTTATAATTTTTCTTAAAAACGATGTTATTTTGAGGATTGTTATGCAAAAGATAGGGGTATGTGTCGGCACAACAACACCAAATAGAGTAACGTTTATATCTAACCTTCCTATAAGGTTAGGTCAGTTTGTAAATTTAAGGTATGAAGAAAACAATAAAGAAAACATACTCCTTGGTATGGTTATAGATGTAAGGAGAGAAAACACGTTTATAAATGAAAGTCTTAAAAATTTAGATAACGTAGAACGGTTAAAAAGAGAAAGTTCAAAGGACACAAAAGTTATAGGAGAGATTCAGATACTTGGAGAGATTGTAGATAAAGGAAATGAAGTTTTCTTACAGATGCAGAGAGTTCCACCTCTTCCTGCATCTGAGGTTCTAAAGGCAAATCCAGAAGTTTTAAAAAAACTTTTTGGAGCAAAAAGTGAGAAACATATCAGAATAGGGAGATTACTGGCAGAAGAGGAAGAGATTCCAGTTTACGTTGATGTAGAGCAGATTGTGTTAAGACATTTGGCTATACTTGCCATAACTGGAGCTGGTAAATCAAACACCGTTTCTGTACTACTTGAAAATATAGTAAATCTAAACGGGACTGTAGTAGTTTTTGACTTCCATGGAGAGTATACGAAATCTGAAATTAAAAGAGATGGAAAAAATGTAGTTAAAGTTATCAAACCAGTAGTAGACCCTACAACGTTAAACATAAGAGATTTTGCAAAACTGATAGGTATTCAACGGAACGCAACAACCCAGTTTAGATACTTTAAAGTTGCAGTAGATAGGGTTTTGAAAAACATGAGAGAAGAAAAAGGTGAAGATTGGAAAAGATGGGTAGAGACTGGAGAATTTTTTGAAAGACTAAAAGATGAACTTGAAAGTTGGTTAGATGATGAAAACGAAAATGTCCCAATAAAAGGTAAAATAAGGGAAGATTCTCTCTATGAAGTTATAAACAAGATAGATGATACACTTGACGAACTTAGTCATATAATAAAGGTTGGAGCTAAGGATTTAATGGAAGTTATAGAGCCAACCAAAATAAACGTTTTTGACCTGTCGGAAGTTGATGAAAATGTAGCCGATGCTATCGTTTCAAACATACTTAAACATGCTTTAGACGAAAGAAAAAAAGCCGTCAGAGGAAAAGACTCTAAATTAAGATATCCTATGCTTATAGTTGTTGAAGAGGCTCACATTTTAGCGGGAGATAAAAAAGACACTGATTCTAAATACTACATGACAAGGATTGCAAGAGAAGGAAGAAAGTTTGGTCTTGGACTTTGCATTGTGACCCAAAGACCAAAAGGACTTGATAAAGAAGTCTTATCGCAGATGAACAACATGATAATCTTAAAGCTTGTTGAACCAGAAGATCAAAAACACGTTCAAAGTGCAAGTGAAGCCCTATCCTCTGAACTTATGAGTTATTTACCTTCCCTCAACCCTGGAGAAGGAATAATAATAGGTAATATGACGAAACTTCCTTTACTTGTAAAGATAGACAAAGCAAAAGGAAAACTACAAGGAAACGATATACCGGTTGTAAAACTTTGGTCTGAAGCTAAGGAGAAAAGAGGAGATTTAGACGCTTTAAACGATGTATAAAATAAATGTTATAGATTTAGGCATTGTAGAGTATGAGTATGGATATCAAGAGATGAAAAAGATACACTCTACAGCCGTCCAATCAGAAGAAAACTACCTGATACTCTGCGAACATTACGATGTTTACACAGTAGGACAAAACGAAAAAGAAGAGAATTTTCCAGTTCCTGTTATAAAGACCGATAGAGGAGGGTCTATAACTTTTCACGGTTTGGGACAACCTATATTCTACTTTGTTTTTAAAGTGGAAAGTCCTAAGGTATTTTACAAAAAAGTTATAAAGTCTTTTAGTGAAGTGTTTAATTTACTGTCTGACAAAATTTATCACGATTTTAAAAATCCGGGATTTTATGTGGAAAATAGAAAAATTGCTTCTTTAGGTTTTAGATACTCAAAAAATTACTCTCTACACGGCGTAGCGGTAAACCACAGTGTAGATTTAGATAAATTTAACTTAATAAAACCTTGCAATTTAGACGGCTATTCGGCTACGTCTTTGATAAAAGAAGGTATAAATGTTGATAAAAAGAAATTTAAATCTATGGTCGTTGAAAGTATTCTAAAGAACTTTTCTAAGTAATTAGTTTTTATTCTTTTGTCCTATAGTAGTTATATTTTATATTTTTAAACCAAATTTTAGCTTCTTCCTCACTATCAAAAACTTTAGATTTTAAAGGTTCTGGATGGTTTGTGTAAAAAAGCCATATATACTTATCGTTTTCTTTTACCAACTTTACACCTGCTACGTTGTTTAATAAAATATAAAAGTTCTCGTCAATTTCCTGAAACATTTTTAACCTCATTTCGAATCTGATATTATACTATAAATAATCTAACAAGTTTTTAAGTTTTAAAAAGATTATAGCAGTCATGATTGCATCGTTTAATGCATCATGTTTACCAAAAGATGGAATGTTTAAGTCTTTTATGATTGTGTCAAATCTTAAATCTACAAAGCCCTGTGGAATCTTTCCTACCTTGTAATCGTAGTAAAAACCTGAAACATCTATCTTTTCATTAACAAGTGGTATGCCTATAAATTCTTTTGTATACTTACTTACCATCTCAACGTCAAAATCTACGTAGTATCCTACTAATGGTCTACTACCTACAAAGTGCAAAAATTTTTCTATGGCTTCTTTTACTTGAATACCGTTTTCTATATCTTTTTTTCTAAGGCCGTGGATTTTTATCGACTCTTCACTGATGGGCTTATCTGGTTTTACTATAACGTAAAACCTTTCGTTTAAAAGTATTCTATTATCTTTTATCTTTACTGCACCGATTGAAAGGATTTCATCTTTTTTAGGATTTAAGCCTGTTGTTTCTGTGTCAAATGCTACGTATTCGTTCTTTGGTGGTGGGTCAAATAAAAACAGATAGTTTTTGTCTTTTAACTTTTTCTTTAGAAAGTTTTTTCTTAGAGTATCGATTAACTTTATCATCTTATATAGTTTAGCTTGTAGTGGTTTGTGATAAAGTCTTTAAATCTATTTACTACCTTAAAGGATTCCTTTAGTAAATCTTTCTCATGGTTTGTTAAGCTGTTTAGTTCTACATAATCGTCTAACTCTTTTTTCATCTCTAACTTTTTTAACCTTTCTTTTAGTCTGAGAGTAAGTAAAAATTCAAGGGATTCTATAAGTTCCCTACCAAAGTCTCTGTTGAATACACCTAAATTAACAAGTTCTTTTATCCTACTAAAAGTGTTTGTTTCTCTTATTCTGTACTCAACTGCAAGAGACCTAACGCCATGGGTTATTGAGAATATTCCACCTTTTTTTAAGTCTATTTTCCCTTTTTCTGTATCAAATCCACCGAAAAAGTTTAACGGAGTTTTAAAGTTTATTGTAGGTAAGGCAAACCAAGATAAAAATGTTTTGTTATTTGATACTTTTTCAAAAATGTAATCTCTTAGCTCTTCTCCAAGATGAGTCTGGCCTTCTATAGGTCTTAAATCTATAAGTATGGCAAGGTTTAGCATGTTTTCTGGAGTTATGTTGTTTATATAGTTAAAAACCGATTCTTTGTAGTCTTTTAAGGATTTTCTCCAGTAAGGGTTAGTTAGCATTACATTTCCTTTACATTCTGGATAACCGAGGGTTTTTAGGGCTTCTACAAAATCTTTTGCAAACTTTTCTAAATGTTCTGATTGGAAACCATCGGTTATTATAAGTCCGTTGTCTTGGTCAGTTTTTAGTATCTGTTCTTGTCTTCCTTCACTTCCCATAACTATAAGGCAACAGTTCTGTTTTATTTCTTGGTCTGCAAGTAAATTGAATATCTTTTGAAAAAGTTTTTCGTTTATCTCTGATACAAACTTCATTATATGTCTTGTTCTTATACCTTCTTTATGAAGCAGTCTAACTGTGTTTACCGTTGCCTCTGATATGGTTTTTAGCTCTTGGATAGTTTTTGCTTTTTCTACTTTTAAGGTTAAAAACTGTGGTTGGTTTGAGTATTGGGCTAATATATCAATTTCGTTAAGTATCCCTAAGATGTTTCCCTTTTCATCTTTTATAACAACTCTCTTTATATTGTTTTTCATCATTGTTATGATTGCGTCGAATAAAAAGGTTTCTGGACTAACACTGATTATATTTTTGTTGGCTATATCACCGATTGGGTCTTCTACGTTTTTTCTTCCTAAGATGACTTTTTTTCTTAAGTCTGAGTCTGTCACTATACCGTATTCTTGGTCGTATTTTACAATGATGCTTAAGGCTTTTTCTTCTGTCATTTTTTTAACTGCTTCGTATATGGATACATTACTTTCCACTATTAAAGGTTTTTGGTAGTAGATATCTTTTATTTTTGCAAACAGGTAAGGATTTTCTGATGCTATGGAAGATAGTTTCTCTTTAGATGTTTTCTTAAAGTAGTTTGCAAAGTCCTGGTTTTCTGAGATAAGTTTTAAAAGGACGTTGGAAGGAAATCTGTAGATTATGCTTTCTTCCAGTGTGATAAACTGGTTTTCGTTTTGACCTACGATGGAAAGGTAATCAAAGCTGTCTTTCTCTCCGTAGTAGTTAACTTCATTTCCTGCTAAATCCTTTTCAACTACCACCCCTTTTAACACTATATAGTAAAACTCTGATAAAGACTTGATGTTTTCATTTTGCTTAAAGTAGACCATCTCAAGGTTGTTTATGATTTCATCAAGTTGGTAGTCTGTTAGTAGTTCAAAAGGATAGCAGGTTTTAAGGAAAAGTTTTATATCTGCTATGCTCATTTCAACTCCTTTTTATAATAACATCGGGGCTAAAAGCCCCGATAATGTTAGTTAATGTTTTACTGCTGTTTCTGCACCTATTCCGGTTTGGGCTCTTACGTATTGAGGTTCAAATCCTTCTCTGTCTAATTTTGCTCTTTCTGAGTTATCGAGTTTAGATATTAGTATAGTTAGAACGAATGTTGTAAGCATTGAGAATATTGCAGGGTTTTTGAGTTTTATGATAGGTTCTGGGTTTTTGAATACGTCAACCCATACTGTAGGAGATATTACGATTAAAACCAATGCAACGATTAAACCTGCAAGTCCACCCCAGAATGCACCTTTTGTGGTAAGTCCTTTCCAATATATAGAAAGTAGAAGAATAGGGAAATTTACAGACGCTGCTATCGCAAATGCAAGACCAACCATAAACGCAACGTTTTGCTTTTCAAAAACTATTCCAAGGACGATGGCAAGGATACCTATGGCAAAGGTTGCTATTTTTGAGACTTTCATCTCTTTTTGTTCATCTTTTTCTTTGGCTATGACGTTTGCATACAAGTCGTGGGATAAGGTTGAAGCACCGGCTAACGTTAATCCTGCAACAACTGCCAAAATTGTAGCAAAAGCTACCGCAGATATGAATCCCATAAAGGCAGGTCCACCTACGGCTTCTGCAAGAAGGACTGCTGCCATGTTTTCGCCACCTACTAAAGCTTTTTTATCACCTATCAGGTTTTTAGTTTCATCGGTTGCTGAAACTATCTTGGTTATGCCATCTACTACTATCTGTTTTGCATTTTGGAAGTATTCAGGATGGTTTACAAACAAAGCTATAGCACCAAAACCTATGATAAACGTTAGTATGTAGAAGTATCCAATAAATCCAGTTGCGTAAAATACAGATTTTCTTGCCTCTTTTGCGTTTGGAACTGTAAAGAATCTCATAAGTATGTGAGGTAGTCCGGCTGTACCAAACATTAAAGCAAGTCCAAGAGATATAGCGTTAAGTGGGTCAGACACTAAACCACCGGGAGCCAGTATAGCTTCACCTTTAGCATGGACTTTTGTAGCTGTAGAGAATAAACTTTCAAAACTAAATCCAAAATGAATTAAAACCATAAATGCCATAAAAGATGCACCACCTAAAAGTAAAACAGCTTTAACTATCTGAATCCAAGTTGTAGCAAGCATTCCACCAAAAGCAACGTAAGTTATCATAAGAGCACCAACTATAATAACAGCAGTTGTGTAAGGTAAACCAAAAAGTAGCTGTATCAACTTTCCTGCACCAACCATCTGAGCTATCAGATAAAAAGTAACAACAGATAGAGAACCGATGGCTGCAAGTATCCTTATCCTTTTCTGCTCAAGTCTAAAAGATGTAACGTCTGCAAACGTGTATTTACCAAGATTTCTTAGAGGTTCAGAAAGTAAGAACATAACTATAGGCCAACCAACGAGGAAACCTATCGAATACAGAAGACCATCGTATCCTGATGTGTAAACAAGTCCTGCTATTCCAAGGAACGATGCAGCAGACATATAATCTCCAGCTATGGCAAGTCCGTTTTGGAATCCTGTTATACCACCACCGGCAGTGTAAAAATCTTTTGCCGTTCTGGTTCTTTTTGCAGCCCAGTATGTTATTCCAAGTGTTGCAACTACAAACAGTATAAACATAGCTATAGCTGTTGGGTTGACGGTTTTACCATCTGCCGCCATACTGTTTGAAAGGAATGCTCCCCCAACCAAAATAACGCTTAAAATCCAAAATATCAGCCCTTTCTTACTCATATCTTACACCTCCTTTGTATACTTCTGTTTTATTTTTTCAGTAAGTTCATCAAAGTCTTTGTTAGCTATGTAAACATAAACTCCAGTTAGTAAGAAAGATAAGACGATAACACCTATTCCTATTGGTATTCCTATCGTTATAACACCTTCACCAAGTTTTTGAGCAAGAAACTGTTTGTTAAATGCTACCAGTAGGATAAAACCAAAGTAGATGATTAGCTCTATGACTGTAAGAGTAATCATAACACTGTTTCTTTTAGATACAAGTTTTTGAAAGTCTGGGTCGTTCTTAATTTTTTCCATGATAGCCCTATCCATTTTGCTTACCTCCTTTAAAAGTTGTAGTTTGCTATTAATCTATACTCTGTAAAGTTTTGTCCCGGAACAAAGTTCCAAGTGTAAATACCTCTTGCTCTTATCTCTAAGTTTTTAATCAATCTACACTTCCAAGTCAA
>ERZ1669248.724-NODE-724-length-14535-cov-14.812362_pt1 | contig 14535 bp, 13 predicted proteins | sample MGYA00579296_ERZ1669248 | MGnify/ENA primary metagenome ERZ1669248 (study PRJEB41166, sample SAMN08046057) | hot springs metagenome | biome: hot spring; feature: neutral hot spring; material: thermophilic sediment; isolation source: thermophilic sediment from...
GGAATTGATTTCCGAACACACTCAGTTTGATGCGCTGAAAGGCGAACCTGACAGAGTCCTTAGGCATGTCCTGCCGTTTGCAATGAAGGGCGAAACCAGTTTTCAAGTCATGCGAGAGCACAACCAACAAAGCAAATGCAATTTCCCGCTCCTATGAGGGACACAGAAGCGACAGACCAAACTCATTAGTATGTCGGCACAAGAGGTGACCATCCGTCATCAAGTTGCATCAACTCATCAAAAGTTACCCTGCGACCCCTATCAAGGGAAAGCCTGATCAAGAGACCGACATACGATGCTGCCACTCCGTTTTCAATTCCGCAATAGACCGCATTCGGGTCGCCAATTTGCACTGCTTCAAAGAAATTGCGGAGATGCTCAAAGGTATCGCCAGGTTGACCTTGACCGACAATTCGTTCACCCTTTTCTCTCAGGACGATGTAAGCGCCCAGAACATCAATCGCTCCCTTTGTGCCGATGAAATGGGCAGCCATGCCGGTGAAACCTTGAGGGTTGATCCAGCCGTGAGAGTAGTGAACGATGAGACCGTTGGGGTATTCAAGAACGGCTGTGTAATAGTCGGTGACATTCCGTTCGGGGTTGTTGGGCTCAATCACATTTCGCCTTCCAACCGCATAAGCAGCAGCCGGATGGTTTCTCGTCACCCACCACATCAAGTTGAATTCGTGGACAGCCTGTTCCAGCATCCAATCTCCCGACAACTCCCGTTTGTTAAACCATCGCCCCAAACTAACCCAATTGTTGAACCGATGGAAGCGACCTTCAAGAAGTTCCCCAATCACGCCCTCGTGCACTTTTCGGATAACATCGGCTCTCCCTTGATGTGCGCCCCACTGGAAACCAATTTGCACCACGACATTCGGGTTCTTCTTCCGGGCTTCAAGGATTGCCCTTACCTCGTTCATCGTGATGGCAAGTGGCTTTTCACCGTAAAAGTGTTTGCCTGCGTTCAGAGCGTCAACATACATCGTCGCATGCCAATTGCAAGGCGTGGCGATGACGAGGCAGTCAATGTCGTTACGGGCGAGCAATTCGCGGTAGTGGAAAACACCTTTGTCGCCCAAAGCCTCGGGACGGTGTTTTTGCGCCTCTTGCACAATGGCGATTGCGCGCTCTCGGTTTTGCTCGTTGATGTCGCAAATGGCGACAACGCGAATGTTTGGCAACTTGATGGTTTCGCGAAGCAAAGCAGTTCCCCTGCCACCAACGCCGATAAAAGCGCAACGGAGTTCTTTCACCTGAGCGTTGACGGAAGATGACAATGCCCCGAACGCCACTGCCGCAGATGTTGCCTTCAAAAACTCCCTTCGCCCCATTCGTCCTGACATCGCTCAATCTCCCCCTTTCACCGAAACGGTAGGGACTTATCACACGCCCAACATCCTTTGCCAGCGAAAACCATTGTAGCCCCAAACTTATGCGAAAGTTTAGCCTGAAGCCGGGGTTCTACCTCCCTTGGGATTAGTCGGGTCATTGGTCGTCCTTCCCTTAACGCCGCAACTTAAGCCATTCCAACAGTTCAGTGTAACTTCTCGTGTTGAGGATGTCGGCGGGTTCACACCATGCCCGCCTTGCAACTGCAACTCCGAAGCGGATGTAGGCGAGGTGCTCGGGTCGGTGGGCGTCTGTGCCGATGCTGAGGGTAACTCCTGCTTCCTTCGCTGCTCGTGCGTTTTCATCGTTTAAGTCAAGCCTTTCTGGGGAAGCGTTGATTTCAAGGGCAACACCAGTTTCTCGCGCCTTCTCAATCAACGCATCCACCCTCACTTCATATGGTGGGCGCTGGTTAATGAGCCGACCTGTCGGGTGGCTGATGATGTGCACCAATGGGTTTTCCATCGCCCTCAAAATTCGGCGGGTCATAGCGTCAATGTCCATTTTCATTGACGAGTGAACGGCGGCGATAACTATGTCAAGTTGACGCAAGATGTCTTCATCCATGTGAAGCGAGCCGTCAGGTGCGATGTCAACTTCAATGCCCGCCAAGATGGGGAAACCGAGTTTCTCGCTTGTCAACCTGATTTCACGGATTAGCCTTCGGTAATCTTCGGGCTTGACACCCCATCCCATTGGCGGTGAGTGGTCGGTTATGGCTATGTATTCGTAGCCCATTTCCATTGCAGCCCTTGCCATCTCCTCCACAGTGTTGAAGCCGTCGCTCCATTTGGTGTGGCTGTGGGTTTCGCCTTTTATGTCATCAACGGTGACGAGCCTCGGCAGCATCCCGTTCATCGCAGCCTCAAGTTCTCCCCTGTCCTCGCGCAACTCAGGTGGAATCCAAATCAGCCCAATTGCTTCGTAAACTCCCTCTTCGGTCTCACCTGCCACTTTCTCGCCCGTCATCTCTCTGAAAACGCCATACTCGTTTACTGTCAAGCCCCGTTTTAAGGCGAGGTTTCTGAGGGCGATGTTGTGAGCCTTTGAACCGGTGAAGTATTGGGCTGCAGCGCCGAAACTTTCCGGCTCAACGGCACGCAAGTCAACTTGGAAGTTGTTCTCCATCAGAACGCTTGACTTGGTTGGACCGTGAGCGAGGACTTTTTGGACTTCAGGCAAACTGACGAACTTGTCCATTATGGGTTGGCTGTTTCGGGTCGCAACGAGGATGTCAAGGTCACCGACAGTCTCCTTCCAGCGGCGCAAACTGCCAGCAGGCAAAATCTGCTCAACTTCTGGAAGTTCTTTGAGAGCGTTGACAATCCTTTCTGCTATGCCGATAGCGATGTAAAGGGGAAGTCTGCCTTGGTGTTGCCGCCAAAGTTGTATGCCTTCCAAGATGTTTTTGACTTTTTGCTCGCCCATGCCCGGCAACTTCGTCAACTTGCCCGATTTCGCCGCTTCTTCAAGTTCGTCAACGGTCGTGATTTTTAGCCGGTCGTAAAGCATAGCCACTGTCCTTGGACCGACGCCTTGAATTTCCAGCAATGTGCGAAGTTGGCTTGGATATCTTGCTCGCAGTTGTTCAAGTCTCGTCGTCGTCCCCCTTTGCAGGAATTCGGTTATGTCCCTCGCTATGCTTTCACCGACGCCCTCAATCGTGTTCAGTTTTCGCGTCTTCACCAAGTCTTCTATCGGTTCACGCAATGCGGAAATTGCCTCCGCAGCACGCCTGTAGGCTCTCGCTTTGAAGGGGTTTTCACCAGCGATCTCCATCAGGTCAGCGGTTTCTTCCAGCATAGCGACGACTTCTGCGTTCCTCATCTTACCGTCACCCCTCTGTTGGGCAACTTAGCATTTGTTCGCTTCGTTCGTCGTCTGTCAGCCTTTCTGTTCGCTGCAAATTGGCTTCTAACAAAAACTGTAGCGCAGCGAGCGAAATTGATGACGGTCGTCCGTTCTTGTCTTTGCATTTCGTGTCACAATTTGCAATTGCCCGTCAAATGCGATGAAGGGAGGCGAAAGGCGTGAAGATGATTCACGCCATCATCAGACCGCACAAGTTGCACGAGGTCAAAGCGGCACTGGCTGAAATTGGCGTCTCCGGGATGACGGTCATTGATGTTCGCGGCTACGGACGGCAGAAAGGTCATGTTGAGCGATACCGAGGAGCCGAGTATACCGTTGATTTGCTGGCAAAAGTCAAGTTGGAAATCGTCGTCCGAGACGACCAAGTTGACGAGGTCGTGGATGTTATCATGAAAGCGGCTCGGACAGGGGAAATCGGCGACGGCAAAATTTTCATAACGCCCGTTGAAGAAGCAATCCGCGTCAGAACTGGCGACAGGGGAGAAGACGCAATTTCGTGATTTGTTAAAAGGTGACAGCGAGACATGTCGGACTGGCAGCAAAAAGTCAACGACTTGATAGAACGGGTGAAAAGGTGGAGGCAAGCAGTTCTGAAAACACCGCCGTCCTACGCCCTCCAATCAAATTTCGGTCAATCCCTCAGCGACTCCCTTGACAGTTTTATTCGTGAAATTTACGACCTCGCATTTGAACGGGCGATGGAAAGGTCTGGCGAGCATTATTCGCCCAACCACAGCGAGGTCGCTTTGATTGCCACTGGTGGTTACGGTCGGCGTGAACTTTGCGCTTTTTCCGACATTGACATCGCCTTCGTCCCCCTTGAGGAAGACGACCCGTTCGTTGATGTCCTTTTGAGGGAGTGCTTTCGGCTTATCGTCACGGTTTTCATGGATAACACCGACATGAAAGTCGGCTACAGTTACCGACCCTTATCCGACTTGCCTACCCTTGACACTCAAACCCAAGCGGCGCTTATGGATGCCCGTTTCATCGCTGGCTACCGACCTTTATCGGATGAGTTGCAACGACAATTGCTGGCGAAATTGGATGTCCTTCGGTTCGTGAAAGACCGGGAGCGGGAGAGAAATTCTGCATATCACCGCTACCACTCCTCGCCCCTCGTCACTGAACCCCATTTGAAGGAGGGAGCAGGTGGACTCCGTGACGGTCACACCGCGCTTTGGTTGCTCGCCGCACTTCACCGAGTTTCAACGGAGAAGGCTTGGCAATTGCTTGAGGAACTTCTCCCAAACGGAGAATTCCAAACCTTTCGTGAAAGTTACGAATTTGTCAACAGGGTCAGGATGTGGCTCCACTTGACGGCTCAATCCCGACAGGACACCTTGCTCCGCGAATACCATCACAGAATTGCCGCCGATTTAGGAATTGAGGCAGAAAACGAGGAGCAAATGGTTCGCGAGTTCCATCGGAGACTTTACAAAGCGATGGAAGCACTTCATTACGCCTTCCGTTTCGTCCAAGCGAAAGTTGCGGGAGCGGAAATTCCCCTTGAGGAAGGGTTTGCTTGCAAAGGCAATCAACTTCTACTCCACAACCAAGACGAAGCGCGCTTGCCTGTTCGTCTGATGAAGTCCTTTGAGTTGATGCAGCGCTATGACTTGCAACCGAGCGCCGAACTTCTGATTTGGCTTAAAGAGAACGCCCACCGAGCCTCAGAAGTTCAGTCAAATCCGGAAGCAGCCCAATCGTTCCTTGCAGTGTTGACAGGCATTGGTGACGCCCCTTTCGGGAAAGTCCTGAGGTTGATGGTGGAGACTGGGGTTCTGTCAGCATACATGCCAGAGTGGGCTAATGCTTCCTACTATGTCCCCTCAAACGCCGCTCACAAGTTCACAGTTGGGGAGCATGTTTTGGAGACGGTGAAGGAACTTGCTCGGCTAAGGGAGGCAGCGCAAAGGGGAGAGTTCCCTTGGGTTGATGTATGGAGTGGCGTTGTTGACGAGCCAATGCTTTTCTTGGCGGCTTTTTTGCACGACTTGGGCAAAGCCGTCAATGAGCGAGAACACGAGCGCATTGGAGTGGAAATAGTCAGGCGAGTTGGGAAAAGATTGGGATTGCCGGAAGACAGAGTGAACCTACTTGAGAAGTTGGTCAGACTTCACATGTTGCTCCTAAGCACAGCCCGCCTGCGAGACATATATGCCCTTGACACTTTGCGAACTTGCGCCAACAAAGTTTCTAACGAGCCTTTGCTTAAAATGCTCCTCTTGCACTCTTTTGCTGACGCCAGAAGCGTAAGCGAGTTGACTTTCACTGAGGTTGAGGAACGGATGTTGATTGACCTTTACTTCGGTGTCCTGAAAACGCTTCGTGAGTTGGAAGAGGAGACACCCTCGGTCCAAGTTTTGGCTCGCGACCGAACCATTGAACTTCAAAGGACTTTGCGGAATGTGAGCGATGAGGAAATTCGGGCTTTCTGCGAAGCGATGCCCCCAGGTTACCTACTCAGCACCCCCTTGAAAACCATCGCTGTTCACTGCCAAATGGTTCAACAAGTGCGCAAGACAGAAAAGCCAGAGGTTGAACTCATTCAAGAGCCCGACAGTGGCTTCACCGAAATTGTCGTTTGCGCTCCCGATGCGCCGCAACCGGGAATGTTGAGCCAAATTGCTGGGGCACTGTTCGCCTGCGATGTTGACATCCGAAATGCCAAGGTCTTCACTTTGCCGGGTAACCCTCCTATCGTCCTTGACACTTTGTGGGTTACCAGCGACGGGCGACCTCTGAGCGAAGCCAAAAAGAAGCGAGTTCGCGAGGTCTTGATGGCTATCCTGTCGGGTGCAGAGCCCCTTGACAAATTGCTTGAGAGTTACGGCAAACCCATCCTTGTTCCAGTTCAAGTCAAAAGCGTTTCTGCACGAAACGACATCTCCGAAACCCATACCGTCATCCACATCGTTGCCCGTGACCGCAAAGGACTCCTTTATCGGCTCACCCGTGAGATTGCGGCGCTCGGGCTTGACATTCAAACTGCGAAAATCGTCACATGGGCAGACACAGCAGAAGACGCCTTCTATGTCGTCCGCAAGGGGATTGGCAAGTTGCACAACGAAGAACTGCCCGAATTGATTGAAAAGTTGAAGGCGAGATTGAATGCGGAAAGTTGAGCGTCGCAAATTAAGCGTGAATGTGTTCGGAAATTCATTGCTCAAATGTAGGGACAGGCAAAGCCTGTCCGAGAATTCTGCGGGCGGATTTCATCCGCCCCTGCGGTTTGGGTTGTTAATCGTCGGGGACAAGCCCCGACGCTACATCGTAGCCCATTAAGCGTCGCAAGTTGAGCATTGCGCGCTGCCGATTAAGGCGCTCTCGTGCACCACGAACTTTCACTCAGGAATTGTCATCAAAAGGTCGGGTTTGCCGCGATGGCATTGGGCACAGAAGGAGCGTTGGTGGCAGAGGGCGCAGTAGGCAGCAGTCCGATTTTTGTATTCGTCGCCGTGCCCTTTAAGGGCGTAATCTTCAGCATCATGCGAACTTGGTGGGGCACTTTCGTGGCACTTGTTGCAATAGTCGCGCTGGTGGCAACGGCTGCAAACCTGAGGTCGGTTCATCGCTGGCTCGCCGTGTTTAACAGCAAAGCCTTGAGGGTGGGGCATCTCTATCCCGTGACAATCTTGACAACCATTTCGTCCATGACAAGATGCGCACCTACGGTTCGTCGGCTTGAACTTTTTCCCGTGTTCTTTCACGAACTCTGGGGTGTGGTCACTTGGCTTGACATCTTTTAGTTCATGGCATCGCTGGCAAAGTTGCATCAATGGCGCTTTCAGCATCCCAGCAATTGAGCCGTCATGGGCATCATGGCAAGCGGCGCATTTTGATGCTTGCCCTGAAACGGAGTGGTGTTGACCAACACGAGCCCTCGCAGGTATGTCGTTGTGGCACTTTAGGCACAGTTGCTCGGCTTTCGCTTTTAGCATCCAACGGTTCCTCACAGGTTTGTGAACCTCGTGGCAAGTGGTGCAAGTTGGTGTGTGTTGCTTGCCCGAGCCGTGAGGCGAGGCAGACCATTTCTCCGCAGTGACTTCCTTGTGGCACTGAAGACATATGGCGTTTTGCTCGGCTGGACTCAACTTGTTCCAAGCAACGATGTTTCCGGGACGCTGCACGAGATGGAGACTGCCTGGACCATGACAAGCCTCACATCCCATCAAATGCTCTGGCAACTTTTCATCAAGCATCCATTGGCTGTGCTGAACTTGAGCCCAAACCCTCGCAACATCAAGGTGACACTCAAAGCAGACTTTGCTGCCGACATACTTTGCTTTGATTTTCACCAAAACTTCAGGACGCGATTGAGTTTGCTGCGTGGAAGCCCAAACTGTCGCAAGCAAAAGCAAAATCGCACCAGACAAAAATCTCAACCATCGCACAAGCATTCATCATCCGCTCCCTTTCTCGTCAGAGCGAAGATTTTGGTTAAGCACTCAGGGCAAAATTATGCGGTTTCAGAGCGGCGGATTTGATTGGGGTTTATCCCGACATTTTGCCTAACTTCTCCCTCGCAAATTGCCACGCTCTTTCCGCACCTTCCGGTCCGCTCATTGCCAGCGCCAAAAACTCTTCGCCCAATGCCACAACTTCATTGGAAGATGTCCCTCGCTTTTGGAGTTCATCCAAAAACTTCATGAACGCCCACCACGCCACCAAAGTTTTTCGCCTCGTCCGTCCGTAACCCCGCACCATTTCACCACTGCGAGCGATGAGAAACGCAAGGTCGTAATCTTTGTCAAGGGCTTGTTTCACCGCATCAAGCCATTCGGTTATCGCCGCCCACTCCCGCTTGAAACGCTGCGAGTAAGGGCGCAACGGTTTGAGCCATTGAAGCAATTTGAGCAGAAAGAAACCCGTCAACGAACTCGTCTCCACCCGCAACTGCAACGCAGGTCGCCTCAACTCTTCTGCTTGCGTCGGTAACTCTGGCAACTCGTTGTCCGCTACTTCCCTCGTCCCGCGTCCCTCGCCCCGCGTCCCGAACGGAAGCAGTCCCGTCAGTTCATCCCAGTCAGGGCTGAAAAAGTCCACGACACGGTAGACGGTATCCTCGCTAATGCGATGCTCCTTGCGCAACCGTTCAAAGCGTTGCCTTTGGGTTTTCAGTTGCGCCACTCGCACCGCATCCTCATAAGCCATCCGCAACGCCAAAATCCTCGCCACCTCTTTCGTGACCAGCAAATTTTCCTGCCTCTCGTCCCGCTTCCCTTCTCCCTCGTCCCGCGTCCCCCGTCCCGCGTCCCGTTCATAAATGTCCTGCACGCAGTCAAGGTAGCGAGCAAAGTAGCGGGTGTCTTGGTAGTGGCAAAGCCAACGGGCAGCGTGGCGCAAAGTCATCGCAAGTTCGTCGTCAACACTGATGGCTTCCATCCGACGCTGAATTTCTGCGGGGAGTTTCGGTTCAGGCAAAAATGCCCATTCCTGCGCTGCCACATCGTCTAATGTCCGCAATTGTGATTGCCACTCTTGAAATCGCAAGCCAAACTCAAAGGCACGCAGGTTGAAAGCGACGGCGACGCCGTAATGCTCAATGGCGCGGCGAAAGGCATCGGGCGGGAAGGGCAAAATCCCTGATGCCGCCAATGCCCCGAACAAAATGGCATTCGCAGCCCGCTCTGAAAGACCAGCCAATCCTGCCGCTTGAACCGCATCAAAAACAACACAGTGCTTTGCCGCTCGTCGCAATAGCGGCATCGCTTGCTCCGCCGTCACAAAACCGCCTTTCAACGGCAACTTTTCATCGGCGGTGAGCACCCGATGGGTAGAGCCAACGATAGCGCCGTCCTCTGAGAGGTAACCTTCTCGTAACGCCCGCAACAACTCCAACAACTCCAAGCCGATGAGGACTTGCACTTGCCCTTTTTCTGGAAAGGGCGAGAAAAAAGCAGTTTCTTCAGGTCGGGCAAAAAACTCCAAGTAGTAAACCGTCGCTCCCTCCCGCTGCGACAAACCCGGCAAACCGACACCGACAGGTGCAAGCCCCGCTTCGCGGGCAGCATCAAAAAGCCACTGAGCAAACAACTGTCCACCTTGTCCTCCGACAGCAGCGATCAAAACAGTGATGTGGGTTGGCGCCTTTGCCATCGTTGCGTCACCACCGTAATTATGGGACAGCAGTGGCTGATGAAGTTTTTTGTGGGGCTAACGCCATTGCCTCAAGTCAAAAGGGCACATTAAGCCGCGCCCAGCGGATGTGGTTTCGGCGATTTTCCCCTTGGTGGCTTTGTAACCTCAAGGGGCTTTTGCCCTCTATGGGCAGTGGCAGCGAAAAACGACTGAACGGTTGAACGGATGTGACGCAACATGACCGTCGCCGAGAAAACGCAAATCACTGCGGCGGAACTGAAGAGGATGATGGATAGGGGCGAAGAGTTCGCCCTGTTGGATGTCCGCAACGACGACGAATTTGCCCGCTGGCGCATTGAAGGGCGACATACTCCGCCCACTGTCCACATCCCTTACTTCGTCGCCATTGAAGACCCTGACCAGTTCCTATCGCAAGTGGAGGGGCAAATCCCAAAGGATAGGTTTGTCGTCACCGTTTGCGCCAAAGGCGACTCGTCGGCATGGGTTGCCGAGGAATTTTTGCGCCCACGAGGTTATCGGGTCGTCAACTTGCAAGGCGGCATGATTGCGTGGGGCAGTTACTACGATGCCCACGAAGTTCCCGAAAGTGCCGACGATGTGGTGCGAGTTATCCAGTTGGAGCGGACGGCTCGCGGTTGCCTGCACTACATCGTCAACTACGAGGGCGATAAAGCCATCGTCATTGACCCGCCCCGCCACTTTGAGCGGGTGTTGGAAATCACGCAGGAGCACGGTTGGAAAATCACGCACATCTTTGACACCCACGCCCACGCCGACCATATCAGCGGCGGTCCGCAACTGAGTAAAATCACGGGCGCTCCTTACTACCTGCACCCTTACGACGCCATCCATCCCATTGATGTTTTGCCCGCCACGATTGACTTTGAGTGGCTCAAGGATGGGATGACTTTCAAGTTGGGCGAAGCGACGCTGAAAGTGCTGCACATTCCTGGTCACACGCTGGGCAACATCGCTTATTTGCTGGAGGGCAAGCGCCGCTACTTGTTCACGGGCGACAGCATCTTCATCGTCAGCATCGCCCGACCCGATTTGGGCGGTCGTGGCGAAACTTGGTCGCCCATTTGGTATGAGACGCTGACAAAGAAGTTGCTGACCTTGCCCGATGATGTTTTGGTTTTGCCCGGACACTTCAGCAAGCACGGCGAAGCCAGAAACGACGGCGTGTTCGCCGCCACCCTCGGTCAACTCAAGCAGACCAACGAAGATTTGCGCAAAGTGATGACCATCAGCAAGGACGAGTTTGTGGCGTGGATTTTGTCCAGCCTCCCTGAATTTCCGCCCCAGTATGTGGACATCAAGCGTGTCAATGCCGGTTTGCTGCAACCTGACGAAGAGAAAGCCAACGAGTTGGAGTTGGGCAAGAACATTTGTGCGTTAGCGACGGCATACAAGTGAGCCTCCCGTCGGGTTGAATACCCATCCGTCGGTGTTCAAGGGGGTTGGCATCAAACCTTTCGCTGTCGGTTTCGCTGGGGCACTGGTCGTTGGTTTGGTCGGCTTCCTGTTGGCAGCGACGGTCGGTCAATTCGTGCGTTTGTGAAGTGTGAAGAGTGTCAACCCTGCGAAAGCAAGCCAACATACGCAAAATGCTTCGGGAGGTGAAAAGTTGTGGGCAAAACGGCACTGGTGATTGGGGCGATAGGGCTCGCTATCGTGGCAATAGGGGCGTGGTCATTGGTGCAACCGAATGCTCCAGAACCGCCTCATTTTGCGTCTGATGCTCAACGACATGAATGGGTGATTGGCACACTGTTGCCCTGGATGGAACAGTTTCGGGAACGCTACCACAATGTCCCACGAAGCGATGGAGAGTTTTTGCGCTGGCTGGTCGTAGCGACTCAACGGAAGCGGGCGCTGGAAATTGGGACAGCCAATGGCTACTCGGCTATTTGGCTTGGGCTGGGCTTGGAAGCGACGGGTGGGCAATTGACAACCGTTGAGATTCAACCTGAGTTGGTTCGTGAGGCGCAAGCGAACCTTAAAAGGGCAGGGTTGCTGGGGCGGGTCGTGACGGTCGTGGAAGGTGATGCGTTGAAGGTCGTCCCAAAACTTGAGGGCAAATTTGACTTCGCCTTTGTGGACATCGGTCCTCGCCCTTTGCCTTTTGTAGAAGCCGTCTTGCCCAAACTGACCGACGACGCCATCATCGCTGTCCATCGCCCACCTTTTGAAGGGGCACTGAGGGATTACTTGGAGGCGATGCAAAAGCGCCCTGAATGGTTGACAACTGTCGTCCAAACAGGCGCTCCTACCGCCATCGTCCTGAGCGTGAGAGTGAGCAAAAGATAGCCTTGACAAGTTGAGGGAGGACAAACTCTGGCGAGCCAAAATCAGGGTTTGTAGGGAATGGTCTCAAACTGCGCCGACAAATTCCATTGGCACAGCGTAAAGCCCTGCCCTACATCATTCGCCTTGGGGCGTTCGTAAGGCGTAGTCTCTCAATTTTCCCGAACAAGGTTGTAACCCTGCCGTTATTCCAACCCTCATTGATAGTGGCACTCAATTCAAGAACCTGATGGAGGTGAGCGCAGATGGCATTGCCCTTTGACAAGGAACTGGATGTGCGAGGGGCAAAATGCCCTGTCCCGGTCGTGAAGGCGCGGCAGGCGGTCAACGAATTGCAAGTCGGTCAAGTGCTTCGGGTGCTGGCGACCGACCCAGGTTCAGTCAACGACTTCAAGGGTTGGGCGCAAGTCGCTAAAAACATCCAACTCCTCGCCCAAGAGACGGAAACGATGGACGGTCAAACGGTCTATGTGCACTATGTCAAGCGCACGGCGTGACAGTGAGGACAAAGACGCAAAGGCGTTGCAATAGCGGAGACGGCGAGGCGGGGCGAAACAATTCCCGACCCGTCCAAAGTGCGTGACGCAGCGAAGTTACCTTGAGATGCATCGGCGACCAGAGGCGTTCATCGTGGCTCAACCCAAAGGAGGTGTCTTGCGAAAGATGCGAAGGACAGTGAGGCGAAGTGTGATTGGGGCAATGCTGTTGACCGTTGCTCTTTGGTCGGTTGCTGCTGCCCAACCTTTACTGGACAAGCCGAGTTTGGTGACGACAGAATGGTTGGCGCAGCATCTTAACGACCCTAACTTGCGCATCATTGACGCTCGCGCCAGTTTGCGCGATTACTTGCAAGGGCACATTCCCAACGCCATCTACCTGAACACCGAAACGCTTCGGATTTCGCAAGGCGGGGTGCCTGCGCGGTTGTTGCCACCAGAACGGTTGGCGGAAATTTTCGGCGCCATCGGCATTGGCAACGCCCACACCGTCGTCGTTTACTCCAGCGCCGAAGACGCTTTCGCCCATGCGACTTACATCGCCTTCGTCTTGGAACTTTTGGGGCATCGGGCTATCGGCGTTTTGGATGGCGGTTTTGAGAAATGGCAGGCGGAAGGTCGTCCTGTCGTGCGGGAATTTCCGCAAGTTCGCCCGACGCGCTTTGTGCCAAAGGTTAACCCTTCTTTGCGAGCCGATTGGTTAACCGTCTGGAGCGCCATCCGAAAAGGCGGGGCGCAATTGTTGGACGCTCGCGACCCAAAAACTTTCGCCGTCGGTCACATCCCTTCGGCTCGCAACGCCTTTTTGCGGGAAAACTTGCAAGGTGAGCGGGTGCTGACTTGGCGGGACAAAGAAACGCTAATGAAGCGGTTGAAAGCGTTGGGCATTGACCCGACTAAACCCATCGTCACCTATTGCACCAGCGGGCGAGAAGCCAGCCAACTTTGGTTCACCTTGCGCCACCTCTTGGGCATCCCTCATGTCGCCGTCTACGACGGCTCTTGGATTGACTGGACGGCTCGCAAGATGCCGAAGGAATGAAGCGTTGTAACCTTGCCCAACCTGACGCTCTCTTTCCCGATGGGACGGAAACTGAGGGTGTTCGGAAAGGGAGGGCGAGGCTCCTGCCGAGCCGAGAATATCGGTAGGTCGGCAGATGGGCAGTTCGGCAGGTCGGTGGAATGGGGCTCACCGGGAGGTTCGCCCTCCCATTGGGCTCAATCTCCGAACACACTCACGGAAACTTGACACAAGCGAGGTGAGCGACGATGACGCTGACATGGTGGAAGACCCGCGACCCTGAAGAACCTCTCATCCCTTGGTGGGCGGCTGGTGCGGTCATCGGGCTGCTGTTGACTTTTGCCGTTGCTATCGCCGCTCCCATCGGCATGTCCAGCGAGTTTGCCTACACAGGTGGACGCATCGTCAGTCTGTTGGCTCCACAAGCAGCCAATAACCCGTATTGGCAAGGCAAGTTGGGCATCGGTTGGGAGACGATGTTGGTCTTTGGGGCGTTTTTGGGTGGGGCGTTAGCGGCATGGTTGGTGCGTAAGCCTTCCTTAGACATTCCCAGCCTTTGGGCAGAACGGTTTGGGACGGACCGTCGGAAACGATACCTCGTTGCCTTTGTCGGCGGGTTCGTCATGCTTTTCGGAGCCCGTTTGGCAGGGGGATGCACCAGCGGTCACATGATTTCTGGCGTCAGCCAATTAGCCCTCAGTTCCTTCGTCTTTGCCGTCACGATTTTCCTCACGGGTGTCCTGACAGCCAAAGCGCTTTACGATTGGCGATGGGCGTAACAACGATGATGCAACGGAGGTGAGCAGTGATGGACATCAAGACGCTCCTTTGGGGATTGCTCATCGGCATGGCGTTTGGGGCGACTTTGAGCCTTTCGGGCGCTGCCAGCCATCGGATGATCGTCAACGCTTTGCGGCTGAAAGATTTGCGGTTGCTGAAAATCATCCTGACTGCCCTCGCTGTCGGGACGCTGGGCGTCACTTTGCTGGACACAGCGGGCATGGCGCACTTGAAAATCAAGCCAGCCTATTTGCTGGGCGTGGCGTTAGGTGGGGCATTGTTCGGGATTGGCTTTGCACTGGCTGGCTATTGTCCCGGCACTTGCGTCGTGGCGACAGCGGAACGAAAAAAGGATGCCTTCTTTGTCTTGCTGGGCGGTTTGCTGGGGGCGACCACTTTCGGTTTGCTCTACCCTCTTTTGAAGCCGGTGCTCATTGACCCTTTCAACTTTGGCGAGGTGCGATTGCCCAACCTGCTGGGCATCTCTCCGTTGACGATGGCTCTCGTGCTTTCCGCCTCGCTATTCGCTTTGGCATGGTTGCTTCCTGACCGCGTCGG
>ERZ1669248.725-NODE-725-length-14534-cov-16.805719_pt1 | contig 14534 bp, 10 predicted proteins | sample MGYA00579296_ERZ1669248 | MGnify/ENA primary metagenome ERZ1669248 (study PRJEB41166, sample SAMN08046057) | hot springs metagenome | biome: hot spring; feature: neutral hot spring; material: thermophilic sediment; isolation source: thermophilic sediment from...
AGCGCTGGGCGTCGGTGAAGGCGACTCATGTGCTTGTCTATGTTATCACGCCGTCTTTTGGGCTGCAATTGCGATGCTGGCTTATGTGGGCGTTAGGCGCGCAAAGTGGAAGCATGACGATTTGCGTCAAGTTTTTGGGTTGGAATGTGTGAGGCGTTTCAAAATTTGTCCACCTGAGTTTGGGGAATGGTTGGGCGACTTGTATCACCTGCGTTCCGAAGCAGTTTACAAACTGGAACAAGTTACTGGCAAGAAAGCGGAAAGAGCCTTACGGAAAGCCGAGATTTTCGTGAAACATGCGTTGGAGGTGTGTCAGCAATGAGAAAGCGTAGAAAGTCCAAAAAGGAGTTGAAGCAACTGCTTGAGGAGATGTGCGAATACATCCGCCAACTTGAACCGAAAGCGCAAATCTTGAAAGTCACACCATACAGGCTTTACGAAGCCGACGACGCTTGGATTGAAGTTTTGTTGCCTTACCGAGAATGGAACAGGAAGGCTGATAAAATCGCCGATGCCGTTTACAAGCGGGTATGGGAGATTGAAATGGACAAGGGCTACTTCATCGGCGTTTCCCTGCGAACCTTGGATGAGGTGAAAGCGACGGCGAGGTGAGAGGTGTGGCAAAGGCGAAAGAGTTTTTGGAAGCAGCAAGGTTAGCACTTGCGAATGGGTTTTTGAATGCGTGCGTTCAGGATTGCTATTACGCGATGTTTTGGGCAATCGTTGTTATGCTTGAGTGGACTGGTCAAAGGAGAGTGGAATGGTCTCATGGCGAACTCAGGCGCTACTTCGGATTGGTCTTGGTCAAGCAGTGGCATTTGTGCCCTGACATCTGGGGTGAATGGCTGCAAGAAGCCTATGAACTGCGAGTTAAGGCTGCCTACAAGCGAGAAGATGTCTTCAAAAATCAGGCTCAGCGGACATTGCGCTATGCTGAGGCTTTCGTTCTAAAGGCAGAGGAGGTGCGAAAGTGAGGAAGACGAAGAAGGAATTGAAGCGCTATGTGGACGAACTTTGCGAACTTGCTCGTAGCCTTTTTCCCGGCGCGCGGGTAAGAGTAAAGCCGCCTTACGAAACTGAGGATGCTGATATCGTTGTGGAACTTCCAGAGAGTTGGCGTGGCGGAACGGCAAAGCAGGAGAAACTGCTGAGGAAAAGGACTTGGGACATCCTGCTTGAAAAAGGCTACGACATTCTCGTCTTTGTTGAGAAACCCAACCGCCAAAAGGCGGATGGCAATAGCAAAAAACGAGCAAAAACTTCAGCGACGAGGTGATAAGTCAACATGCCCAAGCGCAAGGATTTGCGCAAGGTGATGGTAATTGGGTCAGGTCCGATTGTCATCGGGCAGGCGGCGGAGTTTGACTATTCGGGTTCGCAAGCCTGCCGGGCTTTGCGGGAAGAGGGGTTGGAGGTTGTTTTGGTCAACTCCAACCCAGCGACCATCATGACCGACCCGAACATGGCAGACCGAGTTTACATTGAGCCGTTAACCGTTGAGTTTTTGGAACGCGTCATCGCTAAGGAGCGTCCCGATGGACTCATACCGACTTTAGGCGGTCAAACGGGTTTGAACTTGGCGACGCAACTGGCGATGGAGGGCATTTTAGACCGCTACGGCGTGGAACTTTTGGGCACTCCCTTGACCGCCATTCAAAACGCTGAAGACCGAGAGTTGTTCCGACGGTTGATGCAGCAAATTGGCGAACCCATACCCGAAAGCGTAGCGGTCACGAGCGTTGAAGAAGCGATTGCTTTCGCCGAACGCATCGGCTATCCTGTCATTATCCGTCCCGCCTACACCTTGGGCGGAACGGGAGGGGGCATCGCCTATAACGAAAGCGAACTCCGTCAAATCGTTCAACGAGGGTTGGCATTGAGTTTGATTGGACAAGTGCTGGTTGAGCAGTGCGTGTTGGGTTGGAAGGAGTTGGAGTATGAGGTCATGCGGGATAGCGCCGACAACTGCATCACCGTTTGTGCGATGGAGAACTTTGACCCGATGGGCGTCCACACGGGTGAAAGCATCGTCGTCGCACCGACACAAACCTTAACCGATGTGGAGTATCAAATGCTTCGTTCTGCGGCGCTGAAAATCATCCGAGCGTTAGGGGTTGAGGGTGGTTGCAACATCCAATTTGCCCTTGACCCCAACTCCCTTCGCTACTATGTCATTGAGGTCAACCCGCGTGTTTCGCGCTCGTCGGCGTTGGCGTCAAAAGCGACTGGTTACCCCATTGCCCGCGTTGCTGCGAAAATCGCCATCGGCTTGCGTTTGGACGAAATCCCCAACGCCGTCACGAAAAAGACGCTGGCTTGTTTTGAACCTTCCATTGACTATGTGGTCGTCAAGTTACCCCGATGGCCTTTTGACAAATTCCCCACAGCCGACCGAACCATTGGCACACAGATGAAGAGCACGGGCGAGGTCATGGCGATTGGGCGAAGTTTTGAGGAAGCGCTGTTGAAAGCGGTGCGAGGATGGGAAGTCGGGACGCTCAGTTTGTTCCATCGGGAAATTGCGGGCAAGTCAGACATTGAGTTGGAGGAACTCATCCGCACCCCTAACGATTTGCGCCTGTTCGCTATCGCCGAAGCGTTGCGGCGCGGCATGACCATCCGAGAAATTCACGAACTCTCCCACATTGACCCTTGGTTTCTGGAAAAGTTGCGGAACATCGTGGAGATGGAATTCAAACTCGCATCTGTGGGTTGGAGTGGCTTGACAAAAGAGTTGCTCTGGGAAGCAAAGCACATGGGCTTCTCCGACCGATACATCGCTGAGTGTCTTGGGACGAGGGACGGGGGACGCGGGACGCGGTCTTTGGCTGAAGCGGAAGAACGGGTGCGGCAAATGCGCAAGGTTTGGGACATCAAGCCTGTCTACAAGATGGTGGACACTTGCGCTGCGGAGTTTGAAGCGGAAACGCCTTACTTCTACTCCACCTACGAGCCCAATGGCGAAAACGAGGCAATCCCCAGTGAGCGACCGAAAGTCATCGTGCTCGGTTCAGGTCCAATCCGCATCGGGCAAGGGATTGAGTTTGACTACTGCAGCGTCCACTGCGTCTGGGCGCTTCAAGAACTTGGCTACGATGCCATCATGGTCAACTGCAACCCCGAAACAGTCTCAACAGACTTTGACACTTCCGACCGACTTTACTTTGAGCCGCTCACTTTGGAGGACATTTTGCACATCGTTGAAAACGAGAAACCCGTCGGCGTCATCGTCCAGTTTGGCGGTCAAACGCCGTTGAACCTTGCCGAGGGTCTGCACAAGGCAGGCGTGCCAATTTTGGGCACTGACTTTGACAGCATTGACATCGCTGAAGACCGCGACCGAACCCACTGGCTGCTCAACTCACTTGGCATTCCTTATCCGCCAGGCAAAGCGGTGACGAGCATTGAAGAAGCATTGCAAGTTGCCCGTGAAGTCGGTTACCCAGTTCTGGTGCGACCAAGTTATGTGCTCGGTGGTCGGGCTATGGACATCGTTTACGACGAAGACGAGATGCTGACTTACCTTGAGTATGTCGTCAGCGTCGCTCCTGACCGACCAATCCTCGTTGACAAGTATCTCGCTGGCACGGAAGCGGAAGTGGATGCAATTTGTGACGGTGAAGAGTGCCTAATTCCGGGCATCATGGAACACATTGAGCGGGCAGGTGTCCACAGCGGTGACAGCATCGCCGTTTGCCCTCCCCAAACCCTTTCGGAAGTCGCCAAGCAACGCATCGTGGACTACACGCAAGCGATTGCAAAAGCCTTGAAAGTTCGCGGCTTGATCAACATCCAGTTCGTCGTCTTGGGCGATGAGGTCTTTGTGCTGGAAATCAACCCACGAGCATCTCGGACAGTGCCATACATGAGCAAACTGACGGGCATTGAAATGGTCAACATTGCGACCAAGTGCATCATGGGAATGAGCCTGCGGAAACTTGGCTGGCAAGGTGGATTGCTTCGTGAACCAGAATTCGTCGGCGTCAAAGCACCCGTGTTCTCTATGGGCAAGTTGTTCAAGGCGGAAATTGAACTGGGTCCGGAGATGAAGAGCACGGGCGAAGTGATGGGCATTGACCGAGAGTTTCCGAAGGCACTTTACAAGGCACTGGTGGCGGCAGGATACAATGTCCCGCTCGGAGGGAAGTTGTTGGTCACTGTAGCCGATAGGGACAAACCTGATGCTTTGACAATCGTCAAGGGGTTCAGCGATTTGGGCTTCAAGTTGTTTGCAACGAAGGGGACTGCGAACTTCTTACGCCAACATGGCGTTGAGTGTGAAGTTGTTCGCAAGATTGAGGAGGGAGAGCCGAACCTTTTGAACATGCTTATCCGCAAGCAAGTTCACTTGGTCATCAACACGCCTTCCGCATCGCGGCTGTCGCAACGCGATGACTTAATCATCCGCAGAGCAGCAGTTGAACATGGAATCCCGTGCATAACGAGCCTTGACACAGCGAGGGCGCTTCTGATTGCACTTCAAAGTATTGTCACAGCAAGAGAAGTTGATGTCATTTCCCTGCATGACATTCATGCCCAAATTCAAGTTCCGTCTTTGGTTGACCCGCCAGAAAGCGGTTGAGGCTGAGCGAGGCAAGTCATTGTTGTCAAGGTGTCGGCGACACCTCTTCCAATCGGCTCAAGGCTTGACGAGCCGCTTCCCTCACTTGTAGGTCATCGTCTTTGAGCAAGGAAGCCAACTTTTCCCGTGCGACAGTTGCTTTCAGTGCTCCCAAAACCAATGCCGCCTCTGCTCTCAACCTGCTATTGGGGCTGTCCAACGCTTGGAGTAGCAAGGGAATCGCAGGCTTGCCGACTGCATAAAGGGAAAACCGAGCGCGAAGCCGAATTGACGGCTCTTCATGGGAAAGGAGACCAATCAACTCTCGCAGTGCTTTCTCATCGCCTGCACGAGCCATCAATTGCAGGGTTGAAATGCGCTGCGAGATATCCGTTGCGTTCGCTTGTCCCCTCAAAAAGTCAAGGGCTTCGCGGTCGCCAAGATTTGCCAATGCTCGCGCCGCTGCATGTCGGGTCACTGCCCGTTCCGACTTGAGCATTTGACGAAGCAAAACTCTCCCCTCCTCTCCATACCTCGTCAATCCCAACGCTGCTGTTGTTGCGATTGATGGTTCTCCCTTTTCCACCAAATCTGCCAGAAGCGGCATTGCTTCTTTGACACCGCAGTTGCTGAGAACAAGCAAAGCCTCGCACTTGACTTGTTCATCGGGGTCGGAGCGAGCGATTTTGAGCAGCAACTTTAAAGCGTTGGTTGTTTTGATGGCGTTCAAAGCGTCAATGGCTGCCATGCGGTCACGCTTGTCGGGGGATTGGGCAAGTTGCTTTAAAGGTGGTAGGAATTTGTCCTTGTGAAGAGCAAATCCAGCCAACGCAGCACCTCGTTCTCTCCAATCTCCAAACCTCAACGCCCTTGCTAATATAGCCGCAACTTTGGGGTGCGAAATGCTTGACATCCCCATAAGCATGGCGGCTCGCCGTTCAGGTGCTTTCTCTTGTTCGTAGACCCGAAGCACAATCTCAAGCCCACGCTCCCCTTTGAGAACCAAAGCGACCGCTGCGCTCTGGACAACTTCTAAGTTTGGGTCTCTCAGCGCATCTTCCAAAGCACGAAAATCGCTGGGGTTTTGCGAAGACGCCAACGCCAACGCACCTTGTGCCCTCAAAGGCGGGTGCGGTTGGCGAAGCAGTTTCCGACCTTCCTCAGGCTTCAACTCGCCCAACTTTAATAAGGCAGCGCTGGCGAAATAGGCGACCTCCGGTCGGTCATTCAATCCCCTCCGCAGTTCCGAAACTAAAGCCTTTGAGGGGGATTGAGCCCAAATATTGAAGACCAATGTCCGAACCGTTTCATCCTGCGAGGTCGCCAATGGCTTCAGCCTCTCCGCATCTTCGGGCGATGGTGGGAACTTAGCGAGTAGCATCAGCGCACCTTTGCGAGTTTCAAGGTCTTTGCTCAACGCCACCTGCACCAAGTTTGAACGGAATGACATTGGCGGTGGTGGTAGTTTGTCGGCAACTGGTTGCCAGCGTTGAGGGTTTCTACCAAGCCTTTCACAAAATTCCTGCCAAACTTTTGTCGGCATCTTGCAAAGGACTCGGACAAGCCTGTCCTGAACACTGGGGTCGCTCTCGTTTTCAAAAATGTCCATCAGTGAAAGCCATGTGGTTTCGCCGGCAATTTGAGGCAGGAGTTTGACAGCCAGAGAAGCCTCTTGCGGCGAGCGGCGAAGGGCGTTGATGAGCACTCGTTGAAACTCCGTCCTCCCCACGCCCAAAAGCAACAAAAGGCTCAAAGACACGCTGCGAACTTGCTCGTTGCTGTCCGAATCAGCCAACCGAAGGAGTTTGGGAATTATTCGTTCTCGCTCCTCAGGACTTAAGGTCTTCTCCCTGACAACTTCCTGCAATTCAAGCAGCGCCTCTAACCGCTCCTTCGGTTCTCGCCCCCTCTCAACTTTTCTCAAGGCTTGCTCTATTGGGGAGGCAGTAGGCAAAAGAGACGGCAAACACAGAAGGCAAACCAGCACAGCGAAAGCCAACACGATTGCCAGCAAAATCCTTAATCGGCTATGCATCCACTCATCACCACTCAAAAATTTTGCGGCTCTTAAAGTTTGCCAACCCAAGTATCGCGGTTCGCTCCAAAGCACCAACCTTAACAATCCGTTAACCCCGTCTTGGTGAAGCCATGAAGCATTTCAGACGAAAGTTTGCCATAATAGTAGCGGTTCGGCAAATCGGGACAAATTTCGTAAGGAGGGGATGAACATGGGTTTTGGCTGCACTCGCAAGGTGTCCACACGCTTCGGGTTTACTCTCATTGAATTGCTCGTGGTGATAGCGATAATCGCCATTCTGGCGGCGATTCTGTTCCCCGTGTTCAGCAGGGTTCGGGAGAAAGCGAGGCAAGCAAGTTGCATGAGCAACTTCAAACAAATCTCAACGGGGATGGGCATGTATGCTCAAGATTACGATGGTTTCATCCTGCCTGAGTCCGTGCTTTCGCAAGGGATTTACTACGGCTGGCCTACCATCATGTTCCCATACATCAAAAACAGTCAAGTTTTCGCATGTCCGTCAGGGGAGCGGGGACCAACGCAAGTTCAGTTTGTAAGTCGCAACGGTCCTGGTCCGACGAACTGCCCAAGTTGGTATATAGGCATGGTGGGCATGACTTACAACATGCCCAATCACACCATACACGGTGGACCAATTTGCGCCGATGGGACGAACTATTCGGCTGGTTGCGTGATCAACGAGTTGTCGTATTCCTACAACAACATCCCACAGTGGCAAGCGGCGTGGGTCAGTTTTGACTTCACCGTTCACGGTCCTAAAAGCGGTTTTGCCGCTCAATACTATTTCCAGCCTATCCATGAGGCTTCAATAGGAGACCCAGCAGGGAGCATTCACATTATTGATGGGTGGGCTCTTGCCTCTCAGCAGAGTTTCGGCGTGGACGCTCACGGCTACGACATGCGTAGAATTAGGTCCGAATTGACGACCGACATTTGGCCAAATTGCAACAGCCCAAGCCCCAACGCCAGTTACTCAAAAGTTTCCAATCGCCACATAGAAGGCTTTAACTCCATCTATGGTGACGGACATGTCAAGTGGCGCAAATACGGAACAACCCGTCCAGAAGAGTGGACAGTCCAGAGCGATTGATGCTCACGGTCCCGCAATTGAGATAGCCAACTTGTCTGGATGGAGAACCTCTTCGGCAACTTGTCTGACTTGTTCGGGCGTGATGGGCTCGTAAAAACTTCTCGCCCGTTGAGGGTAATCCAGACCAAGCCCGTAAAGTTCGCAAGAAACGAGCATCGCCGCTACGCCGCCAGTTGTTTCTATGCTCAGCACCAACCGACCAAGCAAGTAATTTTTGGCATCCTCAACTTCATCTTTGCTTGGAGGTTCGGTTCGGATTCTGTTCAACTCGGCAATTGCGCTGTCAATAGCCTTGTCAATGTCCTTCGGGTTAACGCCCATCCTGACCGTGAATGGACCTTCACCCAATCCCGACTGGAGCGAAGCCCCGACGGCATAAGCCAAACCTTGGTTGTCCCTGATTTGAGTGAACAACCTTCCCCAACCAGCACCCAAAATCGTCGCCATGATGTTGGCAGCGTAGAAGCGCTCGTCGTTCCGCCTCAACCCCTTATGACCCATGGTAACCCAAGCCTGCAATTTATCGGGCAAAGTCGCATAATCCCGCTTCAAACCATCAGGGAGTTGCGCTGATGGCAAGTCAATTTCCGCAGGGCTGTCAGTTTCCCAGTCCGAAATCAAATTTGCTAAAGTGTCAAGCATCCTTTGAGGCTCCATATCTCCGACCACTGCAATGATGGTTCGTGCCGGGTTGAATGCTTTTCGGTAGGCTTCCAAAATGTCATCCCGAGAGAGGGACGACACACTTTCAGGTGTCCCATCAGATGGGTAGTGAAACGGATGGTCTGGCGAATAGGCAAGGGAAAAGAAGCGGCGGTATGAGACTTCCTCTGGGCGGGTCATAGCATCCCTTAAGGCATTTACAAGCCTCAATCGCTGCTTCTCCAATTCGTCTTCGGGAAAAGTCGGATGGCGAAGGATTTCTGCGATGAGCGATGCACACTCGGCGAAATCTTGGGGAAGGCAACTCAATTGGAAGGCAACCCCTTCGTGCCCTACGCTGAAACTCAGTTCCGCTCCACGCCTTTCCAAAGCGTCATCAATTTCTTGAGCGGTTTTCGTTTCCGTTCCTCGCCTCAAAGTTTGAGCCATCAAATTGATGCTGCCGACTTTTTGGGGAACTTCAAAAATCGTCCCGCCTTTCACGAAACCGTGTAGGTTGATCAACGGTGCACCACTCAACCGCTGCGCTATCAAAACACAACCGTTAGGCAAAACTGTTCGCAAAGGTTCAGCCGACTTCATTTTGCCAGTCCCCCTCTTTGCGATTATGGGTCACAAAATTCGTAGCGCAAAATTAAGGTCAGGTGCTCAGCATAGAACAGACTCCGACAAGTTTTACTGCGCCCCCAAAAATGAGATGGGGCGTTAAGCGAGAATCAAGGGCTAGGTGACGGCTCGGAAGGTTTGGTTTGTTGTGACTGTCCGCTTTGCTCTTTTTGCGGGGGAGCAGTTGATGCTCCTGAACCTTCGGTTTTCGTCTCACCAGTTGGAGTTTCAGGTGCAATGGGCGGTGGCGGAACTTGAACGGGATGAGGTTCAACTGGGACAATTTCTATCGGTTCGTGGTTGATGGGCACTCCCTCAATTGTCTGGGCATCCGTCGGTTCTTCCTCTTCAACCCGTTGCTTCACCCCTTGCGCTTCCCTTTTCCTTTCTCGTTTAGCGGCGACTTTAACCGCTCCTCCAATTGAACCTGCGCCTTGTTCCCAAAGCGAAACCATAAAGGTAGACCCCAAAAGTTCCGAAAGGACAAGCGGTGCTTTTTCGCGGTCTGGAATTACGATACTGCCGAGGAAGGAATTTCTCGCTCCAATCCCTGGCAATGTCGCCGTCTTGATTTCGTCAAGTTTCAACTGCCGGGCAAAGTTAGCCAAACTGAGCAAGGTCTTCAAACTCATATCGGTGGCGACACACCGATGGGCGATGGACGCAAGTTGTGGCAACTTGGTTATCATGCTCGGTTGCAGCAGTTTCTTTGCGAGTTCCTTGAGGAACAATTGCTGCCTCTCAACTCGCCCCAAATCGCCCCTTGGATCCCAGTGCGTGATTTTGACTTTGCATTTAGGGCAAAACTTCCTGTAGCCTTTCCCGCGATATCGGACGAAGCCAAGCGCCTGTTCGCCGTTGAGGTGTTGAAATCCCCTTTGAAGGTGGATGTGCAACTTGCCCCAGTTGTCGTCGTAGTGCATGTCATACTCAACAAAAATGTCAATCCCACCCACAAGGTCAACGAGTTTCACGAAGGCTTCGTAGGTCACCTGAACGAAGTGGTGAATTTGGATGCCGAATTGCTCCTCAATGACTTGCTTGAGCAGTTCGGGACCGCCAATTGCGTGGGCGGCGTTGATTTTGTGGAGTTTGCCGTTAAAGCGGACAACCGTGTCCCTCGGTATTGACAGAATTGATGCTTCACCGTCTCTGCTCAGGCTGACGATGAGGATTGTATCGGAGCGAGCCGGGCGAGGGAGTGGGCGAGCCTTGTTATCGTAATCGTAATCAGCGCCGATAATCAAGATGTTCAATCGGTCCCGCCCAGCGAAGGCGTAGTCGGGTGGAACGAACCAATTAGCAACCCTTTCCGCCAGACGAACTGGAATGGATTTCTGTCCGTGCCTGCTCAGGTAAACGGAAACTCCAGCCATCGCTGAAAGGATAGACACCAACGCTGCAGCGACTATGAGTAACGCTTGTCTCCACTTCCTTCGCCTCAGCCTCTGCTGACGAGCAGCCATTAGATGTTTGGGCGTCATGGCAGATGCGCCTCCGAGCGCGTCGCTGGTTGTGCTTCAACGGCAGAACCTGCCTGACCTGCAACTTTCAGTGCATTTCGCACCTCACAAACCGAAGCGGCTAAAGATTTTGTCAACATGGCGGATGAAGTAGCCATAGTCAAACAGTTCGTCCAGTTCGGACGGGCTAAGGGTTTTCTGGACTTCAGGGTGACTTTCAAGGACTGAACGGAAAGGTCGCTCCTTTTGGATTGCCTCAAAGGCACATTGCTGAACCAGTTTGTAAGCCTCATCGCGAGACCAACCCTTTTTGACAAGCGCCAGCATAACCCGTTGCGAGAAGACGACCCCCTGCGTCTTCTCTAAGTTTCGTCGCATGTTCTCGGGCTTGACCACGAGACCGCGAACTATCGCCGCAAACTGACGGAGGATGTAATCGGTCAAAATTGACGCTTCAGGCAAAATCACTCGCTCAACTGAAGAGTTTGTCAAGTCCCGTTCGTGCCAAGTTGGGATATTTTCAAGGGCAGGGATGACCATGCTTCGGACTAACCTTGCAAGCCCACACAGCCGTTCACTTCGTATTGGGTTGCGCTTGTGAGGCATTGCCGACGAACCTCGTTGTCCGGCTCTAAACGGCTCTTCCACTTCAGCAATTTCCGTCCGCTGTAAGTTTCGGATTTCGGTGGCGAACTGTTCAATTGAAGCGGCGATCAAAGCCAGCACACATAAATACTCGGCATGTCGGTCTCGCTGCAAAATTTGAGTGCTCACTTTCGGCTGGTTAAGTCCCAAGTTGCGCAAGACGATTTCTTCAACTTGCGGGTCAACGGTGGCGTAAGTTCCGACTGGACCTGAAATTTTCCCCGCTGCAACCCGTTCCTTTGCTGCTCTTAGGCGCTCTTTATGCCGTTCCAACTCCGAGAGCCAAACGAGCAACTTCAGCCCGAAGGAAATGGGTTCAGCGTGAATTCCGTGAGTTCGTCCCATCATGAGGGTGTGCTTATGCTCAACGGCTCGCTGCTTGATGGCATCCATTGCTTCGTCCAAGTCGCGTTCCAAAATCTCGCAGGAGCGCTTAAGGAGCAGACCAAGGGCTGTGTCCTCAACATCGTAACTTGTGACGCCCATGTGGACATAGCGACCTTCCTCGCCCATGTTCTCCGTCATGGCTTTGACAAAAGCGAGCAAATCGTGCTCAAACTCTCGCTCCAATTCCAAGACCCGTTCAACGGTGAAGGATGCCTTCTCCCGAATTTTGCGAGCCGCTTCCTTCGGGATCACTCCCAGTTCAGCCCAAGCGTCGCAAATTGCCAATTCAACTTCCATCCAAGCCTTGAACTTGCTTTCCAAACTCCAAAGTTCACGCATTTCAGGGTAACTGTATCGCTCCCAAACAGCACAGCCCATCAGTTACCACTCCCACTTTCGCCCCGATTCTGATAGCCACTCAAAATGATGCCACAGTAAAGCGTTGAGCGTTGGGCTTTTCAGGGCAAGACTGAATAACCTTTTCGCGTGATCGCTCCGACCAAGCCGAAAACCCCACCCATCGTCAAGTCACCCAAAACTAAGCCGAGAAACAACGGTTTCAACCCTTGATAAGCGCCCAAGCCACCATATCGGACGACGAGACCTTTTATTGCCCATCCCAACAAAATCATAAGCCACAAATTTTCCATTGCCCAACCGCGACAGACGATTAAGCCCATCGGGTGTAGCGGAAACCAAACCAGTTGGCGGCGCAATGCAAAACAGCCAACGAAAACGACAAGACCCACAACCAAACCGAGCGAGCGGACAAAGTTAGGCTGTATGCCGGGGTCAATGGCTTGAACCATCAGCAAGTAAGGGTGAATGGCATGCCACTGAAGGAAAGTTGAGCCTTCAAGGTTGACACCACCGTGAGTGTAACAAAGCCTCATCCAAGAGTAAAGCGCCACGGGGACGGCAATGGAGAGCATCACCATTCCCCAAAGCATCAAGGAACGCTTACTCAAGTTTGTCAAGTCAGCCATCTTCATGGCGTTGAGCAAAGAAGGCATCAGCGTTTCGCGCAAGTCGTAAGTGAATGCTTTCTGCAGCAGGAAGGAAACGATGATGTCTCGTGGAGAAAACCTTCGCGAGCCGACAAGAGCCCAAACGGGGTCGTGAGGCAAAATCCTCATTTGAACCATCAGCATCCCACCGTTGCTGGCGATCCAAGAAGCAGCCAAGTAAAATCCAAGCGCCATCACGACGAAAGTGACAGCCAAAACCAATGAGACTTTGCGAGCCACAAGCCACAAGACGAGGAAAACAGAAGCCGTGATTAAGCCCCAGAAAGCCAAAGGGTAAGGCAACGGTTCATCTTGATCTTCATGCTCCTTCAACTGCCCAACTGCTTTAGCCAAGACCTTGCGCCAGTAAGCCTTGCCAGCCCAAAAGATGACAACCAGCAACCCGATGACGGCTCCGACTTGTTGAAACTGGACGAAATCCGTTGCTGACATGCCAAGCGCTGTCCAACCGTAGCGAGCGAACAAAATCTGCTGCAACCGTTCGGCAACGAAAAAGAACCAAAGGCTGAAAGCAATCTCGTTCGCCAGCAAATATGTCAAGCCAACGGCTGCAGGGTAGATGTTCAGGAAAGTGCCAGAGATGCTGTCCCAAGGGGAGCCCGTCAAGTATTCGCCAAGCCTTCTGATGCGGCGAACTGCAGGGACAGATGGGAAGTAAGTGTTGAGCCCGCAAAGGGTGTGAAAACCTGTGGAAAAGAGAAAGCCAAGCCAGAAAGGACGAGCGCTGAACAAAGGCGGGAAAAGTGAGTTTGACGCTGAAGTTCTAACCAACTCATAAGGCAATTGAACGAGCGGGAAGGTAAAATGCTCGTGTTCCGTCCATTGGCGGCGAATTAGCGAAGCCAAGCAAATCGTCGCAAGCAAAAGGGCACAACCGAACGGAATCCAGAAACCAAACGGTTTTAGCCAACCGTCCCAAACTATCCTGCCAGCGTTGCCTTCATAGAACCCCCTCACTGTCACTTTGTCCAAAACGACCAACCAGTCGGGAGCGTAAGGCAAAAGCAAAGTATCCCAGCGGTTGACGGGTGAGGCGCTGTAAAGCAAATTGGCAATTTGGGGCAAAATGTAGCGCCAAAACCCAGCCATAGCGATGCCCGACGGGATGACCATCAAAGCCCAAATCGCAGCAAGTTCAGCGGGACGAAAAGCCATCTTCGGAAAGAACTTGCTCAAAATCGGGTTGACAAAAATTGCGAAAAACAGAAGCACCAAAATGGTGTTGGTCGGAAGCAAATTGCCCGCAAGGGGTGTGTTGCGAAGGTAAAGGTCATTGATGGGGATGATAAAGGCTGACAAGACGACGAGAAAGGTTGAAAGGGCTAAAGCGCGGTGCGATGGCTTTTCTTTTGTGTCCTCTCCCTTTGCCAGCGTAACTTGCAAAGCCATCCGTTCGCTTTCCATCTCTCAAATCCCCGAACAAATCTTGCCACCGCTTGACAGAAAAGTCTTGGCTTAGGAGTGAGTGCGTTCTAAAAATCTGCCTTTAGTTTCGTTTCGGCTCAAAGCAGAATCACAGGAACGGCTTAAATTGAATTGTAGGAGCGGCGTCAGCCGCGAATCTTCCCATGTCGGTTTGTTCGCGCCGGACGGCGCTCCTACATTGAAGCAAAAACCCGTCTATTTCCGAACACACTCGCTTAGGGGTTGTGACTTTGGGGGAAGGTCAAAGTGTTTCGCCTATCATTGGCTTCAACGGGTTGGGATCTAAATTGGTGCCCCCGCCCCGACTCGAACGGGGATCTCCGGCTTAGGAGGCCAGCGCTCTGTCCTCTTGAGCTACGGGGGCACTAAGGCGCGTGCTCTCTCCTTTGCCCTATCGGGTGCATTTTCGCAGTTAATTTTAACGCACTTTGGTCAGTTGAGGGCAGACGCCGCAACTTGTCTCACGCTCAGATGTGTTTGAGGCAATGAGTGCGTTCTAAAAATCTGCCTTTAGTTTCGTTTCGGCTCAAAGCAAAATCGCAGGAGCGGCTTAAATTGGATTGTAGGAGCGGCGTCAGCCGCGAATCTTCCCAGTCGGTTTATTCGCGCCTTGCGGCGCTCCTACAAT